>WNGG01007955.1_pt1 | contig 22839 bp, 16 predicted proteins | sample 5400661 | NCBI WGS metagenome assembly WNGG01 (sample SAMN13153372, study PRJNA577476) | soil metagenome | isolation source: 100 cm soil or saprolite under Garry oak tree replicate 1 | place: USA:California | collected 2016-06-15
AAAGCCAAGACGACAAACAGAACGAGCCAGAAAAGCCCGCGAAGAAAAGCCATGGGTCACAGCCTAACTTGCTCCATGTGGAGGGTCAATCCCTGGGGTTGATCTGTTAGACAAATTCGCCAGGGCGAGCTCGTCGGCCGAGACAGACTGGAGTCTATCTTCCTTGAAGCGCGCGGCGAAACTGCCATGCTTTTCGCGCCATGCGTGTGCCGCTGCTCGATCTTAGCGAACAATATCGCGCTTTAGCCGAGCCAATCCATGAGGCAATTGAGGCTGTCCTGGCAAGTCGCCGCTTCATCCTCGGCCCGCAAGTGAAGGCGTTCGAGAAGGCGATCAGCGACTATTCCAACACGCCGCACGCGATCGGCGTTTCATCCGGAACAGATGCTTTGCTGGTAATTTTGATGGCGCTTGGAATTGGGCGCGGCGATGCAGTTATTACGACGCCTTATGCATTTTTCGCTACGGGTGCATGCATCGCGCGCGTTGGAGCAAAGCCCATCTTCGTTGATATCGATCCGGACACCTACAACATCAGTGCCTCTGCCCTTCAGAAATATCTGGAAAAAAATTGTCGAACCGATTCTAGCGGTGATTTAACGACACCAGACGGCGAGAAAGTCCGCGCTATTCTTCCGGCGCATTTGTTTGGGTTGTGCTGCGAGATGAATGCGATCCAAAAAATTTCAGAGCGCTATCAGCTCCATGTGATCGAAGATGCAGCGCAGGCGATTGGCGCAGAATATCGATTTGGCGGAAAAATTGCGAAGGCGGGCACGATGGGTAAGGCCGGTGCGCTCAGTTTTTATCCTTCGAAAAATTTGGGAGCCGCCGGTGATGCGGGAATGATCATTTGCAGCGATGATGAATTGGCGACGAAAGTGCGCATCCTCCGCGAGCACGGGATGGAACTGCGTTATTACCATCGTGTCATCGGAGGGAATTTCCGCCTCGACGAGATGCAGGCCGCGATCCTCTCGGTTAAACTTCCGCATCTGGATAATTGGTCGGCAGCGCGGCGGGCCGCTGCGGATTTTTATCGCGCGGAATTCATGAGGACCGGACTGACGGAAAAAATCACGTTGCCAGCCGAACCTTACCGGGGGCGCGGTTTACCGAATCACCACATTTATCATCAATACGTTATTCGCACGCCAAGGCGGGATGTTTTGCGCGAACATCTCGCCAGGCGCGAGATCGAGACAGCGATCTATTATCCACTCGGATTGCACGAGCAAAAATGCTTTGCATATCTCGGCTACAAAAAGGGCGATTTCCAGAAGACCGAGCGGGCCGCAGGCGAGGCGTTTGCCCTGCCGATTTATCCGGAGATTTCACGCGAAGCGCAGCGATACGTGGTCGACGCCATCGTTGAATTTTTCGAATAAACATCGACAATTAGCGTTCGCATGCGCAGGCAGGATATCTGTGCTCTGCTTGCAATTGCGGGTAGGTACCGAAGCGGCCAAACGGGGCAGACTGTAAATCTGCTGGCTTCACGCCTTCGCTGGTTCGAATCCAGCCCTGCCCAATTCCACTTATCGATCGCATTTCGCGATTGATAATTCGCAAAATGGTTTCGGACGTCAATGGCCTCGGCGCGAACCGCCTTCGCGGCGACCGTACCCACCGCCGCCGCCATAGCCGCCGCCTCCACCGCCGTAGCCGCGTCCCCCGCCACCCGGCGGACGAGCCTCCCGCGGGCGGGCCTCATTCACGGTCAATTGGCGACCTTCCATCGTTTGGCCATTGAATTTGGAGATCGCATTTTGGGCCTCCTGTTCCGAGCCCATGGTGACAAAGGCAAATCCCCGCGATTTGCCGGTGAATTTATCCTGCATGAGAGTAACTTCCTGCACCACGCCAGCCTGTGAGAAAAGCTCCTGCAGTTCGTTTTCCGTCGTATTGAAGGGAAGATTGCCCACGTATAATCTAGTTGCCATTGAGTTTATTCTGGAAAACGCAGCCCGGTCACTGTTCCCGCCTATCGGATTTCAAATCGCCACTGAATAAACTCAACTGACAATCCACCAACTCCCAAGCTTCCGTTTCCGTTTCGCCCCACTTTTAGAATGCTTCTTGTAAGAAGGCAATAGAAATCACAATCAATTTTTCTTTCTCAAAATGACTCAATCTGGCGATGCGAATGGGAAGAAGCGCGCTGCGCGAGTCGCTGTGGTGGCAGCGGGCGTGGTCAGTCCGCTGGGATTCGGCTTGAGTGAAACGCTGGATGCGTTGCGTAAGGCGCGCGACTGCGTCACACCGGTGACCCGCTTTTCAGTCACTCAATGTCGATGCAAGACAGCAGGGCAGGTGCCCGATGATCGCCTGCTGAACAAAAAGCGTGATACGCGCGCGCAGCGTTTGCATCGCGCCTCGCACATGATGATTGAGGCGCTGGGAGAAGCACTGGCGTACGAGCCTCAGCTCAAACCTGAATTGCTGGTAATTGGGACCACCAGCGGCGGCATGTCATACGGAGAAGATTATTACCGATCTTTACATCGACACAGAAGTTTGCGACACGCGCCTGCCTGGATCGCGAATTACCCAGCGCAAAAACCGCTGATCGACGCGCAGGAAGCGTTTGGAATTTCTGCGCCATGCCAGGTGATTGCGAATGCCTGCGCCTCCGGCACAAACGCGATTGGTCATGCGTTCGAGTGTGTGCGGTCGGGGCGCTACCAACGCGTGTTGACCGGCGGATATGACGCGCTCTCGGAGCTGGTTTTTGTTGGGTTTGATTCTCTCCAAGCATCGACGCCGGAGAAATGCCGCCCGTTTGATCGGCATCGCACCGGAATGGTCCTCGGGGAAGGCGCAGCCATTCTTGCGCTGGAAAATCTCGATAGCGCTCACGCGCGCGGCGCGCGTATTCTGGCAGAAATCACCGGCTACGGAGTGTCCACGGACAATTTTCATCTGACGCAGCCGGATCCGTCAGGCGTTGGGCCGCGGCGAGCGATGGAACGAGCGATTGAAAGCACCGGTACAGAGGCCCTAAGACTCGATTACATCAATGCGCACGGAACAGCTACGGAGCTCAATGACGCAGCCGAAGGCAAGGCCATCAGCGAGTTGTTTGACGGGGTGCCGGTGAGTTCGACCAAAAGCATGATGGGGCATTCGTTAGGCGCAGCAGGCGCGGTCGAAGCGGTTGTCTGTTTGCTCGCTTTACGGCATCAATTTCTCCCCGCCAATATCAATTTTCGCGCTCCGGACGAGGCCCTTGATCTGAACATTGTTGGCAACGAAGCCCGGCCCGCGCCACTCCGGACAGTGATGTCGAACTCCTTCGGCTTCGGGGGAACTAACGCCTCCATTGTGATGCATAAGTTCGAGACATGAGCCTGGCCATCGCCGGCATGGGGTGGATCACTCCACTCGGGAGCGGCGTGGACGCAGTCTGGAACTGTTTGCTTTGCGGCGAGCAGGCGTGCGGTGAAAAAATCACCGAACAGCTTGGCAAACAATCTTACACTGCCTTCCGAGTGCCTGAATCCGCGTTGACCAGTTTGACGCCGCATCCGCGGCTCCGCCGTGCCAGCGTGATTTCGCGATTCGCCGCAGCCGCAGGTTTTGAAGCGTTGAAAAACGCAGGAGTCAACGTGGACGAAAAGACTGCGGAACGAATCGCTCTCGTTTTCGCGATTTCGAATGGCGGAGTGATCTACACGAAGCGTTTTTACCGCTCCATTGTTGAGTCGGGTGCGCAATCAGCCAGTCCCCTGTTGTTTCCCGAGACCGTCTTCAATGCGCCGGCGAGCCATCTCGCGGCCATCCTGGGTGTCACCGGTGCCGTTTATACGTTGGTAGGAGACGGCGCAGTGGGTCTGCTGGCGATTAAAATGGCCGAGGACGTGATGGCGAATGCCACGTTTGACTATTGCCTGGTCGTCGGCGCGGAAGAAGTCGATTGGCTCTTGTGCGACGCGTATCGCCGGTGGCGACTGCTTCGCTTCGAGCCGCCGGTGGAGCCATTCCGCCAGCCCGCCCGAGGAATGATTTTGAGCGAAGGAGCAGGAGCAGTCCTCCTTGCTCGAGAAGGTTCGCCGATGATCGAACGCATAAATCCGGGCGGGCATTACCGCAAGCGCGCTGAAGCAGAAGAAATTTTGAAGCGAATTCTCTCCGACCTCAATGAAACCAGAATCGATTTCGTTCTGTCTAGCGCAAACGGCACATTTGTCGATGAAGCAGAGCGCAAGGCATTAGCACAGGTTATTCCAGGCGCTCTGGTTTACACGCCAAAACCGGCGCTTGGCGAAAGCGTTGGCGCGGCAGGAATGTGGCAGATCATTATTGCAGCGTTGGCGCTGCGACGCGGCGAGCTGCCGCCGTTGCTTCACGCCGAGCTAAGTAGCCAGTTGCGGATTTCGACTGCGCGCTTGTCCCTGCCGCATGCGAACGACGCAATTGTGTTAAGTTGTGGGCTCAATCAGCAGGCCGCTGGTTTGCGACTATCGATTCGATGACTCTCGACGTAATTCCTACATTTTCTCGGCCTGCGCGCCACATGCTTTTAACTTTGCAGAGAGCGTTTGCTGCGGTACCTTCGGCGTCCGCCATGCCAAAGCTGCTTCTATCGCTCGTCGCCCTTGCCGCGGGCGTCGGTTTGGTCAGAGGCGCGATCAAAACGCCAGAGAACGCTCCCATCGAGATCACGTCTACCGGACAAACCACGTACGAGGGAGGGCTGGCGACGGCGCGAGATAATGTGGCCATTCATGTGGGCGACACAGATATCTACGCCGATTACGCCCAATACAATTCCACCACACACGAAGTCGAGCTGAGGGGGAACGTGCGGATTTACCGAGGCGTGAGCTTCTATACTGCCGAGAGTGGTATTTATAATATCGACACGAAACAGATCCGGGCCATCAATGCGAAAACGGAATCCCAGCCTTATTTCTTAAGTGGCGAAGCAGTGACGGAGATTTCCGAGAATGCTTATCGGATAACAAATGGAACTTTCACCACGCACGATTCGTCGAAGCCCGATTTTCACATGCGCGCGCATACCATCCGCGTGTATGAGAACGATCGGGTGATTTTTCAGAACGTGACGTTTTACATCGGCAATGTGCCGGTGTTTTGGTGGCCGTACATGTATCAATCGCTGAATGACTCATTCAGCTTCCTCGTCTCACCGGCGTACCTGAGCTCATGGGGACCATCTCTTCTGACTCAGGTGAGTTTCCCCATCACCGAGCAGATCCGGGCACGACTTCGGCTGGATTATCGGGGCCGGCGCGGTCTCGCGGTTGGCCTTGATTCTACCATAGATTATGGGAAGGACGACAGCAGTACGGCCAAGATCAGGTCCTATTACATCCAGGATCAAAATCCGAATTTGAATCAAACAGGGGTACCGCGAAAGGATGTCCCCACTGGACGATACCGGCTCAGTCTGGAAGATCGAACTAATTTTACCCAGGACATCTACGGCATCGCTAATATCACCAAACTCAGCGACCAATGGATTATGGAGGACTTCTATCCGGCTGAGTTTCGTATCGATCCTGTCCCGGACAACGTCGTCGCGCTGACCAAGATCAACCCGTTTTTCACCCTGACAGGAATCGCGCGTTTTCAAGCGAACCAGTTCTTCACGACAACGGAACGTTTGCCGGAAGTGGTATTGGACGTTAAGCGTCACGCGCTTTTCGGGGGACCGATTTTTTATGAAGGCGAGACTGGCTTTGCTGATTTGCGGCTACAATTCCCCCAGGGTTCGGGGTTCGAGAATTATGGCACGTATCGCTTCGATACCTTCCATCAATTAACTTATCCAAACACGTACTTTGGATGGCTTTCCATCGTGCCGCGGGTTGGCTTTCGCGGCACCTACTATGGTAAGACGTGGGACCTGGGGACGACAACCTTCGTACCACCTTCAAATCCGCTTGTGCCTGACTTTATTCTCCCGCCCCCGACGTTGGCTAACCCGATCAAGTTCAACGGAGATACATTTCGAACAGTCTTCGATACAGGCGCAGAGGCCTCTTTTAAAATCTCGCGGAGATGGGAGGACGTACAAAGCCGCGCGTTCGGGCTGGATGGACTGATGCATGTGATCCAGCCATTCACAGATTTTTCATACGTTTCGGAAAGCGGAGCGAACCCCACGTCAATTTTGGAATTCGATCGGTTTTTGCCTTCCACACAACTGCGGGCGATCGACTTTCCGCAATTTACTCCAATCGATGCAATCGATAGTTGGACTGTCTGGCGGGTCGGTGTTCGCAATCGTTTGGAAACGCGGCGCGACGACGAAACGATGACTTGGTTTGAACTGGACAGCTTCTTCGACGTGAACTTCGAGAATCCGTACGACCGTACCGATTACTCAAACTTTAATAACAACATCCGGTTCACTCCGCTGCCGTGGATGTCTTTCACGATTAACTCTCAAGTGCCGGCGTTTGCCAAAGGTTTTACGGAGGTCAATACCATCGCGCGTGTCCAACCGCTGGCCAATCTGCAATTGGAGGTCGGGCATCGTTATTTGAACGACAATCCCTTTTTCAATAGCAGCAGCTTGTTTGTTGTCGGTGGATATTGCCGCCTCAATGACAACTGGGGTGTTGGCGCCCAGGAACAATATGAAGCCGCGACCAGCACGCTCGAGGAACAGCGCTACTCGGTGTACCGCGATCTATCCAGTTGGGTCGCCTCAATCGGTGGAGTGATACGGGACAATGCCGGGGTGAAAGAATATGGCGTCATCTTCACGGTGACGCTCAAGGCGTTCCCGAAATTTGGATTCGATTTGAACTTCGATCCCACGTCCCAGGGACAATGAGCAGACACGCCCGAAGGACGTTGACGTTGCTAGGGGCAATGCGCTACTGGCGTTGTGATTGATTACGCCCGGTTTCGCTTATGGATCTTGCAATTATCGGTTCGGGTTACGTCGGCCTCGTCACCGGCGCGTGCTTCGCTGATGTTGGCCATAATGTCATTTGCGTTGATAACGACCTGGAAAAAATCAAGCTGTTAAAAGGCGGGAAAGTGCCAATCTACGAGCCTGGACTGGAAGAATTCATTCATCGCAATGTCTCGGCGCATCGGTTGCGTTTCAGCAGCAGCATCAAGGAAGGAGTCGATCACTCCCAGATCGTTTTCATCGCCGTTCCTACTCCGCAACAACCCAACGGCGATGTCGATCTTAGTTTCATTGAGAAAGTCGCGCGGGAAATCGCCGGCGTGTTGTCCGATTATCGCGTGATCGTGGACAAGAGCACCGTCCCGGTGAAAACCGGCGAAAAGGTGGCCGAATCGATTAAACGCTACAATCGTCACGGCGCAAGCTTCGACGTGGTCAGCAACCCGGAGTTTCTGCGGGAAGGCTGTGCGGTTGCCGATCTGATGCATCCTGATCGGATCGTGATTGGAGCGCAGAGTGAGCACGCCGTCGATCTCATGAAGAAGGTTTACGAACCATTCATGGCGCCGATTCTGGTGACCGACATCAATAGCGCCGAGCTGATCAAACACTGTGCAAACTCATTTCTGGCGCTGAAAATTTCCTACATCAATGCAGTCTCGGCGATTTGCGAGATCAGCGGCGCCGATGTCGAAAAAGTCGCCGATGGAATCGGCATGGATCATCGGATCGGCCGGGATTTCCTCAATGCGGGAATCGGCTACGGCGGCTCGTGTTTTCCCAAAGATATCGCGGCCTTTATCGCAATCAGCGAACAGCTTGGTGTCCCGTTCGATTTGCTGAAAGAAGTGCAACGGATTAACACCGCCCAGAAGCGGCGTTTTCTGAAAACGATTCGAGACACGCTCTGGGTCCTGCGGGAAAAACGGATCGCTGTCTGGGGGCTCACGTTCAAGCCGGATACAGACGATGTGCGCTCCTCAGTGGCGATTGAACTGCTGGCGGATCTCCTGCGCGAAGGCGCACACGTTGTCGCCTACGATCCCAAAGGAATGGAAAAGGCGCGCGGCGTGAAAGCAATCGACGCAGCCGAGTTTGCACCCTCCGCGCTCGACGCGGTGAATGACGCCGAAGCACTGGTCATCGCCACCGAGTGGAGCGAATTTGCCAACGTCGATCTTGCGGTGGTGAAGGAAAAAATGAGAACGCCCATCGTTTTTGACGGGCGAAATCTATTGGATCCCGAAACGATGAGACGCCTGGGTTTTCACTATCATTCGATCGGCCGCAAGAGTGTGACGTCTCAATAAACATTTTCGCGAACATCTATGGCGCGGCTCTCAGCTCGCCAAATTGCGCTGGGGGCGCTGCGCACATGGCGAAGAGAAAGACGCTTTGCCGATTCCGTTATTTCGCGGTCGTTTGCCAAGACGGATCTTACGAAGTCCGATCGCGCGTTTGCGCTCGAGTTGTTTTATGGCGTCCTGCGCAATTTGACTTTGCTCGATTTCTGGATCGGTTGCGTGCGCGCCTCCCGCATCGACGTCGATCTTCGCGACATCCTGCGGCTTGGCTTATACCAACTTTTCTTCCTGGAAACGGCTCAACACGCAGCCGTCTTCGAAACCGTAGCGCTGGCGCCAAAGAAGCAGCGAGGGGCAATCAACGGCCTGCTTCGCGCCGCTGGACGAAGACGCGAAGAACTGCTTAGCCGGGGCAATGCGCAGCCGCTTTTCGTTCGCACCTCGCACCCCCAGTTTCTCGTTACGCGGTGGCAGCAGCATTACGGCGACAAAAACGCTGAAGCATTGTGCAAATGGAACAATCTGCCTCCGCCGGTTTATGGCCGAATCAATCGGCTAAAAATCGATCCGGAAAATTTCGTCCAGCTTTATCCAAGCTCGCGAGTGCTGGCGGGCAATCCTGATTTTGTGGAGTTTGACGATCTATCGACCAAGGCTCTCGATTCAGGTCATTCCTACGTTCAAGATCCAAGCACCGTGCTCGCCTGCCAGTTCCTCGATCCGAAACCTGGAGAAAAAATCCTCGACGCGTGTGCAGCGCCGGGCGGGAAAACGGGCTACATCGCGGAGGTTATGCAAGATCATGGAACCATCATGGCATGCGACCGCGATTTGGAGCGGTTGGAAACACTGAAGCATAACGTCGCGCGGTTGGGCGCCGGAATTATTCATCCTGTTGGTCACGATTGGACACGCGATCGTCTTCCAAAAGAAATTGCTTTTGTGGCGCCATTCGATCGCATCCTAGTTGATGCGCCGTGCAGCAACACCGGCGTGATGCGTCGCCGCGTAGATGTGCGTTGGAGATTAACTCAGGCGGATTTCAAGCGTATGCAGACTCGGCAGCTCGAGATTGTGCGCGCTGCGCTTCCATTGTTGAAGGCGAATGGTGTCCTTGTTTACAGCACATGCAGTCTCGAGCCGGAAGAAAACGAACACGTTGTTCGTCGTATCCTCGCGGAGATATCGAGCTTGCGCTTGGAAGCAGAAAGATATTCGCTGCCCTTTCGCGACGGTTTTGATGGCGCTTACGCAGCGAAACTTGTCCAAAGCGCGTAACCCCGCTCGAGTTGCATACGGCACGGCTGATGGAATGATAAGCGCCTATGCACGATGCCCGGTTTGATAAGCTGGCGAAAATTCTGGTGGAATATTCCATTCGCCTCAAGCGGAATGAAACGGTCCTGATTGAAGCATTCGATGTCCCAGATGAAATGACCATCGCGCTGATTCGCGCGGCGCGTAAAGGGGGCGGGATGCCCTTTGCGCAAGTGTATCACGCTCGAGTCAACCGCGCGCTCGCGCTTGAAGCCTCGGATAAACAGCTAAGCCTGTTGGCGAGCCACGAACTGGCACGGATGAAAAAAATGGATGCATACATCGCCGTGCGCGGCAGCAACAACATCACGGAATTGTCCGATGTGCCGGTGGATACGATGAAATTGATCGCCAAAAAAATGCAGCCGGTGCAGGACCAGCGCGTAAAAAAAACCAAATGGGTCGTCTTGCGCTGGCCGACGCCATCGATGGCGCAACTTGCCGGAATGAGCACGGAGGCATTTGAAGATTTTTATTTCAACGTCTGCACGCTGGACTACCGCAAACTGCAGCCTGGCATGAAGGCGCTGAAGCGGCTGATGGAAAAAACAGATCGCGTCGAAATCAAAGGACCCGATACGGATCTTCGCTTCAGCATCAAGGGAATTCCGGCGGTGATTTGCGGCGGCGATCGCAACATTCCCGATGGCGAAGTTTTCAGCTGTCCGGTGAAACATTCCGTGGAAGGACATGTGACGTTTAATGCACCAAGCATCTATCAGGGGATTGGTTTCGATGGCATCCGTCTCGAATTCAAGAATGGAAAGATTGTCGACGCGACCAGCAACGAGACGGAAAAACTGAAAAAGATCCTCGATTCAGATGTGGGTGCCCGATACATCGGCGAATTTTCACTCGGGTTTAATCCGCGCATTTTGCAGCCGATGCGGGACATTTTGTTCGATGAGAAGATCGCGGGTTCGTTTCATTTTACGCCGGGACAGGCTTACGAAGAAGCCGATAACGGCAATCGGAGCCAGGTGCACTGGGACATGGTAAGCATCCAGCGGCGGGAATACGGCGGCGGGGAAATTTACTTTGACGGTAAATTGGTCCGTCGAGATGGCGACTTTTTACCGCACCCCCTGCAAACACTCAATCCCGGCCGCTTCATCAAAGGGACCTGAGATCGATACTACCATTTCGGGACAGCGGCGCCGGGAGAACAAAGCACCACGGTTGAGACACGGAGCGTTCGCGCTCGCTCTTACAATGGTTGAGGCTTCGTGCTAAATGGCATCGAGTTCCAGTATCTCGCTATCGCCGCTGCCGGTAAGGCGGACATTCGCAACATTAAAGACAGGTGCTCCTTCGATGGCGCTCGGATCGGCGCCAGCCAACTGCACAGAAACTTGCCTAGAAGTGGAATTTAGAACGACTCCGGTTATTTCAAAGCACGTTGAGAATTCCACCTCTGCCATCTGGAAGTCTGCCGTAACCTGCACATGGGCCTTTCCTGGCTCAGACGGAGCAAGCTGGACCATGGCGGCGTCGTCTGAACTCGAAATCGGCTGCAAGGCTGTAACCTCGAATGAAGGCAAAGCGATGTCGACTGGTTGGTGCGCTAGTTGCTGTCGCTGACGTGTCGATTTGATAAGCCGGACTGTCCCGAGACCAGAGTCTGCAGGCTCAATTTTCGCGACTTCGAAGGCCACCTGCGGATGAATCTGAGGTTGGGAACGTTGCGATGAGGCAAGGCGCATCGTTACGATCTTTGATGCGGGCCGCACTTGCAAGGTACGCACCTTGAAAGTTCGTGTTAGTTGTACAGAGACGATCTCAAAGGAGAAAGTGAGCTGCACAGGTGTGTGTGCGGCAGAAACAGGACGCGGTGCGTTTGCGGCGAGTGGCACTTCGGCGGGTTGAGGCTGTTCAGATTGTTCAGACATGGTCAAAGATGTTGTTGGCGAAGATACAGGTGCGTTGGAAATATTTGGAGAATAAGATGGGCCCACGGCAACCTCCGCAATTGCAGGATGTTCCGTCGCGGAAATGGGTATTTGCTGGGCAACCGGTTGGCCTTGGTCGATTGCTTCGAACTGAGGCTCTGCTACCGGCTCAATCGCGGGTGCCACAGTCTCTTCAGCGACCGCGGGGACTTCGCCCGGCTTTTCTGCTGGCCCGGGCATTTGCCCAACCGGTTGGCCTTGGTCGATTGCTTCGAACTGAGGCTCTGCTACCGGCTCAATCGCGGGTGCCTCTGCGGCAACTAAACCGGCTGAGCCCCCAAGGACCGGCGCGGTCACCTGCTGTGCCTTGTGATCCGCTTCCGCGTTTTGATAAGCTTGGGCTTGTGAGACTGAGCCTCTCAAATCCGCCGAACTATCAAAAGCGCGGCGCGATTGCGTTAAACGCAAGACCGTCCGCTGCATCAAAGGCTTCGACGCCGTTAATTGTAACGAAACCTGGCGGGGCCCAGCGAAAAAACCATTACCCAAAGCAATGCCCTTTTCCAAGGGCGATGTGGTGGGTTTGCTGAGATTAGACGTACGCGACCCGATGAGAGATCCGTTCGGGAAGTGACTTGGTATATTGAACGTGTAGCGTCGACGCTGGGAAACAACCACCCCAGCTAAAAGTAGGATACCGGCCAACAGCAATCCGCCGACAAACCATGTTCGCCGACTCGCCGTCCCGATAACGCTAGGCTGAGAGATTTTGGTCGGCGCGACCGTCGTCGCGGGGCTGGTTGCGACAACAGGCGCCGGAGATGGATTTGGCTGACTAACGGCTGACCGATCATTTTGCCCGTGGAGAGTGGCAGATGAAGCGATCGGCGTCCGATTCGGGGCAGCCGTCGTGGCCGTCGATTGCTCGCCGGGGGACGATCCCGTAACAGGAGCTGGAGACGCTTCCGGCTGGCTTAATCCAGCCGCACTCGGCTCTTTCGTCGAAAAAACAGAAGCCTGTTCAGCCGCTGGTTCCAGACTCGTGACTTTCGTCCCAGCAACCGGCGGGTTCGCCACTAGGCCCGAAGAAGCAACGGATTCGGCCTTCGCCGTTGCTTCTCGTTTATTCGCCGCGGCAACGCCATCAGGAATAGGACTCGGCTCAATTGCCGGAGCGCTACCGCTCTCGGCAACGAGACTACCGGCTTCAAACGCAGGCGCGGAAGCAACTTCTGGAGCTTGCATCCAGCCAGCGTCATAAAGGGCGTCGGCAAAAATATTATTCAGCCCTTGCGAATAAATCTTCTTCGCCGAAGCGACCCAGTCAGCCGCCTTCTCCCCATTGTTATGTCTAAATTCCCAGGCCGCCTGCGCATAATACAGTGCTGGCGTATCTCCAGTGAACTGGAATTGTTCCATCATCGACTGCGCCCGGCTTTCTTTCCCCTCCAACAGGAGCGTCATGTAAATCTTGAATTTGATCAGCTCCGCAGCCTGATTTTTGTCACCACCGGGCGTTCGCTCAAACAACGCTTCGAAACGCTCTCGCGCCTTTGCGTAGTCTTTTTTCTTAAATGGAACCTGTGCGAGATTGTATTGCGCCTCACGGAATTTCGGATCCAGTTTGGCCGCTTTTTTGAAGGAAGCCTCCGCCTGGTCGAACTCCTTCTGCTCCATCAAAATTTCGCCACGCAAATTCAGAGTCGCGGGTTGATTCGGCTCCGCCTGATCCGCCTCATCGATTAGTTTTCGAGCTGCCCCAAGATCGCGCTGCCGCAGCGCCTGCTGCGCCTCTTCGAATTTCGCGCGGCCTGTCGCCTTTGCTTTTTCCTTGCGCTCCGCGGCCGTCATTAGCGGCATAGAGGCCCTTCCCTCGCCACCCGGTCTTTCTAGCCAGCCCACCTCGTAGAATGATTCCACGAACAGCTTGTTCAGTTGCGGCGAAAAATTCTTTTCCGCGACTGCCATCCAATCTTTCGCCTCCTTGTCATTCTTGTGCTGGAGCGCGACAGCCGCTTTGACGTATTGAACAGCCGGGGTATCGGACGAAAGCTCCAGCTTCGCCAGAATGGAATCGACCATGTTCTCTTTACCTTCCAGCAGATACGTGAGCAGAATCTTGTATTGAACGAGCTGTGTCGCTTCGCTCGCTAAATCGGATTGACTGCTCGAAAGCAACTTCTGGAAACGATTCCGCGCCTCCTCCCAATTTTTTTGGAGAAATGGAATTTCGGCCAGATTAAACCGCGCGTTCCAAAATTTGGGGTCGATCCGTGCCGCTTCCAGCAAGGCAGCTTCAGCTTTGTCATAGATGCCCTGCCGCATCAGGATGACGCCGCGCAGATTTTGCGAGGCGGCGAGATCAGGCTGGCGGGCATCGAGGGCGTCGAGTTCCTTTAGTGCCTGCGGAAAGTTGTTCGTGTCGAACTCGCGAAACGCCTTGTTGTACATTTGCTCCAGTTCCGATTTCGTCGGAGCCACGTTTTCCGCTCCGAACGAAGTGATCGCCAGCGCTGCCACCGCAACAATTCCCCAGATTCTCATGAGCCAGGACTGAAGCTTCGTTCCGCGCTTCTGACAAGTGGAAAGTTGCGTGATCTTCAGTCCGTCTCGGAAAAATTGACGCAATTCAAATTCGTGATGACCCGTAATCCTTCCAAGGTCAAATGAGGATGCACGGCATCGATCTCCGGCAACTCTCGCGCGATTAGCTGCGCATATCCGCCTGTCGCTACGATATGAACTTTTTTGCCCGGAAACTGTTCCGCTCGGATGCGCGCAAGGATTTCGCGCACCAGCCCTCGATAACCAAACACCGCGCCGGACAACATCGCTTGAATTGTCGATCTGCCGACAGTGCGACGCGGTTCTTTCAACGAGAGCTTCGGCAGGAGCGCCGTGCGTTGGTAGAGAAAGTTGGTCATCGCTTCGAGTCCTGGTGCGATCACGCCACCGATGTAAGTGCCGCGATCGGAAACGATGTCAAAAGTCACCGCCGTACCGAAATCGACCACGATAGCTGGAAAGCTGTAAAGCGCGCAAACGGCGGCAGCGTTCGCCAGCCGGTCGGCTCCGATTGTTTGGGGTTTAGGATAATCGATGCCCACCCCAAGCTTCAATCGCGGAGTCAGCCAAAGCACTTTCGTTTTCCCCGCTACCTGTTCAATGACTCGATTTTTTTTTGGCACAACCGAGGAAACAACGAGCATGTCGATCTCGCGCCGCCTTATGAAACGACGAAGAAACGCGGCGTTGAATCTGGCGGTCCCGAGCCGCGTCGGCCGCCCAATTCGCGCCCGCGTAGCGAACGTCAGTTTCGTGAATGAATTGCTGATATCAATCAACACATACCTGGATACGCGAGCCACGAGAGCAATGCAGACACGGAACCGCTCCCCGCGTCAAGCATCTGTCCCATATCACCCATTTGGCGCATACCCCGCTTGCGACACTCTTCCCCCGCACGTAGCCTCGCCTTGTGAGAAAATTGGTGCATCGCCCACGCCGTTTGCGGCGTTCTCCTGCTTTGCGAAACCTCGTTCGCGAAATACAATTGAGCGCGCACGATTTTGTTCTCCCGCTGTTTGTCAGCGAAAAGATCGACCAACGCCGGCCAATCGCGAGTATGCCCGGCGTTTTTCAGCTCCCAGTGGAGGAGGTTGTCGACGAAGCCCGGCGCGTTCAGGATCTCGGGCTCCAGGCCATTTTGCTCTTTGGCATACCGGCGAAAAAAGACGAACAAGCCAGCAGCGCATATGCGGAAAACGGCGTGGTTCAGGAGGCGCTACGCGCCATCAAATCAAAATGCCCGGCGTTGGTTGCCATCACTGACGTCTGCCTGTGCGAATACATGAGCCACGGCCACTGCGGCGTCACGCGCATCGACGGCGACCACTTTCATGTTCTCAACGACGAAACTGTTGAACTTCTGGTAAAGACTGCGCTTTCTCATGCTGCTGCCGGTGCAGATATGGTGGCGCCGAGCGATATGATGGACGGGCGCATCGGCGCGATTCGCGAGGCGCTCGACGCAAACGGTTTCGATCAAATTGGAATCATGAGTTACGCGGCAAAATTCGCATCGTCGTTTTACGGGCCGTTTCGCGAAGCCGCCGAGAGCCCGCCGCAATTTGGCGATCGCCGTTCCTACCAAATGGATTCTGCCAATGCAGATGAGGCATTGCGTGAAGTAGCTCTGGACATCAACGAAGGCGCGGACATCGTGATGGTCAAACCCGCTCTGCCGTACATCGACGTCCTCTGGCGCGTTCGTGAGCGTTTTGGCAAGCCGACCGCGGTTTATCACGTGAGCGGTGAATATGCGATGGTCAAAGCCGCCGCTGAAAAGGCGATCCTAGACGAACGCGCTGCCGTTCTTGAGATCATGACCGCCCTCAAACGCGCAGGCGCGGACATTATCGTCACTTATTGGGCATGCGAGCTCGCGCAATGGCTGCGCGAATAAAAATCCTAGTCAAGGCGACTTCTCGCCAGACACGCCAAACGACGCTAAAAAAAGCCAGACAGCTATACGCGCACGAGCAAGTGGTGACCGGTCATTTCCTTTGGCTGCGGGAATCCCAGCAGAAACAGAAGCGTGGGGGCGACATCAAGGATCCCATCCTTGGAGCGAAATTGCGCCGCGTTTTTGGCGACATAAATGAAATGCACAAGGCTGCTGGTGTGCGCTGTGTTCGGTGATGCACTTGACCAGACATCGACGAGCCTGTTGCGAATTGCCTCCGCTCCTTTAATTTGGAACTTGGCGTATGCTGCGCGCGAAATCCACAATTTCTGCCGTCACACCGAAAATCATCTTGCTACTGCTTTCCTGTCTATTCTTGGTGAGCGCGGCGATTTTCGGACTGGTCGGCAGTTACAGAGTGGATGTGCTGCGTACAGATTTGGCGAATGCCATTGCCGCCCGCGATGTGGCTGAACGTCGGCGGGTGACTCAGGAAACGGAACTCAAGCCCCGCGAAACCGCCGTGGCGGGCGCAGAAGCGAAAATCGCAGAGGCAGAAAACAAGGCGACAAAAGCTCAAACTGAACTCTTGAAACTGCAGAACGAGAAGGCGGAACTGGAAAGCAAATTAAACGCCAGTCGAAACGAGATTGCTTCCCTGCAAAAGCGGATCGGAGAAGCACGCCCAGCGGCCAGCCCTTCGCAAAATCCGGACACCGCATCAAAGCCTAAGCAGCAACCGACAACTCCACGACCGTCCGTACAAATTGCACAAGAGTCTGTCGAAGAAGCAACACCTCCTCCGCCGCCACAACCGAAGCGGCGGAAAATTGCGCCAAGGAAGACACCCGAGGTCGTAAGTACCCCAGAAATCACTTCGTATTCTTCGGCGAAAGCCCTTGCGACCTTCACGCCCCTTCCCAAGTACCCCGCTAGGGCACGTTCGCCCGGCGTTACGGGAATTGGACTTTGCATTGTGTCGGTTGATCCGGCGAGCGGCAGTGTAACCGGAGCTTCAATGGAGCAAAGCACTGGAGACCCGACCTTGGATAAATCCGCGGTCAATGCGTTCCGAAAGTGGCGATTTAAACCTGGGACAGTCTCGAAGGTTAGAATTCCTATCGAATTTACCATGGCCGGTGCCTCGCATTAGCTGAGGGCACGGGGTCTCCTTCATCGGAGACTGCCGCCAGTGAAACCGTTTCTGGAGTGCGCGCCACAATTGGCCGCGGCATAAACCTATCTTCTATCGTGACGAATCTTCCAAAACCGCGTTACGTCGTCCTATCAGTCTTAATCTTTCGTTTTCTCAGGAACGTCCGCCGGGCGCACATCCGTTCGGAATCTCAGGCCCTCGCCATCTACGGTGAAGAAGGCTGCGAACACGGAATTTGGACGTATGGAGCTCGCTGGCGCGCCGACTTCGTTTGTTGACGAAGAGAACCGCATTCGTAAAGCTTCCGTCTCCGTCCAGCAACGGAAATGAAGGAATCTAACCTCGGTTTCGCTCATTTTATTTCCCACTTTGTCGCCTGTCAGTTAGCAGGATTACAACCTGAAGTGGTGGAAGGTAGTTGAAGCTCTAGACTCTCGGCATCGCGACTTCCCGAACCAAAACAAACCTCACGCGCTGAAACGCGACGGCTAATTGCGAAAAGCCGGAATGAGCAGATTGTGCCCGGTCATCTCTTTCGGTTGTGGCAAACCGAGTAGAAAAAGCAGCGTGGGCGCGACATCGGCAAGGATCCCATCTTTGCAGCGAAATTGCGTCGCGTCTTTGGCGACATAGATGAAATGCACAAGGTTGCTGGTGTGTGCGGTGTTGGGTGACCCGTCTGGGTTGCGCATCTGCTCGCAATTTCCGTGATCGGCGGTGACGAGGCATTTGCCGTCGAGCTCGAGAAGCTTCGTGACGATGCGGCCAATGCATTCGTCCACGGTTTCGACGGCTTTGATTCCCGCCTCGACGATTCCGGTGTGCCCGACCATGTCGGGATTGGCGAAGTTGAGAATGATCAAATCGTAATTGGCCATGCGCGCCAGCACTTCGTCGGTGACCTCGCGCGCACTCATCTCGGGCCGCAGATCGTACGTCGCCACCTTTGGTGACGGAACGATTTTTCGGTCCTCACCCGGAAAGGCACGCTCGATCCCGCCGTTAAAGAAGTAAGTGACATGCGCGTATTTCTCCGTCTCGGCGATGCGCAATTGCGATTTGCCAACTGCGCTCACCACTTCGCCCAAAATGTGCGCGAGCTTTTCAGGCCCAAAAATGAAGGGCGAAGGATAAGTCACATCGTATTGGGTGAGCGTGACGAAGTGGACTTGCGGCCTAACTTGCCGATCAAATCCATCGAAGTCTTTTAGCAAAAACGCCTGCGACAACTGGCGCGCCCGGTCGGCGCGGAAATTGAAGAACAAAACAGCGTCGCCATCGCGCACGCGCTGCTCGTTGACGTAAGAGAAAATCAACGGTGGCATGAACTCATCTGTCTTACCATTTTGATATTGTCGATCTACCGCGGCAGAGGGCGACGATTTACAGACTTCGCCGCGCCCGAGAACGATTGCGTCCCAGGCTTTTTTTGTCCGGTCCCAGCGGCGATCGCGATCCATCGCGAAGTAGCGGCCTACAACCGTGACGATTTTCGCGCCGCTCCTCTGGAGCTCGTCCTCGCAAGTTTTCAAATAGTCGGCGCCGCCAGTTGGGGATGTGTCACGCCCATCTGTGAACGCATGCACGAAGATTTCCGTGACGCCTGCCTCGTGAGCAGCATTCGCCAGCGCGATCATGTGCGAGTAGTGGCTGTGCACGCCGCCGTCGGAAACGAGTCCGAGAAGATGAAGCCGATGGCCTCGCGCTTCGACGAAGGTTTCCTGCAATATCTGATTACGAGTGAGCTCGCCCGCGGCGATGGCCTTGTTAATCCGAGTCAAGTCCTGAGAAACAATTCGGCCGGCGCCCAAGTTGAGGTGGCCGACCTCCGAGTTGCCCATTTGCCCTCCGGGCAAGCCAACGTCAGTTCCGCTGGCGCTTAAGGTACTGCCCGGATACTCCCGATAGAGTTCGTCGTGAAATGGTGTCCGGGCAAGAAGGGTTGCGTCGCCATTCTCTTCGCATTTGTCGCGGCCACCGGGATTGATGCCCCAACCATCGCGAATGATTAGGATGACTGGCCCGGCCATACGGCCCTCAGTTTGCCGATGATTGCGAACAACGACAAGCCGTTCTTTTTTTCCAATGTGGCGCAAGTCCGCCACCGCGGATTTGTCCGGTGGCGAATTTTGAACTTGCGATCTTTCAATGCGCAACTTGCAAAGTTGCGCCACAATTTGAAATGAAATGGCGCAACCAGTTGCTGGCGCTTTTTTGTCTTCTCGTCTTTGCCGGGCTGGGCGTTCTTTACTTTCAACACTGGGTCATCCGGAAACCGTTCGGCATTATTTTGTTTGTCGGGGAGGGCCTTTCCCCTTCGCGACTCGCCCCGACGCGCGCTTACGCAGGCGCGAGCACACGCCTGAGCCTCGATTCAATGCCACACGTAGCTTTCCTGACGAACTATTCGAAAGACTTCGCCGCTCCGGATTCGGCGGCTGCCGCCACGGCAATTGCGACCGGCGTTCGAGTGCCTAACAGCGCCATCGCCATCAATGGCGATAAAAAACCGATAACGAGCATCATCGAGTTAGCTCGAGAATATGGACGCGCCACCGGCCTTGTAACGGACACAAAACTAACTGATCCAACAAGCGCCGCCTTTTACGCACACCCGGTTGATCCGGACGATCTTGGGAAGATCGCGGCTGAATTCGTAGATGGAGGCAAGATCGACATTGCAATGGGTGGGGGCGCGTCGCAATTTCTTCCCGCTAGAAAGGGCGGCGAGAGACAGGACGGGCGCGATCTTTTGCTCGAACTCCGCGGTAACGGTTTTGATATCGTTAGGACTCGCGCAGAACTGGAGGCGGTCCCGGCATGGCGCCGTCCGAAGCTCTTCGGTGCTTTTAACAATGCGGACCTCGCGTTTGCAAACCAAGTCGAAGAACGCGGCCAGCAACCGAGCCTTTCGGACATGGTACGGCGGGCGATCCAGCTGCTTCAATATAACGTCGGCGGATACCTTCTCGTGGTTGATGCCGGTCTGATGCGGAAAGCGGCCCAGGAAAACAACGGGGAAAGGACGCTCATGCAAACAGTTGAATTGGATCGCGCAGTCGCAGTTGCGCGACGTTACGCGGGACAAAAATCGACAATCATTATCTGCGGCGACGTCGCAGTTGGTGGCATGACTTTGAATGGTTTCCCATTTCGGCACGACAACGGTATCGCCTTGCTCGGGCTGAATTCTGCCGGCCAGCCGTGGATCACGTGGGCGACCGGTCCACACGGCACAAGATCTTACGGGGCAGCGAACATTCCGGGTAAGCAGCCGAATGAACAGCCGGAAGCGCCTGTGGAACCGGCCGCGTTGTATACAAAATCGGCGCTGTCCACCGTGGACGACGTCGTCGTTTTTGGCAGCGGTCCCGGGACAGACGCGCTGCAAGGGATACTGGATAGCACAACGGTTTTTAAGATCCTCCGAGGCGAGCTCTAGCACCTCGGCTCCGGTGAGATTAAAAACGGCGAAGCAGCGCCGTACTCCAAGACGCGAAGCGCGTAATGTGCGCCCAGCCGAGGGTGGCGTTTTGGAGCGCGGTCTCGATTCGTCGGCACTGCGTTCGTCCGTACGAAACAATCGCTCACTACAATATTGATTTTCTCGCCGAGTTAAGAGACACTTGCGACCCAGACCGATGCAGCTCGCAAGCGCATTTTCACGACCGCAGACTGTTCCTGCTGTGCCCAAGGCCGCGCCGAAAAAGGCGCTGTGGATTCTCAATAGTTGGCGCGACCTGATTCTTTACGTCGGGACGCCGCTCTTCCTGGTGCCGATGTTCCTGCTCGCGCAGGCGCGCTGGAGCACACAAGACATTTACGTTTTTGTGGCGGCGTTTGGCGCAATGGGCCACCATCTCCCGGGAATGATCCGCGCCTACGGCGATCGCGCTCTGTTCAGACGCTTTCGCTGGCGTTTTATTTTCGCGCCGATTTTTCTGCTCTCGGTTTGCGTAGCTTTTTACTGGTGGGACCTGAAAGGAATCATTCTCATTGTCTTCTTTTGGGGTGTCTGGCATGGAATGATGCAGACCTATGGCTTTTGCCGAATCTACGACGCGAAAACAGGATCCTTCGCCGCACTGACGCGCCGGCTCGACTTCGCGACCTGTGCCACCTGGTTCGCTGCGGCGGTGCTTCTGTCACCGCAGCGCATGACCGATACACTCGAGACGTACTACGCCAGCGGCGGACCATTCATTCCGCCCTGGCTGTTGCACAATGGACAGCAAGTCGTCCTAGCTGTTGCCATCGCAGTCGCGGTTTTGTTCCTGTTCAATTTCTCCCGGATGTGGGCGGAAGGAAAACGCCCAAACCCGGTAAAGCTTGCGCTGGGCGTCACCAACATTCTGGCGGGCATCGCCCTGTTCGAGGTGTATCACGATGTGCAGTACCTCTCACTCGTCTGGATTTACAATCGCAGCCGTGTGGAAAAGGACAGCTCCATTGGCGGTTTTATGCGCTTTGTTTTTCGGAGAAGCGGTTCACTAGTCGGATTGTACGTGGGGCTGGTTTTTGCCTACGGCTCGCTCGCCTATATCAATACCCAACTTGAGATCGAAACAATCAAACGCGTGCTTACCGGTGTAGTGGCAGCGTCGGGTCTTCTTCACTTTTATTACGACGGATTTATCTGGAAGGTGCGCGACCGCTCCACGCGCGAAAATCTCGGTCTGGCTGCTGGAAAAACGCCTGCGGCAACACGCGAAGTTCTACCCACCGGGCTTTTGCACGGGCTAAAATGGGTTGGAGTCTTTGTGATTCCGCTCGGCGCGCTCTGGATCGGGCAAACGCGTAGCAAGACGCCAGAACTAGAACAAACAGCACGGATCGCGTCAGATTTACCTGGCAGCGCCCGCGCCTATCGCAAATACGGCTATAGCTTGCATAAAGCCGATCGTCTCGACGAAGCAGCAGAGCAGTACCGCATTGCGCTACGTCTCAATCCGAATGACAAGGAAGTGCACTTCTGGCTTGGCCAGGTTCTCGCTTCCCAATCACAATTAAGTGAAGCACGCAGTGAACTGGAGGAGGCCTTACGCAGCGATCCACGCAATGGCGAATATCATTCCGAATATGGTTGCCTCTTGGAACGGCTCGGCCAGAAAGACGACGCCAGCGCCGAGCACTTGACCGCTATTCATCTGGGGCCGAAATCCGGGCGAAACCACTACGAGTATGCGATGTTTCTTTTCCGGCAACGCAACCTCGATCAGGCCATCCCCGAATTTGAGGCAGCGCTACGGCACAACCCGAAACAACCCGAAGCGCACTATCATCTTGGCAGAGCACTCTTTGTAAAAGGCGACCTTGAAGGTGCGAAAGTCCATTACCTGGAGACCGCGCGGCTCGATCCCAAGGCGCCCGTCCACAGCGGCCTCGGCGCCGTCTATTTCCGTCTCGGACAAACCTCAGATGCGATTGCTCAATTCAGGGAAGCTCTGCGTTTAAACCCGGATGACGCAGAAGCAGCGGAAAACCTTCGCTTCGCGTTAGCCACGCAGACCCTCGGCGGTTCGACACCGCGCTGAAAACTAGGGCGACGTTCGTGATGCGATCGCTCGCGAATCCCAGCTCAAGAAATGGTCACGAGCGAAGAAGATAGCGCTGATTAATCGATTGAACCCAACTTGGTTGGATCTTGTTGCCGACGTTTTGCAAGACAGATAACAGCAAGAGATTTCTCCACTCCGCTTCGCTCCGCTCGAAATGACATGGTATTTCTCAACGAAGTTTGGCACCGCTTTTGGGAGCGCCCTAAACGCGCTCTGTCTTAAACAATGACACCGGGCAAAGAGAATGGCCTAACTCCG
>WNGG01002931.1_pt1 | contig 22836 bp, 24 predicted proteins | sample 5400661 | NCBI WGS metagenome assembly WNGG01 (sample SAMN13153372, study PRJNA577476) | soil metagenome | isolation source: 100 cm soil or saprolite under Garry oak tree replicate 1 | place: USA:California | collected 2016-06-15
AGCTTTTGGTGGGACGTCCGCCCACATCCGCGATTCGGAACGCTCGAGGTTCGCAGCCCGGACCAGGCGACCTCGGTCGAGCACACCGGTGCCCTGGTCGGTTTGGTGCATGCGCTCTGCGCGTGGGCAATCGACTCACCGCCGCGGCCGTTCGAGCCTGCCGAGCGCGGCGTCTACGAGCAGAACCGCTGGGCCGCTTCGCGCTTCGGACCGCACGGCAAGCTCGTTCATCCCGACCGAGACGAAGCGCTGACCGTCCCCGAGCTCGCGCGCGAGCTGCCGGTTCCCTTGGACGGCCTCGATCCAGAGACGTGCGAGGCTGACCGCCAGTTGAAGATCGGCCGTGCGGACGGCTTGACCGCTGTCTGCGCAGATCTCATCGAGCGGTCGGTAGCGTAGGAACCGTGGCCGTCGTAACCGAGACGATCCAGGTCAGCGGCATCCGCTGTGAGCGCTGCGTCATGCGGCTCGCGAAGGTGCTCGAAGGGCATGAGGGCCTCGAGGAAGCCAACGCCAACCTGATGGGCCAGGTCACGCTCGCCTGGGATGACGAGCGCACGAAACGAGAGCAGCTGCTCGATGCCATGGCCCGTGGCGGCTTCCGCGAAGTGGCCTAGATAGACCCGCAAGCACTCGCCCGGAATGCTTGTGGACAACCGTACGTTTTACGCCAGGAACGCCTTGGTAGGGTGGCCCGGGATGAGCGAGACCACACGGGAGCCCGACGCAAGGCAACTGGCAACTGAAGTGCGCGACCGCGTGCGCTTCGAGGAGGACGCGCTTGCACTGTCGGATCAGGTCTATCGGGTGGCCCGCCACCTCGTCGGTTCTCGCGAGGAGGCCGAGGATCTGATGCAAGAGACGTATGCGCGCGCATTTCGCAGCTGGCGGTCGTTCACGCCCGGGACGAACTTGCGCGCCTGGCTGCTACGAATCCTGACGAACCTCAATATCGACCGCGGCCGCAAACAGCAACGCACTCCGGACACGCAGCCGCTCGAGGAAGGCGACTACTTCCTCTACAACAAGCTCGAGGCCTCAGGCGACGGAGTGAGCGACGAGGAACGCGTCGTCGAGCGGCTGTCCCAAAACGACGTCGTCGCAGCGCTCTCCGAGGTTCCGCACGACTTCCGTGACGTGGTCGTGTTGGTCGACGTCGGCGACTTCACCTATGCGGACGCCGCGCAGATCCTCGACATCCCGATCGGCACGGTGATGTCGCGTCTGCACCGCGGTCGGCGTATCCTGAAGCAAGCCATGGCCGAGTCTGCGGTGGGAGGCGAGTAGTCATGACGGCGTACGATCCCTGCACGCACTGCGAGGAGATGATGCAGCCGTACATGGACCGCGTGATCACCGATCTGGAACGCGCGGAGGCCGAGGCGCATCTAGACGAGTGCACGTACTGCCGCAAGCGGTACAAGTTCGAGGAGAAGCTGCGTCAGTTCGTGCGTCAGGCGGTGCAGGAGCCGATGACGGTCGAGCTCAAGACGAAGCTCGCCAGCCTCCGTACACCCTTGCAATAGCGTCGCAAAGGTCGGCTCGCGCTTGGCGTGAGCCGTGATGTCTTTGGCGAGCCTGCGTCAACCGGGCGTCGTCAGTCATCGTCCATCAGGCTCTTGGGGCAACACGGCGCGAGATCATCATGGTTCGCGCGCAGCGCGAACCGGATCTCGCGACGTCACTCGCCGGGCCCGCGTGCGGGGCCGACGATCACGAAAAGCTGGCACGGTCCTGTCCCGCCCGGGAGTGGCTTCGTCGGAACGCCGAGTTGCTTCGCGAGCCGGACGGCGACGCCGTCGCACTTGGGTGGGAAGAACACCGCCGTTTGCGGATAGGTGAAGTTGTCTGCGCGGCCGACCTTCTTGATGCTGTAGCCCAACGCGCCGATGCGGCTCGCCACCTGTCGGGTGTAGTTGATGTCGCCGCTGCCGTTCAGGACGTTGACCGGGATGCGCCACGGCGGCGGAAGAATGGCGCTCGGGCCGCCCTGCGTCGGCTTGCTGCCCGACCGGGGGATCAGGAGCAGGGTCGCGAAGACGGCAAGAGCGATCACGACTCCGCCTACGACCAGCAGGCGGGGCAGCGGGCTCCGCACGAGCGGCTGCGGCGGAACGGGCAGGCCGGCCAGCTCGCGCGCCTCGCGGTTGTCCAGTCCGAGTGCTGTCGCGTACAGGGCGGTCGCGATCAGCGCATCGTCCGGCTTCGGGAAGCGATACACGCGGCCCTCCTCGAGCCAGCGGACCTCCTCAGCCGTGATGCCGGCGCGCCGGGCTGTCTCCTCGACCGTCAGCTGGCGGTGCAGGCGGGCGCGGGCCAGGGGCGACTCCTCGCCGGTCGGCTCGAGTGGGTGGACGAGTTCCATGCTCATCCTCATTCTGGTTTCGGGGGCGGCCATCCTTCTTTCACCGACTAGGCGCCGCTTGTCGGCGCCGCTTAGGAGGACGCGGGGGCTTCGCCGCCGCGTCCGTTCAAATCATCGACAAAATCGACGTCTCCTGGAGGGTCGAGGTCGTCGCAGGGCACGAGCTGAGCAGGGAGAGCCCGCAGACCCGCGTCGGGCACCTTGCCCCAGGCGCCGCGCGCGAGTAGCAGGGGATGTAGGCGAACACCGCCATAAGTAGCCGCAACGCGCTCGGCCCGTTCCTCCCTCCACGCAGCAACCACGCGATCGATTGCACGCGGGTCGAGCTTGGGCCCGTCGCCGAGGACGACCACGGCCGCCTCGACCTCATCGCCGAGTGCGGCGAGGCCGCACCGAAGCGAGGCACCTAGTCCGCGCTCCCAGTCCGGGCAGTGCACGGAACGTTCACGCGTCTCGACATCGTGGGCGCCGAGCACGACGACGACGTCGTCGATCGCAGTGCTGCCGCGCACCCGTTCCAGGACGGGTTCGAGCAGGACTGCCTGCTTCGGCGAGCCGAAGCGCGTCGATGCTCCTGCTGCGAGCACGACAACGGTAACCATGGCCTCAGGCTACGGCGTGACGACCATGCGCTGGACTACGACCTGCCGGGTTGGCCTCTCGTTCACCGGATTGCCGAGCCGGCCGATCCTCTTGACCACGCGCAACCCCTTGGTGACGACGCCGAGGATTGCATACTCGGGCGGCAGGCCTGCGTCCACGGCCGTGACCACGAAGAACTGGCTCCCAGAGGTTCCGGGCGGCTCCGCCGCGGTCTTGGCCATCGCTACGACGCCCTCTGTGTAGCGCGAGTCGCTCGGCGGGACGTCCTGGACGCTGTAGCCCGGCCCGCCCGTGCCCGTTGCCGTCGGATCTCCGCCCTGGATGACGAAGCCCGGCACGATCCGGTGGAAGCGTGTGCCGTCGAAGAACCGCTTCCGCACCAGCGCTGCGAACGACGAGGTCGTGCACGGCGAGTCCGCTACGTCCAGGCGAATGTCGAACGCGCCGAAGTTCGTCCGCACGTCGACCGTGTAGGTCTTCGACTTGTCGAGCAGCGGAAACGTCACCTGCTTACCCGTCGTGGGGCAAAGCGTCGCAGTCTTATCGCCTCCGGCACAGGCAACCAGCGTACAAACCGCGAGGCCCACTGTCACCGCCACGACGGGCTTCGCCCGTCGTGGCTTCCCGGCGCCCAAAGAGTTATCTCGCCGTAAAGTCATCATGTCTCGCGCGTTAGCGCGAGGCGGACTTTACGGCGTGGAGCGCGCGGCGAACGAGGACGCGGGCGATCTCGGCCTTGTAGGCCGTGCCTGGAAGAGGCGTGGCCTCCTCGAGAGCCGCAGGCGAGTCGAGCGTCCAGGGAATCGGAGCTACCCCGGCGAGGGCAATTCGAATCTCGCTTTCGAAGCGCGCGGCGGCAACGCCGACGATCGGGAACGCCCACTTCCGCCGGTCCATCGCCTTGAGGTAGATCGAGGCGTCGGGCGACGGAACGTCGAGCTCGAGGATCAACTCGTCGGGCGCGAGCGTCGTGACGTTGCGGCTTTCGTCGGTCGGTAGCCGGTAGAGGTCCGCGAGCGAAAGCGTGCGCTGCGTTGTGCGCAGGGTGGCGCCGAGCGCGAGCAGCGCCGCCGCGAGGTCGGACGGGTGAGCGGACGCGCACTGCTCGTTGCCGAAGATCGCGTGCTCGCGGTGCGCGCCGTCCCTCGCGAAACACTTCTCGCCGCCGTGCAGCCAGCAGTCGAAGCCCAGTCGCCAGTACCAGCAGCGCGTCGCCTGCAGGAGATTGCCGCCGATCGTCCCCATCGAGCGCAGCTGCGGCGAAGCCGCCTGCGTACACGCTTCGCGCAGCGCCTGCGGGATTTGTGGATCGGCCTCGAGCTCGGCCAGTGTCGTACCCGCGCCGATTCGCGTGCCGTCGATTCCCCGCGGGACGACCTCCCTGATGTACACGAGCGTGTCGGCGCGCACGAGGCCGTCCCGCATGAGCGGGACGAGCTCCGTCCCACCCGCGAGCGCCCGCGAGCCGTTGCCGAGCGCGCGGGTGGCTTCTTCGGGACTAGACGGCCGCAGGAGCTCCACTGCGCTCCTTCTCGCGGGCCCGCTCCTCGCGCAGCGCGCGCAACATCTCTTCTCGGGTGATCGGCAGCGAGCGAATCTCGGCGCCGGTCGCATCGCGAATGGCGTTCGCGATCGCGGCTGCAACCGGGATGATCGGCGGCTCGCCGAGGCCCTTCGAGCCGAGGTTCGTCAGGTGCGGATCCGGCACGTCGACGAGGTCCGAGACGATCTCCGGGACATCGGCGATCGTGGGCATCCGGTAGGCGTCGAGCGTGCGTGTGAGGATCGAGCCCGTCGACGGATCGACGATGCGCTCCTCCGACAGTGTGTGACCGATGCCCTGGATGATTCCGCCCTCGACCTGGCTTTCGGCGCCGAGCGCGTTGATCACGCGGCCGACGTCATGGATCGCGACGATCTTCTCGACGCGCACCTCGCCGGTCTCGACGTCCACGGCGACCTCCGCGACCTGGACCCCGAAAGTCAGCACCTGCATGCCGGCCGGATTCGGCCCTCGTGCTCCCTTGCCGAGGATCTGACCGCTCTCGAGCAGGCCCGTGACCTCGGTGAGCGGCCAGGAGCCGCCGTCCGCGGACACGATCTGGCCGTCCCGAAGATCGAGTACCCGCTCTTCGAGGTGGAACCGCTGCGCCGCGATCTCGATGATCTGACGCTTGGCGTCCGCGGCGGCCGAGCGCACTGCCGGCCCCATCGACGGAACGGTCGACGAGCCTGCTGAGATGGACGCGAACGGTCCGCGCGCCGAGTCGCCGAGTGAGACCTGCACGTGCTCCAGAGGAATCCCGAGCTCCTCCGCAGCGATCTGCGCCATCGCGGTGCGCGTGCCTGTGCCGATGTCCTGCATCGCCGTGACGACCTGTGCGCGTCCCTCGGAGCCGACGCGGATCCACGCGTACGAGGGCGGCCCACCGCCTCCGTACCAGATCTGGGACGCGAGACCGATGCCGTGTTTCCAGGGCCCTTGGCTGCGTGCGCGAACCTCGTCGCGCTTTGCCCAGTGCGGCTCCGCGCGGCGATAACACTCGGCGAGGTTCTTCGATGAGAAGGGACGGTCATCGGTGCGGTCGGAGTCGGCGTAGTTGCGACGCCGCAGCTCGAGTGGGTCGATGCCGAGCTTCACTGCAAGCTCGTCGAGCAGGCACTCGAGCGCGAACGTCCCCTCGACGAAGCCGGGAGCTCGAAAGGCGGCCATCGGTGGCAGGTTGAGCTTCGCCGGATACTGCGTCGTGCGCACGTTGTCGCACGCATAGAGCATCTTCATCGGACCTTCCGTCGTGGCCGACCAGCCTGAGAAGCCGACGGCGTTGACGAAGTCACCGCCGAGCGCAACCAGCGTGCCGTCCGACGTCGCGGCTGCGGTCAGCCTCTGGATAGTTGCGTTGCGGTTGCCGGCTGCAACGTTCTCCTCACGCCGGGTGAGCGCGCACCTGACCGGCCGTCCCGTCCTCTTCGCGAGCTCGGCGGCGATCGGCGTGTAGTCGCCCGGGCTGTTCTTCGCTCCGAAGCCACCGCCCATCGCATGGCAGATGACGCGCACCTTGTCGGGCGGGAGGCCGAGCGCCGAGGCCATCGACGCACGGATGCCCCAGATGTACTGGGTCGAGATGTAGATGGTGATCCCGTCGTCCTCCCAGTGACAGACCGCTTGATGCGTCTCCATCGAGTTGTGGAGAACGACCTGCGTTCTGTACTCGGCCTCGACGACCACGTCTGCCTCCGCGAGCCCGCGCTCGAAGTCGCCCCGCTCGTACTTGGCCACGTCCGAGACGAACGACTCTTGCCGGACTGCCTCGTCGGGATCGAGCAGCGGCTCGAGCACATCCCATTCGATTGCGACTCGCTCGACAGCCGCCTGCGCCTGGCCGAAGGTATCCGCTGCGACCGCAGCTATTGCGTGGCCGACATAGGCGGGCTCGTCCGTGAGCTCGTCAAGGTCGGCTGGGCCGATCGCCGCACGGACGCCCGGCGCGCTGCGCGCAGCCTCGAGGTCGATAGAGGTGACACGCGCGCGTGCGTAGGGGCTACGGAGTACCGCCGTGTGCAGCATCCCGGGCAGTTGCACGTCGGCCGTGTAGAGCGCCTGGCCGCGTACCCGCATTGCCCCGTCGACACGCGGCACCTTCTGGCCCACCGTCGTGAGAGGTCCCGCAGGCCACTGGTCGAGCGCATCCTCGTCGACCACGATCCAGACTTCCTCGTAGCGCCCTTCGACTTCCTTCTCGGTGCGGATCAGTCTTGCCAAGTTCTGATGGCCTCCTCAATCTTCGGATACGTACCGCAGCGGCAAAGATTCCCCGACATCGCGTGGCGGATCTCGTCCTGGGACGGGCTCGGGTTCGTTTCGACGAGCGCCGCCGCTGAGACGACCTGACCGGGCGTGCAGAAGCCGCACTGCACGGCGTCGGTGCGAACGAATGCAGCCACGAGGGGATGGTCGCGCAGCCCTTCGATCGTCGTCACCTCGCGTGTGCCGACGGTGTGGACGAGCGTGATGCAGGAGAGCGTCGGCACGCCGTCGAGCTGCACGGTGCAGGCGCCGCAGTGACCTTCGCCGCAGGCGACCTTGGTGCCCGTAAAGCCGAGGTCGTCGCGTAGCACCTGCGCGAGCGACCGGCCGACCGGTGCGTCGAACACATGCGTCTCGCCGTTGATGCGCAGCTCAGGCAGGTGTCGTCACCGCCACGATGTCGGCGAGGTGGATGAGCCGGAAGGTCGCGCGCGTGTGTGCCATGCGGTCCCTTTCGTCCCCATCTTCCGGCAGTGTCAACCACATGTCCTGCGCGACGGTCAGGAGCTCCCTGATCTGATCGAGCTCCGCGCGGTGCCCGTTCGCCCGGTCGTCGCAGGCGTTCAGCGCCAGGCCGAGCACGCCGATTCGATCCTGCTGTCTCGTCCAGAGCAGCGGCGTCGCCATCGAGAGGTACTGGTGGATGCGCGCGAGCGCCATCGGCTGCGAGAAGGTGTCGGTGCCCTTCGGCGCCGAGGGCTCGAGCGGTGGCTTGCCGTCCGCGATGCGATTGGCGTTGCCCGCGAGCACGCCGCGAACCTGTTCGTCGTTCAGCTGTGCGAGCCGCGCGGTACGCAGTGAGATCAGCAGCGACGCCGGCTGCTGTCCGTACGGGTAGTCCGACGCGTAGACGACCTGCTCCGGCCCGACGAGCCGGTAGAGGCCGAGCAGGTCGAGCGGGCTCCAGACCGACGTGTCGAAGAACATGCCTGCCTTGCCGCCGAGCCGGTCTGCGAGGGCCGCGAGATCGGCGATGCCCGCGTGCGCGACGATCAATTGCGCCTCCGGATAACGGTTGACGACGCGCGCCAGGTCATCTGCGATCGGCGGCAGGCCGCGGCCGCCGTGGATCAGAATCGGGACCGTGCGGTCGGCGGCGAGCTCGAAGATCGGGGAGAGGCGCTCGTCGTTCAGCAGGAACTTCTGCGCGCGCGGGTGGAGCTTGATGCCCCTGGCCCCCCGGTCCAGCATCCGCGTCGCCTCGCCGATCGGATCCTCTGCGAGATCCAGCCGGACGAAGGGGATCATTCTCCCGTTCGAGCGCTCGCCGAACTCGAGCGTCCTGTCGTTGCCGGCCCGGAACCCGGGGTGCCGGTCGGGCTCGTCCAGGCAGAACATGAAGCAGCGCGAGATCCCGTACTTGTCCATCCCGCGCTCGAGATCCTCGTAGATCCCGACCATGCCGTCGATGTCGGTGCCGAGATGCGTGTGCGCATCGAAGATGTCGGCCCCTTGGGGCAGTTCCTTGCGCAGCTCGTCGTCCCACTGGGCCATCAACTTCTGGGCACGCTGCGGCGCGTCGTCCACGCTCTGAGTCTACGCAGCGGTTCGTTGTCTTCGTTGACAAGGCTGATCGGGACGCGATCCAGGGACAGTCCCTGGGACCTGGCCGTTAGGATCCGCCCCGTGCCCGACGTGCTGATCTACGGCGATACGGTTCGCGCACCGGAGCTGCGCCACGAAGTGCCGGTACCGATCCCGGATCCCTTCCTCTATGCAGAGAAGGGCGACCGGCGGATCGTGATCCTCCACTCGCTCGAGATCCCGCGAGTTCGAGAGGACGCGCCCGAACTGGAGATCGTCCCCCTCGAGGAGCTCGGTTCCGACGAGCTCTTCACGCAGGGCCTGCGGGGCTGGGAGGTCACGCTCGAGCTCGCAGTCCGAGCTTGCCGCCACCTCGGGATCGAGCGCGCGATCGTCCCCAAGAGCTTTCCGGTCGGGCATGCTGATCATCTCCGTGCGAACGGGATCGAGCTCGTCGTCGACCGCGATCTCTTCTACGACCGCCGCCGCTCGAAGAACGAAACCGAGCTGCGCGGGATACGCAATGCGCAACGCGCATGCGAAGCGGCGCTCGACGCGTCGCGCGAGTTGCTGCGGCGGGCACAACCGAACGGCGCGGGTCTCGAAGTAGACGGTGAGCCGCTCACCTGCGAACGTCTGAAGCGCGTCATCGAGGACGTCTTCGCCGACCACGAGGTCGAGGGCAGCGACATGATCGTGTCGCATGGGCCGCAGACGGCGGTCGGCCACAACATGGGCTCCGGCCAGATCGCGCCGAACGAGCCGATCGTGTTCGACCTCTTCCCCAGGGACAAGGCGACGGGGTGTTTCGCGGACATGACGCGCACTTACGTCGTCGGTGAGCCTTCGGACGAAGTCAAGGAATGGCACCGGCTCGTGAAGGAGGCGCTCGACACGTCCACCGCCGGCGTAAAGCCGGGTGTCAACGGCCGCGAGCTCTACGAGGGGGTGTGCGAGATCTTCCACGGCGCCGGCTACAAGACGCAGCTCCACAAGGAACCGGGTGAGGTGCTGCAGGACGGGTTCTTCCACGGCCTCGGCCACGGCGTGGGGCTCGAGGTGCACGAACTGCCCTCGATGAGCCGGATCGGGCACGACCTCGTTCCGGGCGACGTCGTCACGATCGAGCCGGGGCTGTACCGGTCAGGCTACGGCGGCCTGCGCCTCGAAGACCTCCTGCTCGTGACGAAGGACGGCTACGAGGTCCTCACGGACTACCCGTACGACCTCACGCCTTGACGAATACGATCGAAACGATGCTCCTCGAGGAGCGTCGTTACGCGCCCGACCCAGAGTTCGCGCGGCAGGCGAACGGCCAGCCCGAGATCTACGAGCGCGACTGGGAGGAGTTCTGGGAGACGGAGGGCCGTAGTCGTGTCACGTGGTTCGAGCCCTTCTCCAAGCTCTACGAGTGGGAACCGCCCTACGCGAAGTGGTACCTCGGCGGCAAGCTCAACGTCTGCTTCAACTGCGTCGACCGGCACGTGGAAGCCGGCAACGGCGACAGGGTCGCGTACCACTGGGAGGGCGAGCCGGAGGACGAGCGGCGCACGATCACGTTTGCCGACCTGCAGCGTGAGGTCGTGCGCTTCGCGAACGCGCTGAAGGACCTCGGAGTGAAGAAGGGGACGCCGGTCGGCATCTACATGGGCATGGTTCCCGAGCTGCCGATCGCGATGCTCGCGTGCGCACGCCTCGGCGCGCCGCACACGGTCGTGTTCGGTGGGTTCTCCGCGGAGTCGCTGTCGGATCGCATGAACGACATGGAGTGCGAGCTCCTGATCACGCAGGACGAGGGCTGGCGCGCAGGCAAGAAGGTCCCGCTCAAGCGGAACGCCGACGAGGCGGTGGCGCACGCTCCGACCGTGGAGAAGGTGATCGTGCTGCGACGAACGGGCGCCGAGGTTCCGTTCGATGAGTCACGCGACGCCTGGTGGCACGAGCTAACGCAAGCACAGGACGACGATCCGGCCTCCGCGCCCCCCGAGCCGATGGATGCCGAGGACCTGCTCTATCTCCTCTATACATCTGGGACGACCGCAAGGCCGAAAGGCATCGTGCACACGACCGCCGGCTACCTCGTCGGGGTTGCCGCCACGCACCACTACATCTTCGACATCAAGCCGGACTCGGTCTACTGGTGCGCCGCCGATGTCGGCTGGGTGACAGGGCACAGCTACATCGTCTACGGCCCGCTCACGAACGGGACAACCGGCGTCATGTACGAGGGTGTGCCGAACTATCCGAATCCGGAACGCTGGTGGGCGATCGTCGAGCGGTACAAGGTCGACATCCTCTACACGGCGCCGACGGCGATTCGCTCGCACATGAAGTGGGGACCCGAGCACGCCGAGAAGCACGATCTTTCGTCGTTACGCTTGCTCGGCAGCGTCGGCGAGCCGATCAATCCCGAGGCTTGGGTCTGGTACCGCGAGCACATCGGCGGCGACCGCACTCCGATCGTGGACACCTGGTGGCAGACAGAGACCGGCATGATCCTGATCACGCCCCTACCGGGAGTGACGACGACCAAGCCGGGCTCCGCGACGAAGCCTTTTCCCGGGGTCGACGCAGGCGTATACAGCGAGAGTGGCGAGGAAGTCGGGCCCGGAGGCGGCGGCTATCTCGTGTTGAAACGCCCGTGGCCCGCGATGTTGCGCGGCATCCACAAGGACGACCAGCGCTTCCGTGACACGTACTGGTCGAAGTACAGCAATGTGTACTTCGCCGGAGACGGCGCCCGGATCGACGAGGACGGAGACTTTTGGCTGCTCGGCCGTGTCGACGACGTCATGAACGTCTCCGGCCATCGCATCTCGACGATCGAGGTCGAAAGCGCGCTCGTCGACCACAAGAAGGTGGCGGAGGCGGCGGTCTGCGGGCGCAAGGACGAGCGGACCGGCCAGGCGATCGTCGCCTACGTAACGCTCAAGGGCGGCGAAAAAGGCAGCATCGAAATGCTCGAGGAGCTCCGCAACCACGTTGCCAAGAAGATTGGTCCCATCGCGAAGCCGGCGAACATCGTGTTCACGCCCGAGCTTCCCAAGACACGCAGCGGCAAGATCATGCGGCGCCTGCTCCGCGACGTTGCGGAGAATCGCGCGCTGGGCGATACGACGACGCTGGCCGATCCGACGGTCGTCGAAGAGCTCAAGGAGCGTGCGACGACGGAAGCCGCAGACGACTAGAGGGTTGATGTGAAATTCGGTCGACGCCGTGTCTGGTGCGTCATCCGGCCCGGCGGAATTTCACATCGAGCCTCTAGCCCAGCTCGTTGCGGCAGGCGGCCGTTGCGCGGGCGGCCGCCCTTCTGACGCGCGGAACAGCTTTGCCCACGCTCAGAATCCGGGCGAACTCACGATTTGACACGGTGTACGAAAGCTTGTCGATCACACAGGCGCACAACGTCGCGAACTTCGGCTTCCCCTTCGTGCAACTCTGCATGAAGCTCTTGATCACGCTCGGCGGGTACCGGTAGGTGCCGCTGACGGTGATCACCGTTGTCGTCACGTTCGACTTCTCGCCGGCGCACCCGCTTGCCGCCAGACAAAGCCCGAGCAGCAGGGCGCCGACGAGATAGCGCACTTCAGGAGAGCAGCTTCTCGAACCGGTCCGGATCGTCGAACGGGCCGATCACGGCGAGGTTCAGTCCCTGCTTCTCGATGAGGTCGCCCGCGACGCGGCCTACGTCCTCGGCCGTCACCTTGTCGATCTCGGTGAGGATCTCGTCCGGATCCGGCGTTCTACTCTCCAGCACCTCGCGGCGTAGTCCGAACATGATCAGGCCCTGGGACGTCTCGAGCTGGAGGACGAACCGGCCTTTCGAAAAGCTCTTGGCCTTCTCGAGCTCGGCGGTCGGTATCGGCTCATCGGCGACCTTGCGCAGTTCGGTCGCGACGGTGCTGACGGCGTCGTCGATGCGATTGATGTCGACGCCGGCTTGTGCGTACAGCGAGCCGGCATCCGTGTAACTGTGGTTCAGGCCGTAGACGTAGTAGGCCAGGCCCCGGCGCTCGCGCACTTCCGTGAAGAGGCGCGACGACATCCCGCCGCCCAAAATGGCCGAAAGCACCTGCAGCACGTAGCGATCGGGATGCTCGAGCGGGTAGCTGTGCACGCCGAGGCAGATGTGCGCCTGATCGGAAGCCTTTGTGTGCACCTTGACGTGCGCGTGGTCGTGCGGATCCACCTTGACGGGCTCGGGGTGTCCCGTCTGCGCCTCTTCCGTGTCGCCGAGCAGCTCCTGGACCCGTTCGTGCAGGTCGTCGCCGACCTTCCCGCCGACCCCGACCACCATCCTCGAAGGTTTGTACCAGCGACCGACGTAGCCGTCGAATGTGTCGCGCTTCGCGTTGCGAACAGTTTCCTTGCGGCCGATGATGTCCCATCCGAGCGGCTGGTCGTCGTAGAGCAGCTCCTCGTACACGCCGCCGATGAAGTCGCGCGGTGTGTCGAAGTACATGTTCATCTCCTCGATGATCACGCCCTTCTCGCGATCGATCTCGTCCGGGTCGAACTTCGAGTGGCGCAGCATGTCCACGAGCACGTCGAGCGCGATGTCGCGCGACTCGGCCGCGCATTTGACGTAGTACCCGGTGTACTCCTTGCCGGTGAAGGCGTTGAACTCGCCGCCGATGCCGTCGATCTCCATGGAGATGTCGCGGGCCGTCGGCCTGCGCTCCGTCCCCTTGAAGAACATGTGCTCCGCGAAGTGCGCGATGCCGTTCGTCTCGGGCGTCTCGTAGCGCGAGCCGGCGGCGAGCATGATCGCGCAGGTCACCGACTGCGCCGAGTCCATCGGCGCGGTCAGGATGCGGAGCCCGTTGTCGAGGCGTTCGAGGTTGTAGGCGCTCACGGCTCCGGCGATGCTACCGGCGCGGTGCCATTGACCGATCCCCTCTTCTGCGCGATGATCGCCAGGTGAGGTGGTTCGTGGTTTTTGCCGCGATCACCGCGGCGCTCGGTTTGGGCGCAGCCATGGCGGGATCGACGCCGGCGACGACCGCGCCGGCTCTCAGCTGTGCGAAAGGATCGGTACACGCCGTGATCGGCGACAAGCAAACCTGTCTCAAAGTAGGCCAGCGTTGCGCGAAACGGTTCGACCGCGCGTACCGCCGCTACCGATTCCAATGTACTTCCGGCCGGCTGACGCGCGTGCGCCCGCCCGTTCCGCTGAACCCCGTGACGGTGACCCTGGGCCCCGTCGACGGATCGGGCGTCACCGGCACGGCCATCGTGACCCCGCTGGACGCCGGCCACACCAGGGTGACGCTCGAGTTCGTCAACGAACCTCCGGGCGATTTGCCTGCGCACATTCACTTCGACACGTGCAAGAACCCTTCCGCGATCCGCTTCGGCCTCTCGAATGTGGTCGACGGGAAGTCGGAGTCGACAGTCAGCGGGGGGATTGCCTATCTGCGGCGGGGGCATGGTGCGTTCTCGATCAACGTGCACAGGGCCGAACCCGACCTGCCGATCATCGCCTGCGGCGACATTCCGCCTGGCTAGCGATCCTTTCTCCGGTACACGAAGCGGATTGCCTGCCAATCTCGGTCGATCGCGGCACTCTTGTTGTCGACCAGGCCGGCGGCGAGCCCGGTCTCCTGCACGGTCGGGAAGTCGAGGTCGGTCTCGATCTTCGCCGCCTTCTTGGGCCAGGCGATCCACAGCCCGTCCGCAGGCGCCAGTGTCTTCTTCAAGGCCGCAAAGCGGCGCTCGAGCTCTGCGCGCTTTGTCGTGAAGAGCGCCAGCACCTCCACGCCGGGCTTCGCGCCCAGCTTCTTGCCCAGCGGCGTCCCCGAGTAGTCCTTGTCGGCCATCAGAAGCGTTGCAGAGCGCGAGTCACGGCTTCCGTGCCGAACTCGAGGGCGGCCACGGGGATGCGCTCGTCTGCAGCGTGGACGATCTTCAGGACCGGAAAGTCGGGCGGCAGGCGCATCGGCATGAAGCCGTACGTCTGGATCCCGAGCTGCGCGAAGAACCGGCCGTCTGTGACGCCGCCTTGAAGCAGTGGCATCGGGATGCCTTCGGGATCGAGCTCGCGCAGGACGCCGGCGAGCATGTCGAAGAGAGCGAGGTCGGGCTCAGCGAGGCCGGGATCGTGCCGCACCAGTTCGACCTCGATGTCGTCCCCGACGATTCCGTGCAGCTCGCCGATGAGGTCGCCGGGTGTGAAGCCAGGCAGTAGGCGTCCGTCGAGCTCGAGGTCGATCTGCGCCGGGATCACGTTCACCGTGTCGCCGCCGCGAACGATCGTCGCGTTGACCGTGTTGCGCAGCAGCGTCTCGAGCCAGCGCAGCTTCGGCCCTAGCTTCGGAAGCGCGCGGTCGGCGACCGCCGGTTTGAGCAGCGCCAGCATCAGCTCACGCTTCGGCCGGGGCAGATGAGCGGCGATCGTCTCGATCATCTCGCGGACGATCGGAGTGACATGGATCGGCATCCGCTTGCGATTCAGGTCGTCCAGCATCCGCGCGAGCCGGGCCATCGTGCCGTCGCGGTGGATCATGGCGCCGTGGCCGCCCGGGCCGCGGACGGTCGCCTTCAGCCAGCAGATCTGCTTCTCGCCGAGCTGGATCGGATAGAAACGCTTACCTGCGATGACCTGGGAGATACCCCCGGCCTCGCCGAGCGCGTGGCGGACGCCCTCGAAGAGCTCGGGGTGTTGCTCGACAAGAAACTTCGCACCAAAATCGCCGCCGTTCTCCTCGTCGCTGAGCACGACGAGGATCACGTCGCCCGGGAGCTCCAGCTCTCCTTCAGCCGCGCGCATGAAGGCAGAGACGAACATCGCGACCGCGCCCTTCATGTCGACGGCGCCGCGACCCCAGATCTCCCCGTCGACGAGGTCTCCTCCGAAGGGAGGTCGCTGCCACTCCTGGCCGGTGGTGGTGACCACGTCCACGTGACCCTGCAGGAGGAGCGGCGGGCTGTCGCCGGCGCCTCGATAGTCGGGCGACGAGATTGGGTCTGGCCGGGTCCCTTGCGTAGGTCGATGTCTCGCAGCCCGCCTCTTCCAGCAGGCCCCGAACGAAGCCGACGCACTCGGATTCGTTCCCCGGCGGGTTCGTGGTGTCGAACCGGATCAGCTGCTGGAGGAGCTCGACTGGTGTCACTGAGGTAAAGGCGCAGTAAAGATTTGGCTGGGGGATTGTGACAGAGGGATCCCTGTCGATACCTTGAATGGAGGAAACCTTGTAACAGATGCTCAACGCCCTCACCATCATCCTCCTTTTCGCGGCCGCCTGGGCTGTGTCCCGCCTGAGCGCCATCGTTGCGCGCTGGGTGATGGCCTGGTCTGACCGCAGGCACCGCACCCCGAGCGGAGACCTTCGAGCCAAGATCGTCGAGCTGAAGCGGCGCGAGACCAGCGTGGCCGTGATCCGGACGGGGATCGCCTACATCGCGTTCGCCGCCGCCCTCGTCCTCTCCGCGGCGCAGCTGACGGGCGGCTTCAACAAGCTCTCGACCCTTGCCGGGGCGTCGTTCGTGCTGATCCTCGTCGCTTTCTCGGCCCAGCGCGTGCTCATCGACATCATCGCCGGCTTCAGCATGTTCACGGAGAAGTGGTACTCCGTGGGCGACACAATCGCGATTCCCATGATGGAGCTCCAGGGCGTCGTCGAGGACCTTTCCCTCCGTTCGACGAGGCTGCGCTCGCTCGACGGAGAGGTGATCAACATTCACAACTCGCAGATCGCCGCCGTCCGCGTCCTCCCGGGCGGCGTCAAGGAGTTCGATATCGAGCTGGTGGCCAGCAGCCGCGAGACCGCCGAGCTGCTGATCGATCACGTCGCCACGATCCTGCCGGAGGGGCCGACAACGTTCATCCAGCCGCCGACGATCCACCAGATCGACGAGCTCGCCCCTGGGCTCGTGCGGTTTCGCCTGCGTGCCGCCGTTGCGCCCGGACGGGAATGGCTCGTGAACGGCTTCTATACCGACCTGCTCAAGGAGCGGGCCGACAAGCATCTGATCGTCCACGGGCCGGTCGTCTTGACCGTGGACGAGGGTGCGACGCGCAGCTTCGCCCGCGCCAGCGCCGCAACGCGCTGGGCCGGGGTCCGCTAGAGCCTCGAGATCTCGGCGAGCAGGCCGTCGACCTCGTCGGCGGTGTTGTAGTGGACGATGCCCGCGCGGACCGCGCCGCCTTGCTCGAGGCCTAGCCGCTTCATCACCTCGACCGCGTAGTAGTCGCCCTCCCAGACCGCATAGCCCGCCTCGCCGAGGCGGGTCGCCGTCTCCTGTGTGGAGACGCCGTCGACGTTGAACGCGAAGGTCGCGACACGCCCTTCCATCGTCGGGAGGCCGTACAGGGTGACGTTGTCCGGCAGGCCGGTGAGGAAGCGCTCGCCGAGCGTGCGCTCGTGCGCCTTGATCGAATCCCAGCCGATCGACTCGATGTACTCCACCGCGGCCACGAAGCCCGCGAGCAGCTCGTGCGCGAGCGTGCCGGTCTCGAAGCGGCGCCCGAGTGGTGTGTCCGCCGCAGGCCGCACCTTGTAGGGGCGCCACGTCTCGAGCAGCTCCGCGCGGCCGAAGGCGAGACCGAGGTGCGGGCCGAAGAACTTGTAGGGCGAGCAGATGAGCACGTCCACGCCCCAGTCCGTGACGTCGATCGGACCGTGCGGGCCGTAGTGGACGGCATCGGCCCAGGCGAGCGCGCCGGCGTCATGTGCGAGCTCGACGATGCGCCGCACGTCGGTGAGGGTGCCGACGGCGTTGGATGCCACCGGGAACGCCACCACGCGCGTGCGGTCCGAAAGCTGCCGCTGGAGGTCGTCCAGATCGAGAGTCGTGTCGTCGTTGATCTCCACGAAGCGCACCGCGAGGTTCTTGTCGTGAGCGAGCTCCAGCCACGGCGACACGTTCGCGTCGTGGTCGAGCTTGGTGACGAGGATCTCGTCGCCTTCGCGCCATTCCCGTCCGGCGGTGCGCGTCAACGCGAATGCGAGCGTCGACATGTTCGCTCCGAAGATCACCTCCTCGGGGCTGGAGCCGAGGAACTCGCCGGCCGTCACTCGTGCCTGGGCCACGAGCGCCTCGGTGCGGCGGCTCGTCTCGTACGGTCCGCTGACGTTCGCGTTCGACTCCCGGTAGTAACGGGAGACTGCGTCGATCACCTCGTCGGGAACTTGCGTGCCGCCGGGGCCGTCGAAGAAGGCCAGCGGCTGGTTTAGGGCCGTGTAACGGGCGCGGACTGCCTCGACGTCGTAGGTGACGGTGGACACGGGCAAGGACGTTACTACGATTGGTGCATGGCTCCGGCGACGAAAGAGCGGATCGACAGCGGCACCGGGACGGGTCTGGGTGCGCCGTGGAATGTCATCGTGCTGAACGACAACCACAACACCTTCGAAGGTGTCGCGTCCGCGTTGTCGTCGACCATTCCGGACGTCTCGTACAACAAGGGCCTGAAGCTCGCAGACCGGATCCACGCGAGCGGGCGCGCCATCGTCTGGTCAGGGCACAAGGAAGTCGCAGAGCACTACTGGCAGCAACTGCAGGGCCACGGCCTAACGATGTCCCCGCTCGAGCGGTCGTAGCGAACTCAGAGTTTGTGGCTCTGAGCCACTAACCGTCTTTCGGCACAGAATCTCCACAGAGTCGCGACAGGCACGAGGCGATGCTGTTCGCGTGGTCGAGATCGCTCCACGCTATGACCGCCGCATCCTCGAGGCCGTCCGTGCCCTTGACGATCGAACGGAATCCATGGCTGAGATCTCGCGGCGCGTCGGCGTGGCGGCTGCACAACTTGGTCTGCCGAAGCCAAGTTATGTGCATCTACGCCGATTCATCGTCGCCCATCGAGAAGAAGAGGACGCAGAGCGCGCGCCGCGCGAGGAAATTCGCCGGATCCTCTATGACGCCTACTACGACGTCATGCGGAGTCGGGTTGTCGACGCCTACGACGTCGCGGAGCGCATCCGAGAGGCGGGGCGATAAATCGGCTTGTGGCTCTGAGCCACAAGCTAGAGAGCGGTGCCGTTCATACGCCAGACGTAGCTCGGTGACGGTTTCAGCGAGGCGCCGACGAAGCAGTCTCGTTCCGCTTTCGCCAGCAGCGCGGCGAGCTCCTCGCCGGGCGGCTCCGGGTCGAGCTCCAGATCGAGCTCCACGTCGAACTCGACGAACGCGTAACGGCCGTCCTCGGGTCGGCGGGTCACCATGCCGGAGGCGGAAGCTTTCGCGACGAAGTCGATCCCTAGCGGCTCGGCGTGAAAGCGGAGGCTCTGCAGGGTGCAGCGGACGAGGCCGGCCAGCACCAGATGCTCGGGCGTCCAGGCGGCGTCGAGGTCGAGCGGCGATTGCCCGTCGGCGGTGATGCGGCCCGTGCGGTCGAGTCCGATGGCATACCGGAACTCCTTGGCCTTGACCACCATGGTCGTATCCTGCCCAGCCGGGGCAGGAACCGTCCGGAGTGCGGCGTAATGTCTGGCCATGCGACGGCTGCGGTCGCTCAGCGAGGCTGAGTGTTACGCCAGGTGTTATGGCGGCTGGGAAGACACGGTCCGCATCGTCACGCTCGAGCCGCGCCGCTCGCGCCGGGAGCTGGCGCTCGAAGGCGAAGCGCTTCGAGCGCGTTTCGAGGAGTTCCTCGATGCCCGTGACCCGCTCGAGCGCGCCGAGCCCGAAGCAGCCTGAGTCGGCGATCCCGGACGTCCTCGCGCCCGGTCTGCGGGTGCTCTTCTGTGGGATCAACCCGGGCCGGGTCTCCGCTGCAGCGCAGGCGCACTTCGCAAATCCACGCAACGACTTCTGGCGCCTGTTGCACGCGGCGGGATTCACGCCACGCCTGCTCGAGCCGGCGGAGCAGTTCGAGCTTCTGACCTACGGCATCGGCGTGACAAATGCAGCGGCGCGGACGACGCCGGGCTCCGGCGATCTGCGTAAAGCGGATTTCGAAGGAGCCGCCGACCGCCTCGCGCGCATCGCCCGCGAGCTGAACCCGGCGTGGATCGGATTCGTCGGCAAGGAGGCTTATCGCGGCACGTTCGGAGAGCGGGCCGAGCTCGGCGCGCAGGAACGAGCGGTTGGTGATCGGCGTGCGCCGGTCGCGGCCGAACGCCTTCGGCCGCAGCTTCACGCCCGGCGGCGCCTGCCGCCGCTTGTACTCCGCGCGGTCGACCATCGCGACGGCGCGCTCGACGACCTCGCGGTCGAAGCCGTCCCCCGACAGCTCCTCGAGCGTGCGGTCGTGCTCGACGTACTGCTCCAGCACCTCGTCCAGCTTCGGGTACGGCGGCAGCGAGTCCTCGTCGAGCTGGTCGTCGCGCAGCTCGGCGCTCGGCGCGCGGTCGATGATGCTCTGCGGAACCAGCTCGTGACCTGCTCTCTCGTTCAGGTAGCGCGCAAGATGGAACACGTCGGTCTTGTAGACGTCCTTCAACAGCGCGAAGCCGCCCGCCATGTCCCCGTAGAGGGTCGCGTAACCGACCGAGAGCTCCGACTTGTTGCCGGTTGCGACGAGCATCCAGCCGAACTTGTTCGACAGTGCCATCAGCAGGACGCCGCGAGCCCGGGCCTGGATGTTCTCCTCCGTTAGATCTGGTTCGGTTCCGGCGAACGCTTCCTCGAGCGCCTCCCCGAATGCGGCCACGATCTTGCCGATCGGGATCTCCATGAACGGACAGCCGAGGCTCTCGGCCAGTCGGCGGGCGTCCGTGCGTGTGCCCTCCGAGGAGTAGCGCGAGGGCATCGAGACGCAATGCACGTGCTCCGGCCCGAGGGTCTCTGCCGCGAGGGCGGCGGTCACCGCGGAGTCGATCCCTCCCGACACCCCTACGACCACTTCCTTGAACCCGTTCTTGCCGACGTAGTCGCCCAGCCCGAGCTCGAGCGCACGCCGCATCTGCTCGATCTCGTCGACGAACGGGACGACCTCGCCAACGGCTTTGCTGCCGTTGCTGGACGGCCCCGGAGACCCGACGTGGATGATCTCGACGGGCGGGACCTGCTCGCGCTCGCGCGCCAGGGCGCGACGGCGCACGTCGCTCAGGCGGCGGCCGATCACTTCCTGCGGCTCGATGTCGACGACCAGGAGCGCTTCCTCGAAACCGGGTGCTCGTGCCAGCACGTTCCCCTCGTCGTCGAGCACACACGAATGGCCGTCGAAGATCAGCTCGTCCTGCCCGCCGACCGTGTTGCAGAACGCCACGAAACAGGAGTTGTCCCGCGCGCGCGTCACGAACATCTCCTCGCGCTCGTCGGGACGTCCGACATAGAAGGGTGACGCCGAGATGTTGACGAGCAGCTCTGCGCCGGCCAGCGCGAGGTCGGTCGCGGGTGGGCCGGGCTGCCACATGTCCTCGCAGATGGTCGTGCCGACGAGGGTCTTGCCGTGCTCGAGCAGAATCAGGTCACGGCCTGGTGCGAAGTAGCGGTCCTCGTCGAAGACGCCGTAGTTCGGCAAGAAGCGCTTGCGGTACACCGCCTTGACCTCCCCGGCGGAGCAGACGTAGCAGGCGTTGTAGAGGTCGCGGTCGAAATGAGGCGCGCCGACGAGGACGGTCGCGCCTCGTGCCTCGCGAGCGATCTTCTCGACGGACTCCTCCGCTGCGCGGATGAACCCGGGGCGGAGCAGCAGGTCCTCCGGCGGATAGCCGGTCACCGCCAACTCCGGGAAGACGACGAGGTCGGCGACGTTGCCCTTCGCCTCGGCGAGCCAGTCGAGGATCAGCTTGCGGTTTCCCTCGAGATCGCCGACAACGGGATTGATCTGGGCCAGCGCGATCCGCACGGGCCCCAGTCTAGCTGTTTCCGCCTCTCAGTCGAAAACTATCAGCGGCGCCGGCCGAACTGCATCACCCAGAGGGCGACCCCGTCGCGGCCGAACATGTGGCCCCGCTCGTACGCGATCCCGAGGTCGCGCCAGCTGCGCGTCAACAGGTTCCTGCGGTGCGGCGGCGAGTTGAGCCAGAGCTGGAGCGTCCGCAGCGGCGAGCCGAGCTCGCCCTGTCCCCACGCAAGGTTTTCGCCGAACGCGCGGGCCGGTAGGTAACCGGCTGTCTTGAACGTTCGCGAGAAAGCCATCCCGCAGGGTGTGTGCGTGAAGCCGCAACGGCGCACGGCGTCCGCCTTCAAGAGGGAGGAGCGGTTGAGCGGGACGTTGCCCCTGACGAGCGGGAGGCTGTACGCGCGTCGCACGATGTTGATGCCGCAATACATCGCCTCGAGCCGCGAGTGCTCGTCGCCGGCAGCAGTCGTCGCACCGGCGCACGACGAAGCTACGGCTGCCAACGCAGACGAATCGGAAGCTTGCTGCGCTGCTCCCGACGGCGCTGCCAAGCCAAACACGATCGCGGTGAGGGTGCCTGCTACCACCATTGCGCGGTCGATGATCTAGATGCCCATTCGGAGTGGATCCTGCGCACTCCTGCAGCGAAATTTACATTTAGGTTCGTATTCCGTACTCGTATACGTCGAGAAACGGAAACTCAGGCGCGGCCAACGGCCTCGGCGATCTCGTCGAGGGCTTCCGGGTTCTCGACCGAGGAGAGGTCGCCCATTTCCTTACCGAGGACGCGGGCACGGACCGCGCGCCGGACGACCTTCGCGCTGCGCGTCTTCGGGAGGGCCGGGACGAAGACGATCCGCTCCGGCCGGAATGCCTTCCCGAGCTCGTCGGTGACCGCGGTCGAGATCTCGAGCGCGCAGTCCGGCGTCGCCTCGTTGCCCGGTTTGAGCACGCAGAAGATCCACGCGACCTCGCCCTTCACGTCGTGCGGAATCCCGATCGCTGCGGCTTCCGCGACCGCGCCGTGAGCCACCGCCGCCGACTCGAGCTCCGCCGGCCCGATTCTCTTGCCGGCGATGTTGAGCGTGTCGTCGGAGCGGCCGTGCAGAAACCAGTAGCCGTCTTCGTCGATCGACGCCCAGTCGCCGTGTGTCCAGACTCCGGGAAAGCGTCGCCAGTACGCCTCGAGGTAGCGCTCGTTGTCACGCCAGACGCCGCGCGTCATTCCGGGCCACGGACGTTTGCAGACGAGCTCCCCGACTTCGCCGCGCAAGGACGCGCCGTCAGGTGCGAACACGTCCATGTCCTGTCCCAAAGCAGGGAAGCCGAGCGCGATGGGCTTCATCGGCTCGGTCACACAGGTCGCGAGGAAGCACGCTCCCACCTCGGTGCCGCCGGAGCAATTCAAGATGGGCGTGTTGCCGCCGCCGACCTTCTCGAACAGCCAGTGGTACGGATCGCGGTTCCACGGTTCGCCCGTGGTGCAGATCGCCTTCAACGTGGACATGTCTGTCTGTGGGTCGCCCTTGGGGATCAGTGCGCGAACCAGCGTCGGTGAAACGCCGAGCATCGTCACGCGCTCGGACTCGATCAAGTTCCAGATGCGGTCCGCCGGAAAGTCGGGAGCGCCTTCCGCGTACACCACCGTTGCTCCGCAGGCGCCGCCGCCCACCACCGTCCACGGGCCCATGATCCAACCCATGTCGGTGGCGAAATGGATGCGGTCGCCGGGCTTGACGTTCGTCTGGTAGGCAACCTCGCGCGCGATCGAGACGAGGAACCCGCCCTGGACGTGCAGCGCGC
>WNGG01003041.1_pt1 | contig 22836 bp, 23 predicted proteins | sample 5400661 | NCBI WGS metagenome assembly WNGG01 (sample SAMN13153372, study PRJNA577476) | soil metagenome | isolation source: 100 cm soil or saprolite under Garry oak tree replicate 1 | place: USA:California | collected 2016-06-15
TTGCGGCAGTCGGCGTCGGCGGCGATACCACGGCCGTGGGCGCTGAAATTTGCGGCACCGCGAACGACAACACCGGCACGGGATGCATCGCTGTCTACTCCCATCATGTTCGGGACGGGGACGACCGCGACCGCGACGAGCACGAGCACGACCACTGAGCAGGATGACGCGTTGTCTTGACTCGTAACGCGTAGTTGAAGAAGACGGGGCCGGCGGATCGCCGGCCCCTTTTTTTGTCCGTCGAACGCAGCGACAGCGCGCCCTTTCATCAATAGGAGCAGCGATCCTCGCAAAACTCCTTCGTCCCGTTGCTGCCGAGGCAATCGTTCATGCACAGGGTATCGATCCCTCTGGATGTCGATGGGGGAGTGCCTTGCTGCGGGGGCTCGGATCGGTCGCGAAAATATGAGCAGCCCGCAACCGCCAAAGCGATCAGGATGACGCCTGCACGCACGATCTCGCCTCCTTCACCGCCAAGAAATTTCCAGCCGGCTTGACGACGTGTTCGCCGGATCGGCTCTCACCTTCTGCCCCTGCGGCTCCCGCCAACGGATTCCATCACTCGGGTGACCTTGCTGACCAAACCCTCGTTCCCGAAGGAAACCACCAGGATTTCCGGCGCGAACCCCTGCGGCTTGAAGCGCCATTCCCAGACTTCGCTTCCGTTCATTTCATACACGTCGCCGGGCCGGCCGAGCAGGTTCCTCGTCTCCTCCCGCGTCGTTTTCCCGGAATGAGGCGATGGAGATTATCCTCGGTCAGCACCTGCTGCGCCGAGCGGACCACGCCGTTCCGGTCGAACACGACGACGTAGGTCTCGGTTCCCTCGGGACCGGTCGCATATTCCCAGATCTCCTCGCCCGAAGAAAACCGCACGTCGGTCGGCCTGCCCGATGCGGCCCGCACCTCCGAGGCCGTCGAGGCGCCGGGCGTGAATCCGCCGTAAGAAACGCAGCCGAAAGCGGCGACGCTCGCCGCGATAGCGCTCAGCATCGGATTTTTCCGAATCGACCCCACTCGGGTCCGCCCTTACCGGGAAATGACCAGCTTGTACAAATAAAGCGGCAAGCCGCGCGGCGATTGCCCCGGCTGGTCGGAGGGCGGCGGGATCTTCTCGACGAAATCGACCTTCCAGCCCTTTTCCAGGATCTGCTCGCGCGTGAGCGCGCCCAGTCCCGCGCTGCACTGGAAGCGCTCGTCCTCGCTGGGAAACTCGTCGTAATAGATGGCCGTGGTGCACGCGGCGGCCCGCGGCCCGGCGGAGGCTGCCGCCGGTTGCGGCTGCTTCAGCAGGTCCGGATTGTCGCGGATTTTCTTCCACTCTTCCCAGCTGTAGCGCTTGCCGTCGACATAGACCGTATCGCCGACCCTGAAGATGAACGCCGCCACCGCCGGTGGAGTGAGAGTCGCGAGAGCGAGCGGCAATGCCAGGAACAAACTGAAATGCTTCAATTTCGGTTCTGCTTCTGAAATGAAAAGGCGGACGTCTTTCGACGCCCGCCTAAACTACCACAGTTGAAAAGAGGAAGTACTCAGCTCAGAAGCTGTACATCCAGCCCACCGATACAGCCTCCAGGGTCTCGCCAGTGAAGCAGTTAGACCCACTAACACCAATAACACCACTGGCATCCTTACAATCGGTGGTAATGCCGTGGCCGCTCGCGCCAAGGTCGTAGTGCCCTCCGGCGTGATTGGCCTGGCGGGCATAGACCACATACCAGTTGGATTGCTTGTCGAAATGGTGCTTGTAGCCGACCGTGTACATGTTGGACGCGTTGTCGACGGACCCGGGGTTAGCGATTACCTGTCCCGGGGCGCCCCCGCCGGGCTGCCCCGGGCTTTTTCCTGCGTGCGCCCATCCGACGTTGAGCTCGTCCTGGCCGTTGATTTTTTGAGTCAGCGCGAGCCACGAGCCGTTGCGTTGCCGCTCGTTGAAGTTCGCATTTGGGGCGTTGCGGGTCATCCTCTCCAGAATCACGTTGATCGTGGTTTTGGGGGAAACCAGGTATTGGACGCCCACCTTCATCGCTCTTTCATCGGCGATGCCGACAGCTACCGGGTCATCACTGGCCCGGTTGGTTTGCCGGTGCAGCTCGTACGCCGCGATCCCGTACAGAGGACCCGCTTCGTAGACGCCGGCCACGCTGTAGGCGTCGCCGAAGGAGCCGTCATTGCAGGTGGAGCCAGCACCTACTCCTCCTCCTCCTGTGCAATTGGGCTCGCCGCTCGCATTGAAGCTGTTGTCGCTCGACCGGTTCTGCCCGGGAGCAAAGAGAGCGCTGTATGAGAAGCCGCCCATTTTGTTCGACTCGTACCAGATCGCGTGGGAGAGCCGCGTGTCGAATTCGGCGCGGTTGTCGCCCCCGGTGTTGCCCATGATGCTGTTGTAGTCGCCCACCGAAGCCGAGAACGGGTCCATGCGCGCGGTCGACAATTTGTAAGGGGCGTCGGTCTTGCCGACCTTGAAGGCGCCGAAGTTGCCAGCGATACCGAGGAAGCTGTTGCGCGAGCCGAGCGCAGCGAGCACCTTGTCGTCGGCGTTCCCGGGGGAAGCCTGGTTCTGCGGGCTGGGTCCCGGAGTCGCAGCCACGTCGACCTGGGTTTCCATCTGGAACACCATTCTGTTGCCGCCGCCGATATCGTGGCTCCCGCGCACGCCGAAGTAGGACAGGTTGCTCGACACGTCCGCCTGCCAGCCCACCTTGCCCACAGGCGCCGGGTTCTGGCCCGCTCCGCCCTGCTTGATGCCTTTCGTTGCATCGTCGACCGACAGATCGAGGTGGCCGTACACCTGCACGGCCGTGTCGCCATCCGCCGCAATAACATGCAAAGGCGCACCGAATGCCGCAGCGACGGCGAGGACCGCTGCTTTGACAGCAAATGCTTTTTGCTTTTCCATTTTCGCTCCTAGTGAAGTCATCAATGCGAAATTCCGCACACCTCCTGATTGAAACCCGGATAGTCGAGTTCCACTGAAAGGGAATTATATTTAGGCGATAAATGGCCCGGCAACACGCGAATCGGCCGCGTTGAGCGTTGGTCGAACGCATAAACCCGATTATTTTTAGCTGCGCCGCAGACAGATGGAAGAGGAGCTTCCCAACACTTAACGCTGACGCAACTATTTTTATACCGATGGTCGGATGCCTGGCTCAAATGACGCGGTTGCGCTTCTGAAGCTCGGCGTGTACACCCTCTCGATATGGCGATTTTTGCACTGCAGCGAACGGTTGGGCGTTCGACGCAGGCAGAGAATTCTTGATTTACATCAACCCAAATCCGCTGGCCTTAGGATAAACATACGCAAAGAGACTACCGGCGTGGCGGCTCGCAGAGGGGCGAACCGAAAATAAAATCCGGAATCCAACCACTCCGTTTTGTGTGACCGCCTCCTCGGCATGGCCACGGCAAAATGGCGTCTGGAAGATTTGCTTCGGTTTCGATCGGTACCGATCGCGGCGAGCGGGACGCGCTGCAGCGCAGGCTCGACCGCGCGATCACGGCCGCCGCAGGCGCCGACGGGGACGCGCAATATTCCCGCTGTCCGCATTGCCAATCGGAGCACACCGTGCGCTGGGGCGCCGCGCACGGCCTCCCCCGCTACCGCTGCGCCTCGTGCAAGCGCACCTTCAATATCCTGACCAAGACGCCGCTGGCGCGATTGCGCAACAAGGATCGCTGGCTCACCTACGTGGGAACGATGTTAGAAAGAAAGAGCATCCGCAAGAGCGCGGCCGCATGCGGAGTCAGCGTCACCACCTCCTCCCGCTGGCATCAGCGGTTCATGAATTGCTCGGCCGACGAGCGGGCGAAGATACTCGGCGCAATCATCAGCGCTTACTCGAACGCTCCGGGGCTCCCGGGCATCACGGAAAACTCCTGGCTGCTCTGAACTGCCGCTCGATGCATTCGAGCATGCCTGCTCCCTGAAGCATCAGATCCGCTCCGACCCCTTGTTGAACGCGTGAGGCCCGCCCGCCGGCGTCATCTCCGGCGACGGTGATTTGACGCGGCCGTTTCATCGCCCGGACAATGGGCCGCGCAGCGGCCCGACCCGCTCGTTCGGCCCTGCCGATTTCCCTTGTTCGGATTTTCCGGCGCCATTTGCCTTCTCTATCCCGCTTGCTGGTCGCTTGATCAACAACCAGAACATCTTCGACCTGGGAGACGAGAAGGAGAACAACGTCCTCTACCGCGCCGCCAACGCCATTCACATCCGCACCCGAGCCGGTCTGATCGAGAGCAAACTGTTGTTCAAGCAGGGCGAGCGCGTCTCGGTCCGCCTCATCGAAGAGACCGAGCGTCTGCTGCGAACCTACCGATTTGTCTACGACGTCAGCATCGCGCCGGTCGCCTACCACGACGGCGTCGTCGATATCGAGGTCAAGACGCGCGACACCTGGACCTTGGCTCCCACCGTGAGCTTCGGCCGCGCGGGCGGCGTCAACACGCACAGCTCGTCGTTGAGCGAATTCAACGCGCTCGGCACCGGGGTTTTCGCCGGCGCCAGCCGCACCTCCAACGCCGACCGCACCGGGGTCGAGTACCGGATCACGGATCCTCATGCCTTCGACGGCTGGACCGTGATCGACGCCGCGGTGGACCAAAACAGCGACGGCGGCGCCAGGATGCTGTCGCTGACCCGGCCTTTCTACGCCCTGGAAACGCGCTGGGCCGCCGGCCTCACCGCGTCCACGGACAATCGCATCGACTCGGTTTTCACCAACGGCACGATCACGAGCCAGTTTCGCCACAGGCAGGACAAGGCAGAAGCCTTCGGCGGATGGTCCGAAGGTCTCGTCGAGGGCTGGGCGCACCGTTATTCCCTCGGCGTCACCTACGAGAAGGACAGCTACAACCTCGAACCGGGCCTCGCCCCCCCTCCCCAACTGCCCGCGGACCAGACGCTGACGGCGCCGTTCCTGCGCTACGAGGTCGTGCAGGACAGTTTCGACAAGGTCAAGAACCGGGACCTGATCGAGCGTCCCGAGTTCTTCGCGATGGGATGGCAGTCGAGCCTGCAACTGGGCCGCGCCCTGACAGGTCTCGGTTCCACGCAGGACTCGTGGCTCTACACCGGCAGCGCCAGCGACGGTTTCAGGCTTCCGGCGGGCCAAATCCTGCTGACTTCGGCTTCGATCGACGGACAGTCCGGATACAGCCCGCTCGAACGTCAATTGCTGAGCGGCTCGGTTCGATATTACAGCCGCCCCCAAGGCAATACCCTGCTGTTCGCTTCCGTTTCAGGCGACACCTTGAGGGACGCCAACTCTTCCGACCAATTGCTGCTCGGGGGCGACACCGGCCTGCGCGGCTATCCGCGCGGCTACCAGAGCGGCGATCGGCGAGCGCTCTTCACCGTCGAGGAGCGCGTCTATACCGATTGGTACCCGTTCCGGCTCTTCCGCGTGGGAGGCGCGGTGTTCTACGACGAAGGCCGGGCATGGGGCGGCCCCACCGAAAACGCCGCGAACGCGGGCTGGCTCCGCGACGTCGGCTTCGGCCTTCGCATTCTCAGCGCCCGCGCCGCTTTCGGCAACGTGCTGCACCTCGACCTCGCTTTCCCGCTCAACCGCGACCCGAACATCAAATCGGTCCAGTTCCTGGTCGTGACCAAGCTCACTCTCTGACCCGCTGCATCACCAGCCGCGGTCAATGCAACGCAGGCGCGCCCACGATGCGCGGCAGCGTCTCGCCGATCGCGTCGCGGAGCACCGCGTCGGCGATGCCGTCGAAGGGCGTCGGCTCGGCGTTCACGATCACCACGCGCGCGCCCGCGCGCTTTGCCGCCGGCACCGCGCCCGCGACCGGATAGACCTGGAGGCTCGTGCCGACGGAGAGCAGCAGGTCCGCCTCGGCCGCCGCCTGCAGCGCGCGCTCGATCACCTCGGGAATGAGCGCCTGGCCGAAAGAGATCGTGTCGCTCTTCAGGATCCCTCCGCAATGCCCGCAGGGCGGATCGGGTTCACCCGAGCGCACGCGCTCGAGCGCCGCCTGCATCGGCCCCTTCCAGCCGCAGGAAAGGCACACCACCCTGTGCACCGTGCCGTGCACCTCGATCACGCGCTCGGGCGAATTGCCCGCCTTCTGGTGCAGCCCGTCGATGTTCTGCGTGATGAGCGCGTGGAGCTTCCCGCGCCGCTCGAGCTCGACGAGCGCCGCGTGGCCGGCGTTCGGCTGCGCACTCCACGCCGGATGCGCGAGGCGCGACTGCCACGACTTCCTGCGCACCTCCGGGTCGGCGACGTAGCAGTGGATGTTGGAGAGCTTCTCCGCCTGCGGATCCCTCGTCCACACCCCCTGCGGCCCGCGAAAGTCCGGAATTCCCGACTCGGTGGAGATGCCGGCGCCGGTGAGGACGACGATGCGCTTCGCCCTCTCCAGCGACGCGCGGACGGATTCAATCATCTCGATCGAAGTCATCTGCCTCATTCAGCAGCCACGGTGAAGAGCGATTCGAAGATCTACGCGCGCAGCTTAAACCTCTGAATCTTTCCCGTCGCCGTCTTCGGCAGCTCGGGAAGGAACTCGATCCAGCGCGGGTACTTGTACGGCGCGAGCTTGTCCTTGACGTGCTGCTGCAGCGTCGCCTTCAGCGCGTCGCTTCCCGAGTGGCCGGGCTTGAGGACGACGAAGGCTTTCGGCTTGACGAGCTCGTTCTCGTCTTCGGCGCCGACCACCGCCGCTTCGAGCACCGCCTCGTGGCTGACGAGCGCGGCCTCGACTTCCGCGGGCGAGACGTAGATGCCGGAGACTTTCAGCATGTCGTCCGACCTTCCGCCGTATACGTAATAGCCGTCCTTGTCCTGCGTGTACTTGTCGCCGCTCTTCGTCCAGCCGCCGACGAAGGTGCTGCGGCTCTTGTCGCGGTTGTTCCAGTAGTAGGCGGCGCTCGTCGGCCCGCCGATCTGCAGCTCGCCCATTTCGCCCTGCTTCACCGGGTCGCCGTGCTCGTCCACCAGGCGCAGCTCGTAGCCCGGAACGGGCTTGCCGGTCGTGCCGTAGCGCACGTCGTTCGGGCGGTTCGAGAGGAAGATGTGCAGCATCTCGGTCGAGCCGATGCCGTCGAGAATCTCGACGCCGGTCCTGTCCTTCCAGCTCTTCGCGATCTGCGGCGGCAGGGCTTCCCCCGCCGAGATGCACTGGCGCAGCGCGAGCGACTCCTTCTTCGGGAAATCGGGGCTGGCGAGCATGGCGGCGTAGAGCGTCGGCACGCCGAAGAAAAGCGTCGGCTTCTTCTCGGCGAGCCGCTTGAACACCGACGCGGGCGTCGGGCGCTCGGCCATCAGCACCGCGGTCGCGCCGACGGCGAGCGTGAACGAGAGCGCGTTGCCGAGGCCGTAGGCGAAGAAAAGTTTCGCCGCCGAGAAAACGACGTCCGCTTCCCGGTAGCCGAGCACGCCGCGCGCGTACAGCTCCGCGGTGAGGATCATGCTCGAGTGCAGGTGCACCGTGCCCTTCGGCGTGCCGGTCGAGCCGGAGGAGTAGAGCCAGAAGCAGGCGTCATCGGCGGTCGTGGGCGCGGGTGCGAGATCCGTCTCGCCTTTGGCGAGCACCTCCTTGAACGACGCATTTCCGCGGGCGCTCGCCCCCGAGACGACCACATGCCTGAGAAACGGAAGCTTCCCGAGGATCGGCGCGAACTGCGGCAGCAACTGCTCCGAGACGACGAGCGCCGTGGCGCGGCTGTCGGAGAGCATGTACTCGTAGTCCTTGGCGGTGAGCACGGTGTTCACCGCGACCGGGATGATCCCGGCCTTGATCGCGCCGAGGAACGCCGTGGGAAAATCGATCGTGTCGGTGAGCGCGAGGAGCACGCGGTTCTCCATCTCCAGGCCGAGCGCCCGGAGCCCCGAGCCGAATCGGTTGACGCGCTCCGCGAGCTGGCTAAAGGTGTACTGCCCCGCGTCGTCGATGTAGGCGATTCTCGCCCCGCGGCCCGCGGCGAGGTTGCGCTCGATCAGGTCGTATGCGGCGTTGTAGTCGCGGGGGATCTTGACCACGGGCGGGCTGACTGAATGATCGGCGCTGCTGCGGGACGGCACGGGTCTCCCCTCTTGGATGCTGTGCCGGCGGAGCTTGCGTCCCCGGCCTGCGCGGTGATTCTATGCTTCCGCGAAGCGCCGCGCCCGCCTTTCGGTCGCACGCCGAGCGGCTCGCCCTGGATGCGCCCGGTAAATCGGCTACGAGCGAAGCTTGAAACGTTGAATCTTTCCGGTGGCGGTCTTCGGCAGCTCCGCCACGAACTCGATCCAGCGCGGATATTTATAAGGTGCGAGCCTGCTCTTGATATGCTGCTGCAGCGTCAGTTTCAGAGCGTCGCCGGGCGAGCTGCCCTCTTTGAGCACGACGAACGCCTTGGGCTTGATCAGCCTGTTTTCGTCTTCGGCGCCCACCACGGCAGCCTCGAGAACCGCATCGTGCGAGATAAGCGCGGCCTCGACTTCCGCCGGCGAGACGTAGATTCCGGAGACTTTCAGCATGTCGTCGGTGCGCCCGCCGTACACGAAGTAGCCGTCCTCGTCCTGCCTGAACTTGTCGCCGCTCCTGAACCAGGTGCCGACGAAAGTCGAGCGGCTTTTCTCGCGGTTGTTCCAGTAGTACGCGGCGCTCGTCGGCCCGCTCACCTGCAGCTCGCCGAGCTCTCCGGGCCTCACCGGCAGGCCCTGCTCGTCCACCAGGCGCAGCGCGTAGCCCGGCACCGCCTTCCCGGTGGCCCCGTAGCGCACGTCGCCCGGCCGCGCGCTGATGTACATGTGCAGCATCTCGGTTGAGCCGATACCGTCCAGAATGTCCACGCCGATCCTTTCCTTCCAGCGCTTGCCCAAGTCAGCCGGCAGCGCTTCCCCCGCGGACACGCATAGGCGCAGAGCGAGAGCGTTCTTCTCAGGAAGCTCGGGACTGGCGAGCATGGCCGCGTAGAGCGTCGGCACGGCGTAGAAAATGGTCGGCTTTCTTTCGACGAGGCGCTTGAACACCGACGCGGGTGTCGCGCGCTCGGCCATCAGCACGGCTGTCGCGCCGGTGGCGAGGGTGAAAGTCTGCGCGTTGCCCAGGCCGTAGGCGAAGGACAGCTTCGCCGCGGAGAAAAGCACGTCGCGCTCCGTCACGCCCAGGACGCTTTTCCCGTAGAGCTCCGCGGTCATGGTCATGCTCGAATGCACGTGCACCGCGGCCTTCGGCGTGCCGGTCGAACCCGAGGAATAGAACCAGCAGCAGGCATCATCCGACGTCGTGCGCGCAGCCGAAAGCTGCGGTGAACCCTTCGCGAGCACGTCCCTGAACGCGGTGTGGTCTTGCGGGATGCCGGACGGCGCTTGTGTCGTGACTCCCGACACGATCACATGTTTCAGGAACGGCAGCTTGCCGATGAACGGCGCGAATTGCGGCAACAGGTGCTCCGACACGATGAGTGCCTTCGCGCGGCTGTCGGAGAGCATGTACTCGTAGTCCTTGGCGGTGAGGAGCGTGTTCACTGCGACCGGCACGAGGCCCGCCTTGATCGCACCGAGAAACGCCACGGGGAAATCGATCGTGTCGGTGAGCGCAAGCTGCACCCGATGCTCCATCTCGAGGCCCATCGCCAGAAGGCCCGACCCGAAGCGGTTCACGCGCTCGGCAAGCTCGCCGAACGTATATTGTCCCGCGTCGTCGATGAACGCCACCTTGCTGTGGCGGCCCGCCCTGAGGTTGCGTTCGATCAGGTCGTACGCGGCGTTGTATTCGCGGGGAATCCTGACGATGGGCGGGCTGACCGAGTGATCAGCCGTGCTGAGCGACGGCAAGTGGGCTCCTCTTGTGCTTCTGCGAGGCGCGCGCCTGCGAGAAATCAATCAGGCGGCGAGCTTGGCTTCCCTGCGGCATTGCGCGATCCAGTCGGCCGCCCATGCCACCGCGATCTCCTCGGGCATGGTTCCGGCGCTGGCGTCGTGCAGCATGATCTCGCCGATGCGCCGCGCACCCAGTTCCGAGAGGATTTTGTCGAAGCGCCTGCCGCCGTTGCAGAAGGTTTCGGCGTAGGTGCGGTCACCGAGCGCAATCACTCCATATCGGACACCGGACAGATCGGGCCGCGCCGTCTGCAGCGCCTCGTAGAGATGCTTCGCGTTGTCCGGGACATCGCCCTGCCCGTAGGTCGAGGTGCAGATCAGGAAGAGGCCGCCGTTGGCGAAGGCGCGGGCGTCGAGGCCGTCCATCATCTTCGTCTGCACCCGGGTCGCGCCGTCATCGAGCGTGAGCTCGACCTCCTGCGCAACAAGCTGCGCGGTGCCGGTCATCGTTCCCACGAGGAGGGTCAGTTCGAGCGCCACCATTCGCGTTCTCTTGCCGGCTTGCGTCCGGCCACGCGCTGCATTATACTGCAATAAATATACATCGCAAGCATTATATTTCATCGATGAGCGTTCCGATAACTCACTTCATGAAATCTTCGCAACGCTCTGTCAATAAGAAGGAAGCGGGGGGCGAACGCGGGTATCTCGCCGTGCTGGGTGAACGGGTGCGCGAAGCTCGGGTGCGGTGCGGACTAACGCGCAAGCTCCTCGCCCGCGATTCCGGGGTGTCGGAGCGCTATCTCGCCCAGCTCGAGGCGGGGCAGGGAAACATCTCCATTCTGCTGCTGCGCCAGATCGCCGCGGCGCTCAACTTGGCCATTACCGAGCTGCTCGGGGAAGAATCCGGCGATGCCGCGGAACTCACCCTCACCACGCAGTTCCTGAAGCGGCTTCCCCGTCAGAAGCTCGCCGCGGTGCGCTCGCAGTTGATGCGCGAGTACGGCAGCGCGCGCAACGAGCGCCTGAAGCGCATCGCGTTGATCGGGCTGCGCGGCGCGGGCAAGTCCACCCTCGGCAGCCGACTCGCAAAATCGCTCGGGGTGCCCTTCGTCGAGCTCGACCGCGAGATCGAGCGCGAAGCGGGCACGAGCCTGTCGGAGATCTTTCTTCTGTACGGGCAGGCGGGCTACCGCCGCTACGAGCGCCGCTGCCTGGAGAAGGTGCTGGAGAAAAACGGGCGCGCCGTGATCGCGACTGGAGGCAGCATAGTTTCGGAGCCCGGCACCTACGAGCTGCTGCTCTCGGCCTGCTTCACCGTGTGGCTGAGGGCCGAGCCCGAGGAGCACATGGCGCGCGTGATCGCACAGGGTGACACCCGCCCCATGGCCGGAAACGACCAGGCGATGGACGACCTTCGACGCATCCTGGAGGGTCGGGCCGCGCTCTACGGACAGGCCGACGTCACGGTGGACACGGCCGGCAAGCCGGTAGAAAAGAGTCTCGCGGAGTTGCGCAAGGCAGTAGGAACATAGCGTGCGCCCGCGCACGCTGCCAGGAGAAAGTCATGAGCGCTGTTCTAGAACCCCAATCCTCCCCTTCCCTCGTCACCTACGATACGAGCCCCGATCGTTACGTCCACTGGAAGCTGTCGATCGACGGACCGGTGGCGACGCTCGCGATGGACGTGAACGAGGATAAGAGCCTCAGGCCCGGCTACAAGCTGAAACTGAACTCCTACGACCTCGGCGTGGACATCGAGCTGGCCGACGCGCTGAATCGCATCCGCTTCGAGCATCCCGAGGTGAAATGCGTGGTCATCACCAGCGCCCGCGAGCGCATGTTCTGCTCGGGAGCCAACATCTACATGCTCGGCCAGTCGACGCACGCGTGGAAGGTGAACTTCTGCAAGTTCACCAACGAGACGCGCAGCGGCATCGAGGATTCGAGCCGCCACGAGGGCCTCAAGTTTCTCGCCGCGGTCAACGGCACGGGGGCGGGCGGCGGCTACGAGCTTGCGCTTGCCTGCGACGAGATCCTGATGATCGACGACCACTCCTCGACGGTGAGCCTGCCGGAGCTGCCGCTGCTCGGCGTGCTGCCCGGAACCGGGGGCCTCACCCGCATCACCGACAAGCGCAGGGTTCGGCGAGATCTCGCCGATGTGTTCTGCACGACGAGCGACGGCGTGCGCGCCGACCGCGCGAAGCAATGGAAGCTCGTGGACCATATCGCCAAGCCGCAAGCCTTCATGGACGCGGTGAGAGAGCGTGCCGCCGCTCTCGCTGCGCAAAGCACGCGCCAAGGCGGAAAAGGCGTCACGCTCACCCGCCTTAAGCGCGCGATCGATGCGACCGGCTATCACTACGACAATGTGGACGTCGTGATCGACCGCAAGGCGCGCACCGCAACACTTACCGTGTTTGCGCCGAGAACCAAGCCCCCCGAAGGCAGCGAAGCGATCCACGCGGCCGGCGACAAGTGGTGGCCGCTCGCCATGGCGCGGGACCTGGACGACGCGATCCTGATGCTGCGGACGAACGACCTCGAAATCGGCACCTGGATCCTCAAGACCCGCGGCGACATGGATTTGATGCTCGCCATGGACAAGACGCTGAAGGAAAACCAAGGCGATTGGCTCGTTCGCCAAGTGATCGGGCTTCTTCGTCGCACCCTCGCGAGGCTCGACGTCTCCTCGCGCACCCTGTTTGCCATCATCGACCAGGGCTCGTGCTTTGCGGGGACGCTCTTCGAGCTTGCGCTCGCCGCCGACCGCAGCTTCATGCTCCAGCTTCCGGACGGGGAACCGAATCCTCCGGTGGTCGCGCTGTCGCCGATGACCTTCGGGGCATTTCCGATGGTGAGCCGGGAGGCGCGTATCGCGGCGCATTTCTGCGGCGAGGAGAAACCGGTCGAGGCCGCGCGCGCCCGAATCGGCGAAAAGCACGCCGCGAAGGCCGCCGCGGAGCTGGGTCTGGTGACCGTCACGCCCGACGATATTGATTGGGACGACGAGGTGCGCATCGCGCTCGAAGAGCGCGCGAGCCTCTCCCCCGACGCGCTCACTGGCATGGAAGCCAATCTTCGCTTCTCCGGAAGGGAGTCCATGGAGACACGCATCTTCGGCAGGCTCAGCGCCTGGCAGAACTGGATTTTCAACCGCCCGAACGCCACTGGCGAGCACGGCGCATTGAAAGTGTACGGCACCGGCGCGAAAGCAAAATTCAATTGGGAACGAGTGTAGGCGGCGAAGAATTTCAGGAGCTATCAATGACAATCAATTACAGCGAGAAAATTCCCAACAACGTCGGCCTCGCCGACGACCGCGCTCTCCAGCGCGCGCTCGAACACTGGCAGCCGCGGTTCCTCGACTGGTGGCGCGAAATGGGGCCGGACGATTTTGCCGGCGCGGATGTATACCTGCGAACTGCAATCGGCGTAGACGCGCAGGGCTGGGCCAACTATGGTACGGTGAAAATGCCCGATTACCGCTGGGGGATTTTCCTCGCCGATCCCATCCCGGAGCGCACCGTGGGCTTCGGCGACTTCTTCGGTCAGCCGGTATGGCAGCAGGTGCCTGGCGAATTCCGCTCGCAATTCCGGCGGCTCATCGTCACTCAAGGCGACACCGAGCCTGCCTCCGTCGAGCAGCAGCACCTGCTCGGCCACACCTGCCCTTCCCTGTACGACCTGCGCAACCTATTCCAGATCAACGTCGAGGAAGGCCGGCATCTGTGGGCGATGGTGTATCTGCTGCACGCCCATTTCGGCCGCGACGGCCGCGAGGAAGCCGAAGAGCTGCTCGCGCGCCACTCGGGCGACGCGGACAAGCCGCGCATTCTCGGCACCTTCAACGAGCCCATCGAGGATTGGCTGTCGTTTTTCTGCTTCACCTACTTCACCGACCGCGACGGCAAGTTCCAGCTGAAGAGCCTCGCGGAATCTTCCTTCGATCCGCTCGCGCGCACCTGCCGCTTCATGCTGACCGAGGAAGCGCACCACATGTTCGTCGGCGAGACCGGACTCGGGCGCGTCGTGAAAAGGACGCTCGAAGTCATGAAGGAAACCGGCAGCGACGATCCCGAGGCGATCCGCCGCCAGGGCGCGGTGGACCTGCCGCTATTGCAGCGCTACCTCAATTTCTGGTTCAGCTCTTCGCTTGACCTGTTCGGCTCCGAAGTGTCCTCCAACGCAGCGAGCTCGTTCGCGAACGGAATCAAGGGCAGGCCTGACGAGGCGGCGCAATACCAGGAACACGTCTGCGCCGATGCCGGCTTCGAGCTGGAGGTGCCCGATGATGAAGGGATAAAAAAAGAAACGGTGGGCATGCGCAACGCCATGAACGAAGTGCTGCGTAACGCCTATATCAGGGATTGCGAGATCGGCGTGAAGCGCTGGAACTTGCAGATCAAACGTGCGGGGCACCACATCGAGCTGAGGCTGCCGAGTTCGCGGTTCCGGCGCGCGATCGGCGCCTGGGCGAACGTCCCGACCGACCTCGAGGGCAAGCCGATCAGCCGCGAGGAATTCGCTCGACGCCTGCCCGGCTGGATTCCAAGCGCTGCCGACAAGGCGTTCGTGAAAAGTCTGATGCAGCGCGCCGTCGAGCCCGGAAAAATCGCGGCCTGGATCGCCCCGCCCGAGCGCGGCGTCAATAACCTGCCTGTGGATCACGAGTACGTGCGCCTGAACTGACCGACGAGCGTCGCGAGTCGGGCCATCCCCGCGCGAGCGGCGATCCAGGGACTTCGGGTACACGGGGTTTTCTAGAACGTGTGGGCCCCGCTTCTGCGGGAGCGACAGCGCGGTCCCTACTGTTTCCCCTCCAGCCGCAGCAAGGCACGGATTATTTCAAGAACCAACTTCCGATGCGGCTCGTTCATGAGCTCAAATTTCTTCCCCGCCCAGGCAACGTCGACCGTGTAGGATCCGGTGTCCTGTCTCGCCACCCCGTGACCCCGCTCTTCCCTTCCCCCGGCCTCGCCGTATCGCAGCCACTGCGGCGACACTTCCAGCCATTGGGCGAGCGCCCGGATCTTGTCCTGTGAGGGCAACGCCTCGCCGGTCAGCCACTTCCTGATCGCCTGCGTCGTCACCGGGTCTCCGTGATAGCGCAGATTGAACTCGCGGGCGACCCGCGTGGGGCCGGCTGGCTCCATGCGGGCCTTGCGCATAGCGTCCTTCAGGCGTCGGCTGAAGCCCTGTTTCTCGTCGGCGAGGGTCATGCTTGGAAAACTATCACCAAGCACGACCGCGGGCGGTTACTCTTGGTTGCGTTTTTATGACACCGATAGTAACATCCCGCAGTCCTGTTTTGCGGGGAATCCGGCTCTGCAGCCGGAAAAAAACGCCGTGACTTGGCGAAGACACGACCTTTCCCGAATCATCGAGCAAATTCCGATCGGCGTGGCGATCACCCTCCCCCTCGGAACGGTGGAATATGCCAACCCCTATTTGCATCAAATGCTCGGGCTTGACGTGGATCAGCTCTCCGGTGCGGAACTCGGGCGGCTAAAGTTCTCCGGAAGCTTCACCGAGCACCAGCAAATCAGGCGGCAGCTACTCGGGGGCGAACCCTGGCAGGGTGAGACCCAGTTCCGGATCGGTACTGGCGAGACGCTACACGTGCTCGAGTCGGCGTATCCCCTCCACGACCACGAGGGACGTATCACCCATTTCATACATATTTTCCAAGATGCGAGCTTGCTGAAGCTTTCGGAGGGGCTGAAAAGCCTCGCGTTCAACGACAGCCTGACCGGCCTGCCCAATCGCAACCTGCTCAACGACCGTCTGTCCCTGGCGATGGCGAAGGCGCGCCGTACCGGAGGCGGGTTTGCCCTGCTTTGCATCGACATCGACCACTTCAAGCAGGTCAACGACACTCTAGGGCACGACGCCGGCGACGAACTGCTGCGCAAGGTCGCGATGCGCCTGCAGGCTTGCCTGCGCAAAACCGATACCGTCGCGCGACTGGGCGGGGACGAATTCGTGGCCATTCTCGATGAGGTGGCGGATCCCAGGCTGGCGACGAGGATGGTGGAGAAGCTCCTCGAGACCTGCAGCGGCGATTATGAGCTCCAGGGAAGCCGCCGGCGCGTGACGCTCAGCGTGGGCGTCAGCCTGTATCGGCGTGATGCGGACGGGGCCGAGGCCCTGCTCAAGCGGGCCGACACCGCCATGTACAGAGCCAAGACCACCGGCAAGAACCGTTATCAACTCCTCGACTCCGGATCGGCGCGGCGATACGGGTTAGCGTAGACCAGTGAAGCTTCGAGCGCTGCCGCGAACCTGATCGGCCTGCTTGAAAAATCTCAAGAATTCGACGGTATGGCCGTTCTCGCTTTGCCGCCGAATATTGACCAGGCGAGCCAAACTCCGGGCAAAAGCACCAGCGCATACGTGAGCATGGCACCGTACTTACCTTCGGGACCGTAGGGCTCCGTGGCAATGTGCCAGTATTGATTGTCGATGGGCAGCACGTTCGCCTCGGTCGCCTCGTGAAACGAGTAAACGAGAAGCTGCAGCGCGAACAGAACGAGGAAGATCGAGGTGACCTGGAAAAACAGCCCAAGATTGACGCGGTGCCCGTAGCGCGACCAGGCCAAGGCGAGCAATGCTGCGAGCCCGATGCCGATGAGTGCACCCCAGAACATGTGCGCCGATTCCTCCTGCCGCGCAAGCGTCGCTGTGATGAACGCCATCTCCATGCCCTCGCGGGTGATCATCAGCAGCACCAGCAGAAACACACCTAACCAGGCACCCGCACCAGGTGATCGGGACGCGGTTTCGATGCGCCCCCCGATCTCGCCGCGCATTTTTTTTGCGTGCTTGAGCATGTACGCCACCATCGAGATCACGAGCGCCGCCGCCACGGCCGCGAGCGCCGCCTCCCAGATCGGCAACACCGCGAACTTGGCGAGGAACACGCCGAGCACGACCGAGAGCGTCGCCGCAGCGCCGGTACCCCACCACGCGGCGGGCACGAGGCCGTCGCGGCCGGTTTTGCGCAGATAAGCGATGGCGATGGCGACGATGAGAAACGCCTCGATACCCTCTCGAAGCGTGACTACGAGCATCTGCAGCATTTTCTATTCACCTCAATATTGAATGTTCGTTCGAGCTTCCCGACCGATCGGCTGTACATGAAAAAGTATCTTATAAACACATATTTAGCTCTATTTTCCGGGGAACTGGACAAGGTTTCATACAAAAATGATAACCGTTCTCATTACGGGCGTCAACCGCGGCGGGTGAGCCTGGCTCCTGGGTACAATCGGATCCTCGAGCGACAGATCCGCGTCGCGTTCACTGCGCCCCGAGCGAAAATCGACAAATGAAAAAGTACTGGTTGCCCGATGCTCTGCGCTTGGCCGCAGCCATCGTCACCCTGCTGCTCGCCCTGCCGGCGTGCCCGCAGTCCGCGCCGAAAGCCGCACCCGAGCGCAGCTCGATTCCCACGCGCCAGCTTCCTGCAGTCGAGCTGCTCGCCGAGCTGCGTAAAGGCGGCTATGTCCTCTACTTCCGCCATGCCGCGACGGACTTCAGCCGTAACGACGACGACATGAAGAGCTACGAGGATTGTGCACATCAGCGCAATCTGATCGACAGGGGCCGCGCCGACGCGCGCGCCGCCGGCGCGGCGATCCGGGAACTTGGCATTCCGGTGCGGCGCGTGCTCGCGAGTCCGTTCTGCCGCACGGTGGAAACGGCGCGGCTTGTCTTCGGCCGCGCGGAGAAAATGCAGGAAGTGCGCGGCGGGCCGACCGCGCCGGAGAACCCGGACCGCTACGCGGCGCTACGTAAGATCCTTATCGCACCGGTGGAAAAAGGCGCGAACCTCGCAGTCGTCAGCCACGGCAACCCGTTCTACAGCGTCGCGGGTCCGCCCTACCTTGCCGAAGGCGAAGCTGCGCTCATCCGCCCCGCCGGCAACAGTTTCGATGTCGTTGCGAGGATCCCGGTAGGGGGTTGGGAAACATTAAAACGCGCGGCCAAGAAGTAGATTTGCCCCCTCACGGAAGGACGAACTGGCCGCCGCGGCGCTCCTCCTCAAGCTGTTTTTGATCCTCCGTTGGTTGCCGGCGCTGTTCCTGCTGCGGCTTGCGTGGTTCCTGGCGCTGCTCGATCGAAGACTTACGCTCCTCGCGCCGTTGTTGCTTGCGGCGCTGCTCGATGAGCTGGCGGCGCTCCGTGCGGCGCTTCTCGAGCTGCTGGCGAATGCGCTCGTGCAGGCCTTCAAACCGGTTCTCATTGCCGGTCGCCCGGAAAAAGCCCGGAACGCGGTCAAGCACCCGGGGGCGCAAGTCGCCGCGTTGTGGAGCGAAGCCGGCTTGGTTGGGCCGGACGCTGACAAAGCCCTGCGGGGTTTTGATCACGGTCTCGCCGACACGCACGAGGTCGTAGGTGCCCGGTTCGCCCTCCTTGCTTCCCTCCAGGATCACGAGCGGCTCGTGTTCGGTGCCGCGCGCGCCGATCGTGGCAGTGGGCGTGCGCACCATATCGTTCCCACCACGGAGCCTGGCGATCCAGCCGGTCACCGAGCGGAACGATCCCTCGAGCAGGCTGATCACCGACCGGTCCCCGGAACCCCCTTCAGCCTTGTAGTTGACGATGCGCATCGTGGTGCCGGGGCGCACGCCGATATAGGCGCCGTCCTCCATGCTGAAATGCACCTCGCCGTCGCCTCCGGTGAAGATGCTGTCGCCTTCGTAAATGGCGTCACCGAGCTTCGGCCGACGCATGTGGCTGTTCTTGTCTAAGAGGCGCACGTCGCCTTCGACGAGGTCCACTTTTCCGGCCGTGACGGGGCCGGTCGAACTTATCACGGTCACGGGGCTCCCGGCCGCGCCTCGCGCAAGCGCGACAGGGGCAGCGCAAACGAAAACCCCGACAAGCAGGCACCGGAGCAAGGAACTCTCCCTAAATCCTGCGCGAGAACCCGGGAAAAATTAGAACGTCCCGGACTGGGCGTAATTCTCGAACCTCGTGTACTCGCCGAGAAATGTCAGCTTGACGGTGCCGATCGGGCCGTTGCGTTGCTTCAGGATATTGATCTCGGCGACACCTTTCTCGGGCGTATCGGGCGTATAAACCTCTTCGCGGTAAATCGCGAGGATGAGGTCGGCGTCCTGCTCGATCGCCCCCGACTCGCGCAAGTCCGACATGATCGGGCGCTTCGAGCCGGTGCGCTGCTCGACCGCGCGCGAAAGCTGCGACAGCGCCACCACGGGAACCTTGAGCTCCTTGGCGAGCGCCTTCAGCGAGCGCGAGATCTCGGAGATCTCGGTGGCGCGATTTTCGCCTTCGCTGGTCGCCTGCATGAGCTGGAGATAATCCACGACGATGAGCCCCAATGCGCCGTACTGTCGGTGCAAGCGCCGCGCGCGGGCGCGCAGCTCCAAGGCGTTCAACGACCCTGACTCGTCGACGAGGATCGGCGCATCGTGCAGTTTGCCCACCGCATTTGTCAGGCGGTTCCAGTCGTCGTCCGAGAGCCGCCCGGTGCGCAGCTTGTGCTGGTCGAGGCGCCCGATCGAACCCAGCATGCGCATGGCGAGCTGTGTGCCCGACATTTCCATGCTGAACACCGCAACGGGCAGCTTATTCTCCACCGCGACGTGCTCGGCCATGTTGAGCGCGAGCGCCGTCTTGCCCATCGACGGGCGGCCAGCGATGATGATGAGATCCCCCGGCTGCAACCCGGAGGTGCGCTGGTCAAGGTCGTGGTAGCCGGTGGGAATGCCGGTAATGTCCGAGGGGTTGTCTTTGTGATAGAGCAAGTCGATACGCTCCATCACTTGCGTGAGCACCGGCTGGATTTCCATGAATCCTTGCCGCGTCTTTGCCCCGGCCTCGGCTATCTGGAAGATCTTGGACTCGGCCTCGTCGAGCAACTGCCCGACATCCTTGCCCATGCGGTTCACGGCACGGTCGGCGATTTCATTGGACACTTCGATGAGCTTTCTAAGGATCGCGCATTCCCGCACGATCTCGGCGTAGCGCCGCACGTTGTGCGCCGAAGGGGTGTTGCCCGCGAGAGCCGCGAGGTAAGCCACACCGCCCGTTTTATCCTTGTCCTCGCTCGCCTTGATCGCCTCGTCCACGGTAACAACGTCGGCGGGTTTGCCTTTCTCGATGAGGCGGGCGATATGGCGAAAGATGCGTCGATGGTCGTCCCGGTAAAAGTCGGCGTCGGCGACAATATCGCCGACTCTGTCAAAAGCGCTATTGTCGATCAGCAGCCCCCCCAGCACCGATTGCTCTGCCTCGATCGACTGCGGCGGGAGCCTGAGGTTGAGGAGTTGTGATTCTGGGGCAGCTTGCGAAGCGGGCTGGGCCATTAAGCTATTGACAAGCGCTGTTGTCAAACGCACCTGTACCCCGTCCATGATAACAAACAAAAGGGGCCGAAATCGGCCCCTTTTTGCATCAACGGCTTGCGTCTTATTGCTCGGCCGTTTCTCCAAGTACAGACACTTTGACGTGCACGAGCACATCGGTGTGCAGCGCGATCCCGATCGAATGGTCGCCGACCGTCTTCAGCGGCCCCTGCGGCAGCCGGATCATAGCGCGCTCCACTTCGAAACCCCGGCCCTTCAGCGCTTCGACGATGTCGAAGGTAGTCACCGAGCCGAACAGGCGCCCGTCGACGCCCGCCTTCTGCGTGATCTGGAGCATGAGCCCTTCGAGCTTGGCGCCTTTCTCCTGGGCGGCCGCAAGCGCCTGCGCTTGCGCGTGCTCGAGCTCGGTGCGCTTCTTTTCGAATTCGGCGAGGTTTTCGGGAGTGGCCCGCTTCGCCTTGCCCTGCGGCAGCAGGTAGTTGCGGGCAAAGCCGTCCTTCACTTTGACCACGTCACCGAGCCCGCCCAGATTGACGACCTTTTCCAGAAGAATCACTTGCATGGCGGGATTCCCTAGTGCAGGTCGGTGTAAGGCAGCAGCGCCAGAAAGCGCGCGCGCTTGACCGCCGCGGATAACTGGCGCTGGTAGTGTGTGCGCGTACCCGTGATCCGTGCCGGGATGATCTTGCCGTTCTCCCCGATGAAATCCTTAAGCAGGTCGACGTCCTTGTAGTCGATCCACTCGATCTTCTCCGCGGTGAAGCGGCAGAACTTGCGGCGCTTGAACAGCTGCTTCGAGCCTTTTTGCTCGCGCTTGCCGTCGCGGCCCTTGCCTTTTCCCTTGCCCTTGCCGAAACCGCCTCTGCCTCTGGGTGGGGGCATATCTAATCTCCTTCTCCGAATTCAATGTGCGTCGCGTGCAGCACCAGCGAGCGGCCTGTGCGGCTCTTCGCGGCAAGAAATCCCGTCACCGTGACGCTGCTTCCCAGTTTCGCCGCGGCCAGGAGCCTAGCTTCCCGTTTGAACGCCACGGCGGCGATCTCACAACTGACCTTGCGCGCGCCCCCGGCTTCAATCTGCGACGAATCGTGCTGGAGCCGGAATTTCAGCACCGGCACGCCGGCGGGAGTATGCCGCAGCGTGTCCAGCTCGATGAGCCTGCCGCAGATCACGATCCGGTTCGCTTGCGCCAACGCGCTCAGGCGTCCGCCTGCTCCGCAGGCTTCACCGCCTCGCCCCTGGGCGCCTCGCCCGGGTTGAGGACCGACTTGGATTTCTCTTCCTTCATCATCGGCGAAGGCGTGGTCCAGGCGCGGTCCATCTTGACGATGAGATGCCGCAGCACCGCGTCGTTGAACTTGAACGAGTGCTCCAGCTCACCGAGCGTCTCCGCGTCGCACTCGATGTTCATGAGCACGTAGTGCGCCTTGTGCACCTTGGAGAGCGGGAAGGCGAGCTGGCGCCGGCCCCAGTCCTCGAGCCGGTGGATCTTGCCGTTCTTCGAGGTTACCGTGCCGCGGTAACGCTCGATCATCGCCGGGACCTGCTCGCTCTGGTCCGGATGGACGATGAAACAGATTTCGTAATGTCGCATGCATTCTCCCTATGGATAGAGCCGCCCGTTTGGCTCGCCGTTGCGACGCGGCGGGTGCTGGTGCGGCAGGGCTTACCGAATTTTCCAAAACAAACGACCGCCAAAGCGGTCGCCGAAGTGGTTGAATTCTAGCAGGATCGGCAGGGGCCGGGCAAGCGATTCCCTCTCCTCGGTCCACCACGTCGCGACAGCCGCCCAGAGTGCCGCCAGACGAATTCAGCGCCGACTCAAACTCTCGCCCCCTGTATTGCTGTAGACGCAACGTGCACATAGTAGAACGGGGCGATAAGCCCATGATTCAAGAGCGTTGCGAATCATATTCGGATTATGATCATGCTCAATTGCACTTTTGCGGTTTATTGGCACTTGGCTCTAACTCATCTGGGGAAATGTGAAGAGAAGCGGCAAGCCGGAAACGCAGGGGACAGCAGAAGGCTCATCGCTCTCATGAACGTGAGGGCTTGCGGTGGCCGTCTTGCCGGTCTCCTGTTTGTCACTATCCTTGCGTCTGCTCGGGCAATTGCCGGCCAGGACGCAAGATATCTGGCGTTCCAGCTATTCACGGGTTTCTTAGATTCGGCCCAGCTTCGCCAGAGCATCCCGCCATCGAACGCTCAAATCGCCGAAGTAGTCGGCGGCCTCGTGCGCGCAGTTGGGACTACCGGCTCGAAGGACCGGCATCTAGGCTTCATCATCGGGCCCATCTCATTTGACAACTCCGATGATGATGTCCGCCGCCTGATCCATCAAGCGTTCTGGCTGGCGCGCGAGAAAGAAATCGCCGTGGGGTTTCACATCGACGACTCGATGTTTTGGGGACGATTGACGCACCTCGACGCTCCGGAGAACCTCGAACGAGCGAGCTGGGCCGGCGCCGCGAACACGGGGCGTAGGCTGGATTGGTCATCCAAGCCCCTGAAGATCATGCCCCAGCTATGCCTGAACAGCCCCGCCGTCCTCGCCGAAGCGGGGCGGCGTGCCGCGGTCATCGGAGAAGAGATCAAGAAAGGCTTGAAGATGCTGTCTGAAGCCGGCAAAGAGGATCTACTCCTGGGCGTGATCGCCGGCTGGGAGACCCAGATCGGACGAGACTTTGAGAGCGGCAGACCTCTTGGTTACTGCGCCCTGTCCA
>WNGG01007763.1_pt1 | contig 22802 bp, 23 predicted proteins | sample 5400661 | NCBI WGS metagenome assembly WNGG01 (sample SAMN13153372, study PRJNA577476) | soil metagenome | isolation source: 100 cm soil or saprolite under Garry oak tree replicate 1 | place: USA:California | collected 2016-06-15
AGGTCGTGCAGGATGTCGTCACGCGTCGGCGCCGGGTGCTCCTCGAGCAGCGCCCTGGTCGTGAGCAGCATCCCGGACGTGCAGAAGCCGCACTGCACGGCGCCGCAGTCGAGGAACGCCTGCTGGATCGGGTGGAGCCGTCCGTCCTCGGCCAGGCCCTCGACCGTCGTCACGGCGCGACCATCGGCCTCGACGGCGAGGTAGGTGCAGGCGCTCACCGCCAGCCCGTCCACGAGCACGGTGCACGCGCCGCACACCTGGGCGTCGCACGAGCGCTTGGCGCCCTTGAGGTCGAGCCCGTCACGGAGCACGTCGAGCAGCAGCGCGTGCACGGGAACGTCGACCTCGTGAGCGCGGCCGTTGACGACGAGCCGGACGTTCATGCGACGACCGCGTACTGGTAGTGGGCCACCGGCTCGACGCCGCGCGCCCGCGCGGCGGCCGCGCGCAGCACCCGCCGCGTGAAGACGGCGACCATCTCGCGCTTGTAGTCGGCGGACCCGTAGAGATCGTCCGCGGGATCGACGCTGGCCGCGGCCCGCGCGCCCACCTCGGCGACGCTGTCCTCGAGGTCGGCGACCGGGCAGCCGCGCAGCCTCGCCTCGGCCGCCGGCACGCGCGCGGGCCGCGGGTCGACGCAGCCGATGGCGAGCCGCGCTTCCGCGACGCTCGCGGCGCCGTTGGCGGCGGGCTCGAGGCGCAGCGCGACCGCGACGCCGAGGGTCGGGCGCTCGTGGACGCCGAACTTCACGTAGGCGGCCGCCGTCCGCTCCGGCCACGGGGTGAGCGTGACCGAGGTCAGCAGCTCGTCGGCGGCGCGCGCCGTCTCCCACGGCCCGCGCACGAAGTCGTCGAGCGACAGCTCGCGCCGCCCGCGTGGCGAGGCGAGCTGCACGCGCGCGTCGAGTGCGAGGAACAGCGTGGCGAGGTCGCTGTGCGGATCGGCGAAGGCGAGGTTGCCGCCGACGGTGCCGACGTTGCGCACGCGGATGTTGGCCACGTGGCGCGCGACCGAGGCCAGCACCGGGCAGCGCGCGCGCACGGCGGCCGAGCGCTCCACGGCCCGATGGGTGACGACGGCGCCGATCGTCACGTCCGCGCCGCCGTCCACGATGGCGTCGAGCCCCGGAATCCGCTTGACGTCGACCAGGTGGCGAGGCCGCAGCAGGCCTTCCTTCATCAGGAGGAGCAGCTCGGTGCCGCCGGCGTACGGGACCGCGTCCTCGCCGAGGCGGCTCAGCAGGCCGCAAGCCTCCTCCGCGCTCGCCGGCCGATGGAGCGCGAACGGACGCAGCATGCTCAGGCGCCGAGCGCCGCCGCCGGGCGCACGATCTCTTCGGCGATCATCTGGAGGCACTCGACGCGGGCGGCCACGCCGCGCGGCAGGCTGTAGATGGTGAGGCCGATGCCGTCCAGACCCAGCGTGTGCGCGCGGGCGATCGCTTCGACGCACTGGGCGGGCGTGCCGTTGATCGTCCAGTCGTCGAGGTTGGCCTCGAAGCCGAGCTGCAGCGGCACCATCGTCGGCTCCTGCATCTCCCAGCCGCGGTACATCGCGAACGTGCGCTCGAGATAGGCCTGCGCCGCCGCCCGCGCGGCCTCCTTGCTGGCGCCGACGATCAGGCTGCGTGAGGCGAGCGCGCGCCCCGGCGTGCCCGGTCCCTGCGTCGCGCGCGCCTCGCGATAGACGCCGGCGAGGCGCCCGACGTCGGCCCACGAGACCTGCGGCCCGAAGAACACCGCGTCGACGAGCCGCGCCGCCCGCCGCGTCGCCCCCGTGCTCTGGGCGCCCATCTCGAGCGGCGGATGCGGCCGCTGGCACGGTGTGAAGCCCATCCGCGCCCCCGTCAGCTTGCTGTACGTCCCTTCGAACGTGACGTCCTCGCCGCGCCAGAGCCGCTTCATCACGTCCAGCGACTCCTCGAGCCTGGGCACGCGGTCTTTCCGCGTGAGCCCGGCCGCCTCCAGCTCCTTTTCGCGGTAGCCGATGGCGACGCCGACGTCCAGGCGCCCGTGCGTGATGTGATCGAGCGTGGCCACGTTCTCCGCCGCGTCGACGGGATTCAGCAGCGGCAGCAGGAGCATCGACGTCTTCAGCCGCAGGCGGCCCGTCTCCGGCGCGAGCCGTGCCAGCAGGGGGATCGGCTGGGGCCACACGGTCGGATGCGAGACCCAGTGGTGCCCGATCGAGACCCACTCGAAGCCCATGCCGGCCGCCGCGTGGACGACCTCGATGGCCTCGTCGATGATGCTCGTCGGCGGGCGATCGGTCGGGCTCCAGAACGGGGTGAGGTGAAAGCCGATCTTCACTTGAGGCGGTAGGCTACTCCAGCGCGTCGAGCCAGTTCAAGGCGACGTCCCCCCATTCAGGGGTCTCAAATTCGCCGGGCCGGGGGTAGGCGGCCGCTCGGCCCCGTGCTGTTGTAGAGGGACATGATCAAGCACCCGGGAAAGACCGACGTCGTCGAGATCCGCGATCGCATCCTCGACAAGGGCGTCACGGTCCGCAGGGTCAGAGACCCGAACGACTCCGGCGCGCCCGCGGCGTCGGCGGTCGGCGCCGGGGAGCTGAGCAGCCCCAGCGAGCGCGCGGCGTTCCGAATCGTGCAGAAAGCCTTCGACGCGTGGAACGATCACGACGTCGAGGGCTGCACCGCCCTGCTGGACCAGGGCTACGTCGGCGAGATGCACCAGACGGCGTCGGCGCTCCGGGGCCCCGAGGATGCCCGTCTCGCCATGCAGAGCATTCGAGAGTCCCTCCCCGACCTTCGGTTGACGATCGAGAGCGCGCTGACCGTCGGCGATGACGTCCTCGTCAGCTGGCGAGCCATGCCGTCGGAGGTTGTCGGCTGCACGGTCACTCGGCTCCAGGGCCGGAAGATCGCCCATACCTGGACGTACGCGCCGAACAGGTTGCGGTCAAAGGCAACCGAACTGCGATGACGCATGGCCCGTCAGTTGGTCATCGTCGCGCGCGAGCATCCGGACCTCTACTCCTATCTGCGTGAGCGGTTCGCGGGCCGGGCGCAGGCCGAGGTGCTCCTCGACCGTCGGGTCGGACAACGGCGCGGCGAGCACGTCCCGGTGCCGTCGGACCGGCGGCAGCAGGACCGTCGAGCGCGGCCGGGCGTCGACACCATGCTCCGCTCGCGCTCGCACGTGATCGTCACGCTCCCCTAGCGCCTCAGCGCAGCGCCTCTTTCGCCCTCATGCACAGGTCGAAGAGCGTGTGGAGCGACTCCGCGTCCTGGGACAGATAGACGGTCGAGCGTCCGCCGCTGCCGTTGCCGCGCACGGGCTCGCGCGGCACGGTCTTCTCGGCGAACTCTCGACATTCCTCGACGGCGGCCGTGTCGACGCCGGGGCTCGGCGAGCGCGCCGATGTCGCGCACGCCGCCAGCGCCAGCGCGATCACCGGCACGGCGAGACGTCGCATCACTCCCCCCGCGGCGCCGGCGCGTTCTTGAACGGGTTGCGGTCGGGTGCCTCGCCGTGGGGCACCGCGGCCATGAGGTTGCGGATCAACACGTTGAGGGCGGGGTTGCGGTGGCGCGCCCACAGCCAGAGGCGCTCGGGCCGCGCGCCGAGGCCGGCCTTCGGCTCGAGCGCGGTGCGGCCGAACGACACGCGGCGGCAGCGCATCTCGATCGCGTCGTCGATCACCGAGTGCAGCAGCGCGAGGTAGACCGTGTTGCCGACGCCCGGCGTGCGCTCGAAGCCGATGTAGTAGGCGACCGCGGTGTCGCCGTCGCGCAGCACGCTGATGAAGCCCACGGGCTGGCTCTCGCGGCGCACGAGCGTCGCGCGGAAGTCGTCGCCGAGCGACTCGGCGAGCGTCGGAAAGAACGCCACGGGCAGGGTGACGGGCCGGACCGGCGCGTTCTCGACGACGTTGAGGTAGAGGGCGTGCGCGCGCTTGGCCTCCAGCCCGACGTCGGCGAGGCGGCCCAGCACGCAGCCGGCCGCGGCGAGATCCTTGCCGATCTTGCGCGCGGCGTTCCTGTACTTGCCGTTGAGGCTGCCGAGGTAGTCGTCGTACGACCGCCACTCCGGCTGGATCTCGAGCACCATGTTGGGATCCGACTCGACGGGCCGATAGCCGAAGCGCCGCAGCGCCTCGGCGCCGTCGCGCTCCGCGACGGACAGATCCTTCACGAGGGCGAAGTCGCTCTGGCCGGAGAGCCGCTCGGCGCGCCGCACGCGGTACATGGCCTCGGCGACGGCGGGCCAGATCGCGGCGGGATCCTCGTCGCGCGCAAAGGCCACGGCGTGAAATCCCCACGACAGAAGATTGCCGCAGACCAGCACGCGCTCGCGCACCGCCTCACCCGCGCGGCGCACGACCGGACTCAGCGTGCGGCTCAGCAGGGCGCGCGCCGAGCGGAGCCCGCCCCGGCCCGGGGCCGCCGCGAGCGGCTTCATCAGGCGCGTGCCGGCGACGGTCACGATCTGCATGACCACGCCGGCGACCGGCTGGCGCCCGCGAAAGATCAGCGCGTAGCGCGGCGCCAGGTTGTCGGGACACGCCCGCTCGAGCGCGCCGAGATAGCGACGCTGGAGGAACAGGCTCTGGCCGGCGCTGACGGCGTCCCAGGTGGCGGCGTCGAGGTAGTCGATCGAGTCGGCGAGGGCGAAGCCAAAGCCCGAGGGCCGGTGGCGCTCGCGATGGCGCGCGCGGGCGGCGGCCAGACGCGCGCGAAGGCTGCCCGGCGGGCGCGGCATGGCCCAATGGTATCCTGACCGGGCATGAGCCGCCGCATCCTCTACGAAGCGCCGCGCGTCGCCGCGGCGCCGGGCGAACGCGTGGTGACCAGCACCTGCGGCCACAACTGCGGTGGTCGCTGCGTGGTCAACGCCCACGTGCGCGACGAGCGCATCGTGAAGATCAGCACCGATCCGCGCAAGTGGACGCCCGAGATGCCGCCGCTGCACGCGTGCGTGCGCGGCTTCGGCCAGATGGAGCGCGTCAACCATCCCGACCGCCTGCGCCACCCGCTGCGCCGGAAGGGCCCGCGCGGCGCTGGCGAGTTCGAGCGCATCGCGTGGGACGAGGCGCTCGACGAGGTCGCGCGCCAGATGCGGCGCGTGCGCGACACGTACGGCCCGGCCGCGATCCTCGACTGCTCGCGCACGGGCAGCCTCTCGATGCTGCACAACGCGCGCGTCACCGCGCAGCGGCTGCTGCACCGCTTTGGCGGCTGCACGGAGCTGTGGTCGAACATCTCCGCCGAGGCCGAGGTCTTCGCGGTGCACATGACCTACGGCGCCAAGGCGGACTACAAGAGTGGCGGCCGGGAGCCGACCGACTACGTGAACTCGCGGCTCATCGTGATGTGGGGTTGGAGCCCGGGCGACGGCACCTTCGGCACCGGCACCCTGCAGTATCTGAGGCTCGCGAAGCGGCACGGCGCGCGCATCGTGTGCGTCGATCCGAGACTGACGCGCACCAGCCGCGAGCTGGCCGACGAGCACGTCTTCATCCGCCCCTCGACCGACGCCGCCGCCCTCATCGCGATGGCGTACGTGATCGTCACCGAGGGGCGGCACGACCAGGCGTTCCTCGACCGCCACGTGCTCGGCTTCGACGAGGCGCACTTGCCGCCCGGGGCGCCGGAAGGGGCGTCGTATCGCTCGTACCTGCTCGGGCTCGCCGACGGCGTGCGCAAGACGCCGGAGTGGGCGGCGGCGATCACGGGCATGCCCGCGGAGACGATCCGCCGCCTGGCCATCGAGTACGCGACGACGAAGCCGGCGGCGCTGCAGTGCGGCTACGCGCCCGGACGCACGATCAACGGCGAGCAGTTCCACCGCGCCGCCTACGCGCTGGCCGCCATCACCGGCAGCGTCGGCACACCCGGCGGCAACTCCGGCGTCAGCAACGGCGCCACCGGGCGCGGCGGCATCAAGAGCCTGCCGCCCGGCCCCAATCCGGCAGGCGCGCGCGTGGCGACGCCGCTGCTGGCCGACGTGCTCGAGCGCGGGCGCGCCGGTGGCTATCCCGCCGACATCAAGATGGTCTACTCGGTGGGCGGCGACCTGTTCAACCAGGCGCCCAACGTGCACAAGACGGCGGCCGCGGCCCAGCGCCTCGAGTTCATGGTGGTGCACGACCACTTCATGACGCCGACCGCGCGCTACGCCGACATCGTGCTGCCGGCCACGACCTTCTGGGAGCGCAACGACGTCCACACGCCGTGGGCGGGGGCGGGCCACTACGTGATCTTCATGAAGCAGGCCATCGCGCCCGTGGACGAGTGCCGGAACGACTTCGACATCTGCGCCGACATCGCGCGCCGCCTCGGGATCGAGGACTACAGCGACAAGAACGAAGAGGGCTGGCTGCGCGAGCTGACGCGCGACACCATCGACGACTTCGACACGTTCCGCGCGCAGGGGCTCGCGCGCCTGCCCGCGCCCGACGACGCCGTGGCCTTCGCCAGGGAGATCCGCGACCCCGAGCGCTACCCGTTCTCGACGCCGTCGGGGAAGATCGAGATCTACTCGATGGCCATCGCGGCGAACCCGGATCCCTACGGCCTGGGGCCGATCTCGCCGATCCCGACCTGGATCCCCGACGCGCACGACGCGCGGTACCCGCTGCGGCTCGTCACGCCGAAGTCGCGGGCGCGCACGCACTCGATCCACGACAACCAGCCGATCCTCATGCGGGCCGATCGCGACGACGTCTGGATCAATCCCGCCGACGCCGCCGCGCGCGGCCTCGTGGACGGCGAGGCGGTGCGCGTGTTCAACCAGCGCGGCGCCACCATGCTCCCCGCGTGCGTGACCGACCGCGTCGCTCCCGGCGTCGTCTCCATCAAGGAGGGCGCCTGGTTCACCCCCGATGCGCGCGGCGGGGACACGCACGGCTGCGCCAACGTGCTGACCGACGACCGCGCCTCGCCCGCCGCCGCCGCCACTTTCAACACCTGCTACGTCGAGATCGCGCGGGGCGGCTGAGGCTTAAAGACTCTCCCTGGGTTCCCGGAACTCCACGGACGTCACCGGGCTGCTCTCGCGCGCCTCGTACACGATGACGTCGGAACCGGACTATGCGCGCAAGCCGCTGGGGATCTACGTCGCGATGGTCGGCGCGCTGCTGCTCTACACGATCGTCGACCCCGTGCGCTATCGCGCCGTCGTCACCCGGGGCGCGTTGCTGCTGATCGGGCGCGGGGTGCAGCGGCTGCTCATCGCCGGCGAGCTCCACGACCTGTTCGCGATCCCGTTCGAGCGCAACCTCGTCCACGTCGTCTACCTGTGCGCGCTGGGGACCACGTTGCTCGTCCTGCGGCCGCCCCCTACGTCTCGTACTTGAAGGAGACGTTGACGCGCGCGCGGAAGGCCGTCACCTTGCCCTTGTCGATGGTGACGTCGAAGCGCGTGACCTCCGCGACGCGCAGGTCGCGGAGGCTCTTGGCGGCGGTGCTCACCGCGTTCTTGACGGCGTCCTCCCAGGACACCTTGCTCGTTCCGACCAGGTCGGTCACGCGATAGATGCTGTCGCCGGCCATGGGTGGCCTCCTCGTGGATGAGAGAAGCTGCGATCACATCACGGGATCGATCGGCGTGGGCAGCGGGCGCTGCGCCTCGATCACCTCGGCGGCGTCCAGGCACAGGTCCTCGCGGTAGCGCGCGCCGATGACCTGCACGCCGAGCGGCAGCCCGCCGGCGAGCCCGGTCGGCACCGACACCGCGGGGAAGCCGAGCAGGTTGACGGCGACGAGCAGCCGCTGGGCGCGCGAGACCTCGGCGTGGCGCTCGGCGCTGGTGGTGTCGAAGCCGACCTCGAACGGCGGCTCGGTGGACACGGGCCCCACGACGAGCGGATAACGCTCCATGAAGAGCGTCCAGTCGCGCACGTGCCTGGCGCGGAGCGCGAGCGCCCTGAGGTAGCCGTCGAGGTCGACGTCGGGCACGGCGGCCAGCGTGAAGTCGAGCGAGCGGTTGATGTCGGCGCCGCCGTACTGGCGGATGTAGGGCTGGGTGACGTGGCGCATCTCGTTGATGCAGAGCGTGGTCCACGTCGTGGCCACCGCCTCGACGTCGGGCGGCTCGACCTCCTCCACCGCGTACCCGGCGTTGGCGAGCGCGTTGCCCGCCGCGCGCACGGCGGCCGCGACGTCGGTCGCGCGGATCGCGCGCGCTCATGGCCACGAGCCCCAGCCGCACGTCCCGCACGTGGCGCGCGAGCGGCCCCTGCACGGACATCAGCTGCGTGCCGGGCGGACGCTCCTCGGCCGCGGTCTGGTTGTAGGCCGGCACGCGGCCGAGCGTCGGCCGGATGCCCGCGACGCCGCAGCAATAGGCGGGATAGCGGATCGAGCCGCCGAGGTCGTTGCCGTGGGCGAGCGGCGCGATGCCGACGGCGAGCGCGGCGGCGGCGCCGCCGCTGCTGCCGCCGGGGGTGCGCGCGCGATTCCACGGGTTGTAGGTGCGGCCGCGCAGCTCGTTGTCGGTGTGCCAGCGCAGACTGAACGCGGGCGTGTTGGTGCGGCCGACGATGACGGCGCCCGCGCGCCTCCAGTTCGCCACCGGCGGGCTGTCGCTCTTCGCGACGAGATCCTTGAAGGCGGGCACGCCGTTGGGCGTGGCCACGCCTTCCTGGTCGATGTTCTCCTTGATCGTCACCGGCACGCCGTGCAGGGGGCCGAGGGCGTCGCCGCGGCGCACGGCGGCGTCGGCACGGTCGGCGGCGGCCAGGGCCTGGTCGGCGAGCAGCACGGTGACGGCGTTCAGGACGGGATTGACGGCGGCCAACCGCTCGAGCACCGCGCGCGTGGCCTCGTGGCTCGAGATGCGGCGCGTGCGGATGGCGGCGGCGAGGTCGACGGCGTCCCAGCGCCACAGGTCGCGTTCCATGAAACCTCCTCGCGGTGCCCCGCGATCTTACACCCTCGGTGTGGTATGTTCCTCGGCACCCCGGGGAGGAGCCTATGAACCTTCGACGACTCGTCGCCGTCATCGCCGCAGTCGGCGCGCTGGCCCTCGTCGGCCCCGCGCAGGCCGAGACGACGCTGCGCGTGGTCATGCACTCGGACCTCAAGATCGTCGACCCCATCTGGACCACCGCCTACATCGTCCGCAGTCACGGCTACCTGAACTACGACACGCTGTTCTCGATGGACGCCAAGGGTGACATCAAGCCGCAGATGGTCGACAAGTACGAGGTCAGCAAGGATCAGCTGACGTACACGATGACGCTGCGCGACGGCCTGGCCTGGCATGACGGCAGGCCGGTCACCGCCGAGGACTGCGTGGCCTCCATCAAGCGGTGGGCGGCCAAGGACTCGATGGGCCAGAAGATGATGGGCTTCGTGAAGGAGCTGTCCGTCGTCAACGCGAAGACCTTCAAGATCGTGCTCAACGAGCCGACCGGTCTCGTGCTCGGCGCCCTCGGCAAGCCGTCCTCCAACGTGCCGTTCATGATGCCCAGGCGCGTGGCCGAGACCGATCCCAACACGCAGATCTCCGACACCACCGGCTCCGGCCCTTTCATCTTCAGGAAGGACGAGTGGAAGCCGGGCGACAAGGCCGTCTACGTGAAGAACCCCAACTACAAGCCGCGCGCGGAGGCGCCGTCGGGGCTGGCCGGCGGCAAGGTCGCCAAGGTCGATCGCGTGGAGTGGAAGCACATCCCCGACCACCAGACCGCGATCAATGCGCTGCTGGCCGGCGAGGTCGACATGCTGGAGTCACCGCCGCACGACCTCTACCCCGTGCTCAAAGCCGACGCCAACGTGTGGCTGTTCAGCCCCAACCCGCTCGGCAACCAGTACACGTTCCGGTTCAACGTGCTGCACAAGCCCTTCGACAATCCCAAGATCCGCCAGGCCGTCTTCCACGCCTTCAACCAGGAGGACTTCCTCAAGGGCGTGATCGGCGACCCCGCCTACTACAAGACCTGCAAGTCGTTCTTCCCGTGCGGCTCGCCGATGGCGTCGACGAAGGCGCTGGAGGGCCTGCTCGACTCGAACTTCGAGAAGTCCAAGGCGCTGCTGAAGGAGGCCGGCTACGACGGCACCCCGGTGCTCCTGATGCACTCGACCGACCTGGCCGTGCTGAACAACCTGGCCCCGGTCGCCAAGTCGCTGCTCGAGAAGGGCGGTTTCAAGGTCGACATGCACTCGATGGACTGGCAGACGCTGGTTGCCCGGCGCGCCAAGAAGGATCCGCCGACGGCCGGCGGCTGGAACGCGTTCCTCACCTCGTGGGTGGCCGCCGACATCCTGAACCCGGTGATGATGGGCTTCCTCAACGCCTCGTGCGACAAGGCCATGTTCGGCTGGCCGTGCGACAGGGACATCGAGGGGCTGCGCGACGCCTTCGCGCGTGAGACCAACCCCGCCAAGCAGAAGCATATCGCCGAGCAGGTCCAGGTGCGGGCGACCCAGTACCCGACCCACATCCCGCTCGGCCAGTGGTACGGGGCCTTCGCACTGCGCAAGAACGTGGAGGGCGTGCTGGAGGCGCCGGTCACCCTGTTCTGGAACATCACCAAGAAGTAGGAGCGGTCTGAGCGGCGGCGCGCGGGCGCCACCCCGCGCGCCGGCGGGCGCTCCATCCGGCATGCTGCCCTACATCGGCCGCCGCCTCCTCGCCACGCTTCCCGTCATGACCGTGGTCGCGGTCGTCGTCTTCCTGCTCCTGCGGCTCACCACCGGCGATCCGGCGGCCATCATCGCGGGCGACAACGCCACCTCGCAGGACGTGGCCGCCATCCGGTCGAAGCTCGGGCTGGACCGTCCGATCGTGCAGCAGTTCGTGATCTGGGTCGGCAGCGTGCTCCGTGGCGATCTCGGCGAGTCGTTCTTCTTCAAGAAGCAGGTGAGCGAGCTGATCGCCGAGCGTGTGGAGCCGACGCTGGCGCTGGCGACGTGCACGCTCCTGCTGGCCGTCACGCTGGCGGTGCCCCTCGGCGTGCTCGCGGCCTGGCGGCGCGGCACCTGGATCGACCGCGGGGTCATGGGCCTGTCGGTGCTCGGCTTCTCCGTCCCGGTGTTCGTGATCGGTTACGTGCTCATCTACCTGGTGGCGATCCAGCTCGGCTGGCTGCCGGTGCAGGGCTACCAGCGGCTGGCCGACGGATTTGCCGGCTTCATCCAGCGGCTGATCCTGCCGAGCATCGCGCTGGCCATCATCTACGTGGCGCGGGCTCGGCGACCTCACCGTGCTCTTCCGCCACGTCCTGCGCAACGCGGCCGTGCCGATCGTGACCGTGATCGGGCTGGGCGTGGCGCTGCTGATCGGCGGCGTCGTGGTGACGGAGTCCGTCTTCTCGATCCCCGGGCTCGGCCGGCTCACCGTGGACGCGGTCCTGGCGCGCGACTATCCGACGGTCCAGGCGGTGATCCTGCTCTTCTCGGTCGTCTACGTGCTGATCAACCTCGTCGTCGACCTCTCCTACACCTTCCTCGACCCGCGGATCCGGTATTGAAGGCGGTCACGGCCGAGCCCATTGCCTCGCTCGTGCTGGAGCCGGTGGCCGAGCGTCCCGGCGCCGTTCGTCGGATGGCGCGCAACCGCAGCGTCGTCTTCGGCGGCGTCATCCTGGCCCTGGTGGTGCTGATGGCCGTGCTGGCGCCGGTGCTGGGCACGACGGATCCGGCCCGCGTGGAGCCGGTGCTCCGCAACCGGCGTCCGGGTGTGGTGACCAGCGTGCGGAACGCGGACGGCAGCCAGAGGGCCCGCACGCACTGGATGGGGACGGACAGCCTCGGCCGTGACGTCTACAGCCGCGTGATCTACGGGGCCCGCGTGTCGCTGCTGGTCGGCGTGTCGGTCGCGCTGATCAGCACCGCGATCGGGCTGGTCATCGGCATGTTTGCCGGCTACGTGCGCTGGCTGGACGAGATCGTGATGCGCGTGATGGACGGGCTCATGTCCATCCCGGCCATCCTGTTGGCCATCGGGCTGGTCTCGCTGTCGCGGGCCGGACTGCGCACCGTGATCGTGGCCATCGTCATCCCGGAAGTCCCGCGCGTGGTCCGTCTCGTGCGCTCGGTGGTCCTCAGCATTCGCGAGGAGCCGTACGTCGAGGCCGCGGTGGCGCTCGGCGCGCGGACGCCGGCGCTGCTGGCCCGGCACGTGCTGCCCAACACGCTGGCCCCGCTCACCGTGCAGGCGACCTTCATCTGCGCCTCGGCGATCCTGGTCGAGGCGATCCTCTCGTTCCTCGGCGTCGGCATCCCGCCCGAGACGCCGACGTGGGGCAACATCATGGCCGAGGGCCGCGCGCTGTTCCGCGTCTTCCCGCACAACATCCTCTTCCCCGGCCTCTTCCTGGCGGCCACCGTGCTCGCCGTCAACATGCTCGGCGACGGGCTGCGCGACCAGCTCGACCCGCGCGTGAGCAGACGCCTGTGAGCGCGCACGCGGCGGTGAGCGCCGCGCCCTCGCTCGCGGAGCGGTTCGCGTTCTGGTGGCTGCTGCTCGTCGTCGTGCAGCAGGCCCAGCGAGTCTTCCTGATCGGCGCCGCCGCGCTGCGCGACGTGCCGTCGCCCGCCGTGCTCGGGCTCACGCTCGTGACCGGGCTCCGCGCCGATCTCGTCACGGCGAGCTTCGGCATGCTCGCCGCGCTCGCCGTCGCGCTCGTCGTCGCCGCGCCGGTCGCGCTGCGCGGGCGGCCGCGCGCGCGGGCCGCGCTCGTCCGGACGCTCGGCGTGGCGGCGGCGGTCCTCAGCGTCGCCTACGTCGCCGTCCTCACCGTCGACATGGGCTACTACCTCTACAGCGGCCAGCGCCTGGACGCTGTCTTCATGGAGTACGTCACCGACCTGCTCGGCCAGGGCCGCCACGGCGAGGTCGCCGGCAGCCAGGTCGGCGCGCAGACGGCCGCCGAGCTGAGCGAGGTCGGCACGTGGGCGGTGCGCGTGCTGAGCTACGCGGCGCTGATGACGGCGGCCATCGTCGGCTGGCGCCTCGTGTTCCGGCGCGGCCTCGCCGGAGCCCTCGCCGCGCGGCCGCGGGCGACCGCGCTCGCCCTGCCGCTTGCCGTCGCCGTCGGCGCGTGGGGGGTGCATCCCGGCGGGCCGGACTCGGTGCAGTCGGCGCCCATCGCCAGCTCGACGTACTACGCGCTGGCGCAGAGCCCCATCTGGATCGTCAAGATGGCGGTGGAGACCTCGGGCAAGCGCGCGGTCATCCCGCCCGCGGTCCAGGCCGCGATGCCGGAGGCGCGCGCGATCCCCCTCGCGCGCGAGATCCTGGCGCCGGGGGCGCGGTTCGTCTCGCCGCGCTATCCGCTCGTCCACGTCGAGGAGCCGCGGCTCTCGCCGCTCGCGCGGCGTCCCAACGTGCTCGTGCTGTTCCTCGAGGCGCTCGACCGGCGCTTCGTGGGCCGCACCATCGCGGGCCGGCGCGTCACGCCCTTCCTGGACGCCATCGTCGCGGACAGCGTCTCCTTCGAGCACTTCCACGCGAACGGCGCGCAGACGTTCCACGGGCTGTTCGCCTCGCTCTGCTCGTCGCTGCCGCGCCAGGGCACGGCCGCCACCAAGGCGCGCTACGCCAACGACTATCTCTGCCTGCCCACGCTGCTCACGCGCGGGGGCTACCGGACGCGGATGGTGATCGGGCAGAATCGCGACCGCAGCCACTCGCGGCTCGGCCTCTTCATGGCGCGCAACGGCCTCGAAGAGCTGATCGACGAGGCCGCGTTTCCGCGCAGCGCGCCGCGCATGGGGCTCGGCGTGGCCGACGGCGCCCTGCTCGACCGCGTCCGCACCGAGATCGACGCGCTGCGGGGCGGGGGGCGTCCGTATTTCCTGGCGGCGCTCACCACCGGCACGCACCACCCGTTCGCGGTGCCGACGACGCACCCCGACGTGGCCGCGCTGCGCGCGGAGCCCGATCGCTACGTGGCGGCGCTGCGCTACCTCGACCTCGAGCTGGAGCGGTTCTTCACGGGGTTGCGGCGCGACGGCGCGCTGCGCGACACCGTCGTGCTGCTGCTGGGCGATCACGGCCGGCACGAGCGCGTCGGCCGCACGGACCTCGAGAACGAGGCCGGCCACTTCACGGTGCCGCTCGCCGTGTGGCTGGACCCCTCGCTGCGCGCGCCCTCGATCTATCGCCCGCGCGTCGTATCGGGCGTGGCGAGCCAGCTCGACCTCACGCCGACGATCCTCGGCCTCGCCGGGCTCACGCCGCGGCTCTCGTCCTTCGCGGGCCGCGACGTGAGCTGCGCGCTCGCCGCCGACTGCCTGCCCGAGCGCGCCGTGTACCTGAGCGAGGTCTACGACAACGGCGCGGGCATCGCGGACGGCGAGGGGTTCTGGTTCTACGGCTTCGCCTCGCGCTCGCTCGAGCACGCGGATCTCGCGCTGCGAACGCCGCCGCGGCGCTGGCCGGCCGGCGATCCCGCCGCCGCCGCGCGCGTCGAGCGCATCCTGGCCCTCTACGTGACCGCGAACGCGCTCATCGAGCACAACTCACTCTGGTCCTGGCGGGAATTCGGCGAGCGGCTGTAGGTCGTCCGGTTATCGAGGGGCGGCACGGCTCCGCCGGGCCGCCTCCGAGCGTAATGGGGGTTAAGGGGGCCCTTCGAGGCCCCCTTACTTCCTCAGTTCGGCATTATCGCGGCGCGGGTCACGTGCCCCTTGTCCTGCTCGGCGAACGCGCGGTTGATCTCCTCCAGCGGGTACTTGTGCGAGACGACCTTGTGCCAGGGATATTTCGTCAGCGTTCTCAGCATGAGGTCGAGCGCGCCGCGCAGGTGCTCGGCCTCGTAGTGGGCGAGGCCGATGATGCGGCGGTTGCCGAAGATGATCCACGACGGATCGAACTCGGCCTTCCAGCCGACGTTGATGTTGCCGATCTCGAGATAGGTCCCTTCGGGCGCCGTCATGCGCAAGCCCTCGTCCACCACGCCGGGATGGCCGACCAGCTCGAGCACGACGTCGCCGCCCCAGTTGTCGGTCAGCTCCTTCACGCGCTTCACGCGCGCCTCGGGCGTCGTGAACTCGCGCAGGTCGACGAACGTGTCGGCGCCGAACTGCCGGGCCAGCTCCAGCCGCTCGTCGATGCCGTCGATCACGATCACGCCGCCGGCGCCCATCTCGCGTGCGACGGCACACGCGTACACGCCGAGCCCGCCCGCGCCCTGGACCACCACCGTCTGGCCCGCTTTCAGGCCGGCGATGTCGAGTCCGGCGTAGACCTGTGTGTAGGCGCAGTTCGCGCCGGCCGCCATCTCGTCCGTGATCTCGGGCGGCAGGAGGAACATCGCGTGATTCGGGCGGAGGTAGAAGTACTGGCCGAAGCCGCCCTGGAAGTGCGGCCACTGCTCGCACGACACGAGCCAGTTCGCCTGCCGCACGGGGCACGACTTGAAGTGGCGCGCCAGGCACGCCTTGCAGCGCCCGCACGGGAAGAAGTAGCGGTAGGCCACGCGATCGCCGACCTGGAGGCGGCGCCCGGCGGCGTCGGTGGTCACGCCCTCGCCGAGCTTGGCGATGGTGCCGACGTGCTCGTGGCCCGTGTTGAGCGGCAACGGGCGGCCCATCCGCGCGTAGTCCTGCTCGCCGCGCCAGTAGTGCAGATCGGAGCCGCACACGTTCGCCAGCGCGATCTTGATGAGCGCGGCGCCGGGCTCCGGCTCCGGCACCGGGTACTCGCGAATCTCGAAGGGCTTGCCCGTCCCGTGGAACACGGCCATCCGTCCCGTCTCGGCCATTCGTAGGACCCCCTTTGCTGGCCGGTATCCTATCGCAACCGACGGGCGCGTCTAGCCGGCGTCGAGGTCGTCGATGTTCTTGATGAGCTCGCGGACCTGCAGCGCTTGCGTGATGTCGTAGGCGAGATCGAGGTGCTTGCGCGCGGCGTCGAGGCGCTCGAGGGTGATGAGACGCTTTTCGACCAGCACCAGGGTGAGCGCGTGCACCAGGGTGGCGAGTTTCTCGATCACGTCGGCATGCCGGCGACAGATGCGCGAGACGACCTCGGTGATGAACTGTTCTTGCTCGGGCGTGAACTCGTTCATGGGTGCCGGATGTGCGAACCACGTGCCACCGAGTTCAGGATCCCTGAGGCGGGCTCCCCGGAAGCCGGTATGCTTGTCCGATGGCCATGCTGTTCCCCGATGCGCCGGCCGACGTTCCGGAAGGTTTCGCCTATCACGCGGACGTCATGACGGAGGTGGAGGAACGCGCGCTGCTGGACGGCCTGAAGGCGCTCGCCTTCGGCGAGGTGCGCATGCGTGGCCAGGTGGCGCGTCGGCGGACGATCCACTTCGGCTGGACATACGGCTACGAGACCTGGCGCGTCGAGCCCGGGCCGCCGATCCCGGCGTTCCTGCTCGGCGCGCGGTCACGGGCAGCCCGGCTCGCCGGCGTCGATGCCGACACGATGGCGGAAGTGCTCGTCACGCACTACCCGCCCGGCGCCGGCATCGGCTGGCATCGCGACGCGCCGGCCTTCGGCGTCGTCGTCGGCGTCTCGCTGCTCGGCGCGTGCCGGTTTCGCTTCCAGCAGGGCCGCGGCGTGGCCCGACGGACGCGCGCGGTGACGCTGGCGCCGCGCTCGGCCTACGTGCTCGACGGCGCCGCGCGCTGGCAGTGGCAGCACGCGATCCCTCCGGGGCGCGAGGAGCGCTATTCGGTCACCTTCAGGACGCTCCGGGATGGCGGCGGCCCGGCGTGATTTAGGCACACGCACGCGCCGCGAGGTTCGTACACTGACGTGCGAGGGTCCGTCGAGGGCCCGGGGAGGGATCGTGGCGACAGGTCGAAAACCCAGACGTTCGGGAAGGCGTCGCGGGCGCGCGCGCCCGCAGGCCGAGCCGGAGGCGCCGCCGCCGGTCATCGAAGCGTCGTCGGTCTCGCAGGTCGAGGACGGCATCGAGCAGCCGCTCGAGGGACTGCCCCTGAGCATTCCGGAGCCCGCGCTGGCCGCGCGCGTGCCGGCGCCGGAGCCGGCGCGGCCGCTGCCGTCGGGCCGGCGGGCCATCTTCTTCGACGTGGAGAACACGAGCCGCGCCGAGCACATCTCGCGCGTCATCGCGCACCTCGCGCTGGACCGCGTCGGCCGGCGCACGGAGTTCTTCGCCGTCGGCAACTGGCGCGTGATCGGTCACGACACGGCGCGGCTGCTCGCGCGCCAGGGCGCGGCGCTGGTGCACAGCGCGCCGTCCGTCGGCGTGCGCGACTGGAGCGACCTCCGGATCGCGGTGGCCTCGGGCGTGTGGCTGGCAGGCGCGCGGCCGGGCGACGTGATCGAGATCGTCTCCGACGACCGCGCGTTCGACGCGGTCGGCGACGTGGCGGCGAGCCTCGGCGTGACGTTCCGCCGGCTGTCCTACCGCGGCCTGCTCGGCGTGCCCACACCGGAGCCGATCGAGGTCGAGCGCGTCGAGCGCGACTACGCTCACGCCGATCGCGGTGGGCGGCGCCGTCGGCATCGCGGCGGCCGCGGCCGCCGCGAGCACGGCGCCCCGCGTCCCGTGCACCACGCGCCGGCGCCGCACGCGGCGCGTTCGGAGCCGGCCGCCGGGGCCGAGCCGCACACCGCCCCGCACGACGAGATCGTCGCCGTGGTGCGCGACCTCGCCCGCGCGCGCGGCACGGTGACGCTCGACTCGCTGGCAAACGCGCTCAAGTCGCGCGGCTTCAGCCGGCCGCCCGGCTCGCCCCGACTGATCACGCGGCTGCGCCGTATCAAGGAGCTCGACGTGAACCGCGCGGGCGTGATCACGCTCGTGGACGATGCCGCCGCGCCGGCGGCGTCGAGCGATCGCGAGGAGCCGGTCGAGCGCGCGACGGAGCCGGACGCGCGCGACGCCGAGGCGATCGAGTCCGTGGTGCCGGTGGCGCCGGCAGCCGAGTCGCCAGGGGAGTTGGTGGACGAGCCGGGCGAGGCGGAGCGCGAGACCGAGCCGCCGGACCCGGGCAATCGGGAGGGCGCGCATCTGCAGACGGCCGGCGGCGGCGATGGCGGCCGTCGTCGGCGGCGCTCACGGCGAGGCGGCCGGCGTCGGCGTGGTCGGGGCGGCGACGGCCGTGATGGCGGCGGCGGTCGCGAGGGCGGCGGCGGTCGCGAGGGCGGCGGTGGCCGGGAGGGTGGCGGCGGAGGCGGTGGTCTACCGCCGCGCGGCGGCGACACCAGCCCGCGCGGCACCGAGGCGGATCGCGCGCGCGACGTGGCGTCGCGCTACGCGCCGCGCGACGTCGCGCCGTCCTGGATCAGCGGCCAGCCGCTGGCGTAGCAGGATCGAGGGGTGCCCCGGCTTCGCCGGGGTCCCCGCGGCACGGAGCAGAACGGCTGCCCTCACGTCCCCGTCGGGCACTTCTTATGCTGCCAGGCCTGCACCATGCCGCCGCCTGGTCGACCCTCGGCGCGGGCAAGAGCCAGTTCCGCATTCTCCGCATGGTGGTCTTGATCTGTGACGTCGCGCCCGCACTTCGGACAGGTGCGTTCCAATGGCAGCGGCGTGTCCCTCATCAGTTCCACCGGCCGTTGCGCGCCAGGCGCACGCGGATCCCCGCGACGACCACGCGGGAGGCGCCCGATTCGACGCGGCCGACGTAGACGAGCCGGCGCTCCGTGGATCCTGAGGCGGGGTTCAGCGGTCCTTGAACCGTCGAGCGAGAGGTGGGCCGCAGACGCGCCGGCCGCGGAAACACGTCTTGCCGGGGCGCCTGTGTTGGGCAACTGAGCGAGGGCATCCGAGTGTTCGAAGTATGTCGCAATCGAGGCGACGACGACGCGGGTATCGACTGTCAGGAGTTCTATTCCGACCACTGATACACGGGCCCAAGCGTCGATGACGATGCCTTTGTCGAGAACTCGGTCGAATATCTCTACCTGGCTCGGACCAGCTCGAACTACTTTAGGGGTCATGGTCGTGCTCTCGCGGCTCGGCGATGCTCGCGGCCGAGCTCGTGACCAGCGTGACGCGATCGCCGAGGCGGATCGACATCATCCGGGCGCGTCTCCCCATGTGTGCGTCATCGTCACCGACGACGAGCACGGAGACGCCGCGTGCGGGCATGGCCGGCTGTCGTCGGTGTGAGAGTAGCGCCCCGCCCCGGGTCGCTGGCAAGACAGGAAAAAACTTTCCTGAGACCGGCAATCTTTACCTGGCGTCGGGCCCTTCGGTAGACAGAGGAGCGCCACGGCTACGCCGGGGCGCTCCGAACATTCGGGGGGTTTGGGGGGCCCTTCGAGGCCCCCCATATCAGCGGACCACGCGCCGCCGGTCGCTCACGGCTTTGGCCAGCTCCGACAGCACGGCGAGCGTTGCGTCCCAGCTCATGCACGCGTCGGTGATGGACTGGCCGTAGCGCAGCGTGGCTGTGTTCGTCAGATCCTGTCTGCCCTCGACGAGGAAGCTCTCCATCATCACGCCGACGATCGCCGTCTCGCCGCCCGCGACCTGCGTGGCGATGTCGTGCGCCACCACGGACTGGCGCCGGTGGTCCTTGCCGCTGTTGCCGTGGCTGCAGTCGATCATCAGCCGCGCGGGCAGTCGCGCGTCGCTCAGCGCCGAGGCGGCCTTGCGCACGTTGGCCGCGTCGTAGTTCGGACCGCTCTGACCGCCGCGCAGGATCACGTGGCAGTCGGGATTGCCGCGCGTGGAGACGATCGCACAGAGCCCCTGCTCGGTGACGCCGAGGAAGCGGTGGGGGTGCGCCCCGGCGCGCACGGCGTCGATGGCGATCTGCACGTCGCCGTCGGTGCCGTTCTTGAAGCCGATGGGCATCGAGAGGCCCGAGGCGAGCTCGCGATGGACCTGGCTCTCGGTCGTGCGCGCGCCGATGGCGCCCCACGAGACGGTGTCCGCGGTGTACTGCGGCGAGATCGGGTCGAGGAACTCGCAGCCCGCGGGCAGCCCGAGATCCGCGAGGTCGACCAGCAGCCGCCGCGCCAGCCGTAGCCCCTCGTTGATGGCGAACGAGCCGTCCAGTCGCGGGTCGTTGATCAGCCCCTTCCAGCCCACCGTCGTGCGCGGCTTCTCGAAGTAGACGCGCATGACGATGCAGAGGTCGGCGGCGTGCTCGTCGGCGGCTCGCTTGAGCCGCCGCGCGTAGTCGATGGCGGCCACGGGATCGTGGATCGAGCACGGCCCGACCACGATGACCAGGCGGTCGTCTTCGCCGGTGAGGACGCGCGTCACGGCGTCGCGGCTGCGGCTCACCGTCTCCGAGCCGCGCTCGGAGAGCGGCAACTCCTCGAGCAGGATGGCCGGCGGCAGCAGCGGCCGGAAGCTGTCGACTCTGAGATCTCGGGTTCTCTGGAGCATCGGGCGACCATGATAGCCTACGCTCGCCCGGCGATGCCACGCATCGGTGTGATCTCCGACACCCACGGTCTCGTGCGCCCCGAGGCGCTCCGCGCGCTGGCGGGGTCCGATCTCATCGTGCACGCGGGCGACGTCGGCGCCCCCGAGGTGCTCGCCGCGCTCCGCGCGGTGGCCCCGGTGGTCGCGGTGCGCGGCAACAACGACCGCGGCGCCTGGGCGGCGGCGCTGGCGGAGACCGAGGTCGTCGAGCGCGGCGGCCGGTCGTTGTACGTCTTGCACGACGTGAAGACCCTCGATCTCGATCCCCGCGCCGCGGGCTTCGACGCCGTCATCGCCGGGCACTCGCACCAGCCGCGGGTCGAGCGCCGCGACGGCGTCCTCTATCTCAATCCGGGCAGCGCCGGCCCGCGGCGCTTCCGCCTGCCGGTGTCGGTGGCACGCCTCGAGGTCGATGCGCGCGGGCTCGAGGCCGAGATCCTCACGCTCGATGTCTGATCTCTCGGCGCCCCTCGACCGTTACCGGGACGTCGTACGGCCGGAGTGGATCGACCACAACCAGCACATGAACGTGGGCTACTACCTCGTCGTGTTCGACTTCGCGACCGACGAGTTCTTCGCGTGGGTGGGGCTGGACGCGGCGCACCGCGCGGCGCACGGCGTGACGACGTTCTGCCTCGAGGCGCACGTCACCTACCATCGCGAGGTCCGCGCAGGCGACCCGCTGCGCTTCACGACCGTCCTGCTCGGCCACGACGACAAGCGCCTGCACTACATCCACGCGATGTACCACGCCGCGGAGGGCTTCCTGGCCGCGACCAACGAGCTGATGTCGCTGCACGTGAGCCGCGCCAGCCGTCGCGGCGCGCCGATGGCGCCCGAGATCCTGGCGCGCCTGGCGGCGATCCAGCGCGCGCACGACGCGCTGCCGCGGCCGCCGCAGGCCGGCCGCGCGATCGGCCTGGGCAACCGCCCGAGTTAGGCATCCTTGCCGGCTCCGACGCCCTCGGCTATGTTCGAGACTCACGAACAAAAGGGGATCTCGAACGCATGGGCATGATTGGCCTTCCTTCCAGCCGCCACATCTCTTATGCCATCGCGTCGAAGCGCGCTCCCGGTGCCGTGCTCGCCGTCCATGAAGCCGGTCCTCCCGCGTCGCCAAAGCGCCGACTTCTCGACCGCGTGCGCGACGCTGTCCGCGCCCGACACTACAGCCGCCGCACGGAGAAGGCCTACATCCACTGGATCAAGCGATACATCTTCTTCCACGACAAGCGCCACCCGGCTGAGATGGGAGCGCCCGACGTCACCGCGTTCCTGACATCGCTCGCCGTTCACGACAAAGTGGCGGCCTCCACCCAGAACCAGGCCTTGAGCGCCCTGCTCTTCCTCTATCGCGAGGTGCTCGGCGTCGATCTGCCGTGGCTCGACGATGTCGTTCGGGCCAAGCGGCCCCGGTTCCTGCCCGTCGTGCTGACCCGCGAGGAGGTCCGCTCCGTACTCCAGCGGCTCGACGGTGTTCAACGGCTCATGGCGCTCCTGCTGTATGGCGCGGGACTACGCCTGCTGGAATGCTGCCGCCTGCGAGTCAAGGACGTCGACGTCGCGACGAACCAGATCGTGATCCGGGACGGCAAGGGGCGAAGGGATCGCGTCACGATGCTGCCAGGCGCGGCCAAGGCCGCGCTGATCGCGCACATCGAGCGCGTACGCGAGCAGCATCAGGCCGATCTCCGGCGAGGCGCCGGCTGGGTGGAGCTACCCGATGCGCTGGCGCGCAAGTACCCCAACGCCGGCCGCGACTGGAGCTGGCAATGGGTCTTCCCGGCCACGCGCTTCTATGTGGACCGCGTCACGAGCCAGCGGCGCCGTCATCATCTCCACGAATCCGTTCTCCAGCGGGCCGTCAAGGAAGCGGTCCGCGCCGCCGGCCTCGCGAAGCCGGCGACCTGCCACACTTTCCGTCACTCCTTCGCCACCCATCTGCTCGAGGAGGGCCACGACATCCGCACGGTCCAAGAACTGCTCGGCCACCAGGATGTCAGCACCACGATGATCTAGACGCACGTGCTCAATCGCGGACCGGCGGGGGTCCGGAGCCCGGCGGACCGGATGTTCCTGTCATGATCGCCGAGGGCGGAACTTCGGGCCGCGAGCGCGCAGATGGTACCCTGCAACGCCTCGTCGTATATCACGGCGAGAAGGCCCGGAGGTGTGCTCCAACCCTGTGGAAACTCGAGACCATGCGATTGCAGTCGGGTCTTTCCGACCAGATATACAGAACTACGCAGTCAGATAACACAGTTCAAGAGAGATCGAGTTGAACTAAACCGCTCACGCGGTAGGTCGATCGCCGCTCCGATCACTTGTTCGTCATTCTCGTAGTCCGTCGCCCACCGGCGCCGAGCCCTGTTGAACGCCACGCATCCGACGCACCCTCACCTCCTTGCAGTTCATCACTCCAGGGAGGTGCCCCATGAGCGAGCTTCGAGATCGCATGATCCGCGACATGACCGTGCGTGGTTTCGCCCGGCGCACCCACACGGCGTACATCGCCGCGGTGGTG
>WNGG01003430.1_pt1 | contig 22801 bp, 25 predicted proteins | sample 5400661 | NCBI WGS metagenome assembly WNGG01 (sample SAMN13153372, study PRJNA577476) | soil metagenome | isolation source: 100 cm soil or saprolite under Garry oak tree replicate 1 | place: USA:California | collected 2016-06-15
AGAAGATGACCATCGGCTGTCGTCACCTCCACGCCGGGCAGGATCAGGAAATTATCGACCGGCAAACCGTCGAGCCGCATCAAGCCTTTCTCGAGCAGGTAATTGACCGCGTCGCAGGTGTTGTGATCGGTAATCGCGATGCCGTGCAACCCTTTGGCGCGCGCGGAAGCGATCAAATCTTCCGGGCTCGAAATACCGTCCCCGGAAAAAAAGGAATGCGTATGCAGGTCGATATTGAACGGCATTTCCAGGAGGCTAGTTTGGCGGCAGCAAAATGGAAAGCGTTGGTTTCAAGGAATGGGCCATTGTCTGTGAAGCGCTCGGGCGCGGTAGGCAAAGCATCATTTTACGTAAAGGCGGTATAGCCGAAGGCCGCGGCGGATTCAGTTTTCGTCATCGCGAGTTTTTTCTCTTCCCAACTTATTTCCACGAACAACCGGAGAAAGTCCGCGAGATCGACATCGAATTTCCAGTGCGATCGAGCGACAGAATCGACATCAACTTTTTCGCCAAACTCGAGCTCGTGAAAACAATCACGTCTTGGGAAACCGCGCAGGCACTAGAGCCACTGCACATCTTGAAACCGGAAGTGGTTCGAGAGCGTTTTGAATACGATAAAAAATCGTACGGTGGTTGTCGATCCTGGGTGAAATTACCAGAGCTGCCAAAGGAGCTGCGTTTCGAGCCGATTCTGTCCGATGGTGAACACGTGCTGCGCCGGAATGAATTTACTGATCTTACCAAAGACGCAGAAGCAGCTGCGGCAAGCCGCTAAACAAGTTCCTCCACAAGGATGCCCTCTTCGGCCGTGCTTGGCTCTTGCGGCCGATTGAACTGGTGGTCATAAAGCCGGCGATAGTACCCGGATTTCTCCAACAGCTCAGCGTGCGTGCCGATCTCCTTAATACGACCATAATCCATCACAACGATTTGATCGGCCGATAAAACCGTGGAGAGCCGATGCGCAATTGCGATCACGGTGCGTCCAGCTGCTAATTTTGCGAGCGCCTTCTGAATCTGCTTTTCCGATTCGGAATCGAGCGATGATGTCGCCTCATCGAGAAGAAGGATCGGCGCGTTTTTCAACACGGCACGCGCAATCGCGAGGCGTTGCTGCTGGCCGCCGGAGAGAAGACAACCCTTGTCACCAATGATTGTTTCGTAGCCATGCGGCTGCGCCATGATAAAATCGTGGGCGAAAGCAGTGTGGGCTGCTTCATAAATTTCTTCTGACGTGGCATCGAGCCGTCCGAACTGGATGTTTTTGAAAATGGTATCGTGAAACAAAAAGGTCTCCTGCGTGACGAGTCCAATCTGTTCGCGTAGTGATTTTTGGGTGACCATGCGCAAATCCCGTCCGTCAATTTTCACCGCGCCCGACGTCGGATCGTACAAGCGCAGGATCAGGGAGAGAATCGTGCTTTTGCCTGCGCCGCTCGCACCGACGAGCGCGTAAGTCCTCCCCGGCTCGATGTGCAGGTTCAGGTTACTGACCGCGTCAGTGACGGTATTTGCATAGCGAAACGTGACGTTTTCAAAATCAATACGGCCTCCCGATGAGGTCAGCTCAACGGCATTCGGGGCGTCCTGTACGGCCGGCTCTAAATCTAAGATCCTGAAAATCTCAGTTGTGGCGGAGACTGATCGCTGCATGACGATGTGGATTTTGCTGAGAGTCTTGATCGGCTCGTAGAGGATGAAAATTCCAGAAATCAGGCCGAAAAAACGTCCAGCGCTCAGATTTACCGTGTAAACGTAGAGTAACGCCAGCCCGACACCGGCCGCGGCGATGATTTCGACCATCGGCCCGACCGCTTCCATCGACCTGATCATGCGCATCGCATTTGAGAATTGCAATTGGTTGCTGTGCTTAAACGATTTTTCCTGATGCGGTTCGCGCGCAAACGATTTGATTACGCGAATGCCGGCAAAGGTTTCCTGCATGGTCACAACCATTTCGCCCATGCCTGCCTGCTCGTCGCGCACCGCATTTCGCGCGCGCCGGCCATAAATGCGAATCGGTAGCAGACAGATTGGAAAGAGAATTAAGGTGACGACGGTGAATCGCCAATCCATGAGGAGGAGGACGGTAATACCGCCAACAATCGCGACAGGCTGCTTAAAGAGATCGCTGCTTACAGTAGTCAGCGCCATCTGCATGCCCCGGGTGTCATTGGTGATCCGCGATATGAGAAATCCGGCCCGCATTTTGTTAAAGAACTCCATGGAGTGGCGCACGATTTTCGAAAAGAGCTGGGTCCGGATGTCGGTCACCACCTTGTTGCTGACCCAGTTCATGCAATAAGAGTTTCCATAGGAACAGAGGCTGCGCAGAGTCATGATCACTGGAATGGCAAGGCAGATAAGAAGGATCGAATTAATTTTTGGGCCGGCGTTGAGGGCTTCAAGGTTCGAGCGCAACTTCATCGGGTTGGGAGCGGTCCCGTGGAAGATCGTGCTTGTCACTCGAGCGACGACTACCGGGAGAAGCGAATTGACCATGCCAAAGGCAAAGCCCAGCGACAGGCCCAGTATGAAACGCGCCTTATACGGCTTGACGTAACCATAAAGCCGCCGATACGGGCCGGAGGCTGCCTGCAACGTCTGCCAGAATGACAGTTTTTTCTTTGCGCGTTTTCCTTTGTTCATGAAGTTACCGTTGCCGGAGATGACAACAGCGAATCCATAGCATTGATCACTGCTTCCGTCGAGATTTGGCTCATTGGAAGACGCGCCTGGACCGGTAAAAACTTAGTTAAGGGGGTTCTCGATTCTCCTTGTAAGATCAAGGCGGGACTCTCCCGCGGGCGCCAGTGAAAAGGATTGGTCGGGCCAAAAAGAACGACTTGCGGCGTCTGGATGGCTGCCGCGAGGTGCATGGGAGCGGAGTCGACCGCAACAAGAAGGCGCGCCTGGGCGATGAGCGCTGTCAGCGTGAGCAAATCTGTTTTTCCAGAAAGATCGACGAGTTGATGCCTTGTCTTTGTTTTGATCTCGGCAATGTGTGTCTGCTCCAATGGCGACGCTCCACCCGTAAGAACAAGATCGATATCACTATTTCGACCAGCATGATCAATGACTTCTGCCCAGCGGGCCGGATCCCAAAATTTTTCGATTCGCGCTGAACCCGGATGAAAAATGATGAAGCGATTGTAGATCTTCGAATCGCGCCGGAGCTGATCGGCTTTTTCGCGCGCCGCATCCGGCAAGTCGAGATGTAGCGCGCGGGAAACATTACGAATCCCCAGCGGCTCGAGCAAAGCGAGATTATAATCGATCGTGTGCATGTCGCGCATACGATTGTCCACGAACTCGTTATAGATTCGCGCCCGAGTCTTTGATTGATCGCGCACGCGATAAGACACGACCCGCTTCCGAGCGCCGGATAAAAAGGCAAGAAACGCGGAGCGATCATTTCGCGTGAAGTCGATGCAGCAATCAAATCTTTCTCGCGCGACAGCAAGGAACAGGGTCGCGTCGCTCAGGTTACGCCGCGCTATCAAAACCCGGTCCACCCCCGAGATGGCTGGCAGCAAGTCCGCGCATTCGTTGGAAACGACGAGCGTGACGCGTGCATCAGAAAAGTTTGCCCGCAATGTCGCGGTAGCCGGCATCGTCAAAATCAAATCGCCGATCCGTTTGAGTTGAAGAAGGAGGATATTCACGAATGAGTGATGGTAGCGGCGGTTGACGACCGTCGCATTTTATGACTCCACCTGGCGGCTACAGCTCGCCGCACGGGATTGTTACATTACTACTTTCTCTATCGCGATTTTGTAAGCGTCGAGTAATCGCGTCCGAAAATGATCCCAAGTAAAATTTTCAACCACGCGCCGCCGGGCCGCGCGGCCCATATCTTCCACGACTTCGGGATGTCGATGTAAATGCTCGAGCGCCGCTGCGATCGCCTCGACATCTCCCGGTCGCACGATGATCCCCTCTACGCCATCACGCACAACATCGCCTGCTTCGCGGGTAGTGATCTGTGGCAAACCGCAAGCAGCCGCTTCATACGTGACTTTGGCACTGCCTTCCCATTGCGACGGAAATACGTGCACTGTCCCTTGGCTGAGATACTTCTCCAGATCGTGGACAAATCCCACAACGCGAATGTTATCGCGTCGAAATTCCTTGAGATACGGCTTTGCTTCATCGTGCACAGAACCAACAAGCCACAGCTCGGCACTTGGCAGATTTAGGCGATGCCAAGCCTCGAGCAAATGGTGAATGCCCTTGCGCTTAATCAGTGCTCCGGAAAAAATCGCGCGGAATTTCGCCGGACGCTGGCCCGGCCTGAAGCGGTCCACATCCACACCGCGCGGTAGATAAAATAATTTTTCTTCCGGGAAACCTCTCACACGGAAAGTGTCCGCCGCCGTCTCCGACAAAACGAGTAGCAGATCGGCAAGGCCGTACTCCTCAACGAAACGTTCTCGCTCGGGCAACAAACCAGCTTTCCATTTTTGAAACCACGAAGTGTTCTTTGTCGATGCAGGGCTTCTGGGCCGCTTAGCTTTGGCCCGTCCGCCATCGCGATGCCAGGTTGGGATCTCGAGGATCGATGGGATGCGGCGTTGTTTCGCCACTCGCAGCGACTGCAAACAATCGCCCGACCAGCTATGAAATAAATCGTACCGGCCCGTCGCCAGATGCCGCGCCGCGATCCAATCGAGATATTTCTTTTTCGCACCGTAATAGTAAGGCCGATCGAAAAACGAGATGAGACGTACCGGATGCCAGCGCAGCGAGTAAATTAATGACGCCGGAATCTCCGTTTGGCGATTATCGTAACCGATCGCTTCGCCGAGAAAACCACCGCGATACGATGCGCGTAGCGTTTCGAAAGCGTCTGTGTCCAAACCCGAACCGCCGATGCGAGCGAAGGTCGAGTAAAGCAAACTCTTCGGCAGCCGACGTCCTTTGCTGGAGGCGGAATTCGCTGGCGGAGGAGCGCTCAAAGTTTCGCCCAACATCGGTTACAAATATTCTCACCGAACTGGCAAGTAAAGGTGTAACTAACTCCCAATCCGCTTTGACAAATTAGCGCTCGCGAATTTCTCCGATCGCGCTCATCCATTTTTCAAGATGCGCGTCCCAGGTGAGCGGCATCATCGTCTCGCGTGCCGCGAGGGCAAGGCGGCGCCTGACGGACTCATCGCTGGAAAGGGCGCACCGTACCACTGCCAACACGCTTGCCGCATCGCGCGGGCAGTGGAGCACAAAACCGTTTTCGCCCTCTCGCAAGAACTCGACTGCGCCGTCGCAACTTGAGATGAGTCCTGGCAAACCTGATGCCATGCTCTGAAGCACTGTGTTTGCGCAGGCGTCATAGAGGGTCGGGTGAACAAACCAATCGACGGCGCGGAATAAGCGAGCGAGATCCGCACCTTCCGGGAAGTAGTGGATTTTGGATTTGAGACCACGATTGTCGATCTTGCGCCAACGTGCTTTGCCGAGCGGTTTGCCAGCAATCCACAAGTCTGCATTTACCTCCGACCAGATATCCAAAAGCACGTCAAGTCCTTTCCGGCGATGATCTCGCGAAACGAAAAGGAAAACCGGGCGCGCAGGGTCGCCATGAACCGAGGTGCTGATCTCCGCCTTTAGCGCGGCGCGATTTTCGGCGGGATGATAGCGCTCTGTGTCAACCGCGGTGTAAATGGCACGAAGGCGATCCAGCGCGATTCCGTACTCTTGTTGAATCTGGCGGCCCGCCGATACTGAATTAACGATAAAAAGCTGTGTCTTGCCGGAAGTGTAGAGTCGCTTTTCCAAATGGAGTTCGAGCAAATTTTTCAAGCTCCACCGCTTCCACGGCGGTAGGAGTCGTGAGTACGTCCTGTGGCAGCCGCCGCTGGCGCGATGCAAATCGTGTGTTGTGGTGCGACCGAAACCGATTGTTGCGTCCACTGGCAACTGAGTTGCGATCCGTGAGACCACGTGGTCAAATTTCCACTGGCGAAGCAGCGCACTGCCACGCGGCAGGTTAACACGGTGCACGATGGCGCCGAGGCGCGATTGGACCTCATCGGTCACATTGCTGGTAACAAGATGTAGCTCATGTCCGTCAACGCGGAGCCGAGCAGCAAACTCAAGGAGATAATTTTCAAGCCCACCGCCCGGCGCGAACTGGTGATAAATCAAACCAAGACGCATCAGCTGATTTCGGGACGATCCGGGCGGCTAATCAGCGGTGAATCACACGAAGCATTTTTTTGGCGAGACTCCTCTTCGTACTGCCGGCTGTATCGCACAAAAGTTGAGAATGCCGTGGCCACAGCGATCCACAAACCCGGATAGCCATCTAGAAATCCCCGCCGCAATACGTATGCGCGAAAAAAACGCCAGAGCGGCCGCGCGACGTTTTGTATGAGCGACCATCGCTTTCCAAGTTGATTCTGCCGTTGGAGAAAGACATCAGAGTAGATGTTTATCTTCTCGATGTAGCGGTTCATTGACGGAAACGAATCGTGGCACAAATCACCAGCGAGCCCCATCGTCGGGCCGTGAATGTCGATCTTGTCGTGCTCTGGACTGCCGCCCCAGCGTGCCTTCTCACGGCGCACTAGACGCAGCTGGCGATCGGGATACCAATCGCCATGCCTAATCCACCGCCCGAGGAACCAGGTTTTGCGATTGCACCATGCGCCGTCGAATTTTTCCGGAAGACCTTCACGAAAAAACGATGAAATGCTCGTCCGCAAATCGGGCGAGAGAAACTCATCGCAATCGAGCGCGAGCACCCAGGGCTTGGTGCAATGCGAAAGCGCGACATTTTTCTGGTCGCGATGGCCGAGCCACTCTTGATGAATCACCTTTGCGTCGAAGCCCGCCGCAATTTCTCGCGTCCGATCGTTAGAGCCGGCATCGACCACCACGATTTCCTCGGCCAGGTCCGTCGCGCTTTCCAAACAGCGCGCGATGTTGCGTTCTTCATCGTGCGCAACAATCGAGATCGAGAGCGGGAATGGCATCGTCAGGCTTTTTTTTCCATAATAAAGTTATTGCAATAATCCGTTGAATCCCAATAACGATCTCCCGCTTTTCGTTGGTGGAGTTCTTCGCGAAATTCCGAAATTGGCCGCAAACGCCCGCGGCATACGAACCAGCCATCATAACCTTTGTCCCGGATGAAATTCAGCACCGTCAAAACATTGCCTTCGCTCAGGTGGCGTGATTCGCATTCAAACACAAGCAGCGGCCTGTGCTCGTGCAATAGCCGCTCCGCTCCTCGGAACACAGCCAGTTCATGACCTTCGGTGTCGATCTTGATCGCGCCGATTCGTTCGGACTGATTTTCAAAATAGCGATCCAGCGAAACAACTGGGACCTTCACACTCTTGCGCTTCTCACGATCTTCGATCGCCCTTTCCAGCGAAGCGCCTGGGGAATCTTCGTCGCCTGGGATGAACAGCCGCATCTCTCCATTTGCGTCAGATACAGCTGCGGCGTTGATCGTGACATTCGTGAGGCCCCATGTCGCGCATGCAGCTTTGAGATATTCAGCAAGCCGCGATTGTGGTTCGAATGCGACGACTTTCCCAGCGTAAACCGCTCGGCTCAGCCAGAGAAGGTAGCTTCCCTTATTTGCTCCCACATCAACCGCGATATCGGAAGGACGGAGTTTCTCGACAAGCGCCGCAATCTCGCATCGCTGGTCGCGATATCGGGCCTTCAAGGCGCGGTAAATGAATCTGAGCTTTGGCCACGCGTCCACAACGTCTCCTAAAATCGTTGCAGTTTGGCATTTGGGAAACGTCGCGTAAACGCTCGCGATTTGTTTCAGGCCGCGGCCAGCGCCGCGTCCACGTCCGGAAAAATCCGAAACACCTGATCAAGCCGCGAGATCTCGAAGATTGAACGCACGGTTTCTTGCAACCCGGTAAGCGCGAATTTGCCGCCGTACGCTTCGACATTCTGCATGCCTTCGATAAATACAGCCAGGCCCGCACTGTCGATGTAAGTCACCCGGGAAAGATCGACAACCAACTGCTTCGGCTTTTTCTCGATCATCATGTTGAGTGACGCCGAGACGTTTGGCGAGACGTGCAGATCGATTTCGCCTTCGAGTGGCAGCACATTGGGACGATCCTTGCGTGGCATTGGGTCGGCAGGAGATACGGATTTTTCCATTCACCCCTTCAATCGTCAATGGCCTACCATCCGAGCGTATCGATGACACGATCCACGTCAGAAAGATCGTCGATCAAAAAATCTGGCTGATGTTCGGCAAGCTGCTCACGAGTCCACGTGCCGGTTGCGACCGCGACCGTGCGCGCGCCGAAGGCTTTTCCGCAGGCGATATCCCGTGGCGTGTCGCCGATCACGTCGATCGCCGTTGCAGAGAATTCACGGCCATGTTTTTCCAGTGCGCGCGCGCGAGCGAAGCGCCCAAGCCGGTTCCGATCTTGGTGATCGTCGGCAAACGCGCCGAACTCGAAAAAGTGCCAGACGCCATAGTGTTCGAGCTTTAATTGCGCACCGCGTGAGACATTGCCAGTGAGAAGCGCGAGCACGAGTTGCGGTCGCGATTTCAGTCTTTTGAGCAACTCGAGCACGCCGGGAAGCAGTTTGCCTTCGCGCCGCGGCAATTCGAGCGAAAGAAAATGCACGTAACTGTCGAGAAACGCGCTGACGTTCTCGTTCGTCACTGGAATCTGATGCTTCTTCAGTATACTGACCACGATTCCCGAATCAGTCATCCCCGCGATTTCGATATCGTGCAGGTCATCGGCAATACCGAAGCGCTCCGTGAATGCCAATTTGAGTGCGTGGACGCCTGCGCCTCCCGAATGGATAAGCGTGCCATCGATGTCGAAAAGAAGAAGGCGCTTGTCCATTTCAGATTTTCGATTTTCTATTGCCGGTTGGAATTCGTCCTGCGACGCGGCAGAACGCACGCTGAGAATCTAAAGTCCGAAATCCAAAATCTAAACTAGGATTTAGAGCGTCGGCGCGTGCATCAGGAGTACCGCGATCATGCTGCCGAGAAAGATCAAGAACACAACCGCAGATCCAACAAAAATGGCGGTACGAGCTGGGTCCTCGTGAACTTTCTGACGCGGGAATGGCGATGCGTTGCCAAAATCGACCGGTGCTGCACTCAACTCCGCCGGTTTGGCTTCAACCTCCCTGAGCTGCGGCAATGGTTGCGATCCGTGCGTGTCCGGTTCGTAGCGGGCTTCGACCGCTCCGAAGCGAATTCGGTCGTCGAAACGGAGCGCCGCTTCCGTGGTTGGAATGCCGTTGACCCGGGTGCCGTTAGTCGAACCAAGATCCTTTAGCCGGTACGTCTCGCCGACGCGCTGCAACTGCGCGTGACGGCTCGAGACCGACGGATCGCCAATAACAATCGTGTTATCCGGCGAGCGCCCGATCGTGATCAACTCTTCGACCAATTCATGCGCGGTTCCGCTGACGACTAGTTTGGGCATATTGTCTATCTAATGTAGATAATTAAGAGCTGCCATGTCGAGAGCAAGCGAGACATTCCTCACTGTTAATCGAATAGAGCGAGGGATTTCTCGATTTGCCCGGAATGACAGCAAGCGTTAGCCACAGTTGATTGACCGCGCATGGCCGCGCTCGCATAGTGGCGCTTCCATGGCCATTGAGCTCACGCGCAATTTTTGCATCATCGCGCATATCGATCACGGCAAGACGACTTTGTCGGATCGATTGCTCGAACGCACGGGCACAATCCACGAGCGCGACAAGCAGGATCAGCTCCTTGATTCGATGGACCTGGAGCGCGAGCGGGGGATCACGATCAAAGCGCATCCCGTGACGATGCGTTACACCAGCAAGACGGGTGACACCTACCGGCTCAACCTGCTCGACACCCCCGGGCATGTCGATTTTGCTTATGAAGTCTCCCGCAGCCTCGCCGCATGCGAAGGCGCGCTTTTGATCGTCGATGCAGCCCAAGGCGTTGAAGCGCAGACGGTGGCAAACGTTCACCTCGCGCATAAACAGGGCCTGACCATTGTGCCAGTCATAAACAAGATTGATTTGCCAAACGCCGATGTGCCCGCCGTGCACCGACAATTGGAGGAAATCCTTGCTATTCCCTCCGAGGAGGCGATCGAAGCGAGCGCGAAGATGGGAATCGGCATCGATGAAATTCTTGAGGCGATTGTAAAACGAATCCCGCCGCCACAAAAACCGGAGGATGAAACTTTGCGCGCTCTCGTGTTCGATTCCGTGTTTGACGTTTACCGCGGCGTGGTCGGCTACGTGCGCGTCGTTTCCGGAACGATGGAGATCAATCACGCGATCACGTTGATGAGTAACAATGCGCGCTACGAGATCAAAGAAGTGGGTGTGTTTACACCGAAAATGTTCGTGCAGCTGAGGCTAAACCCGGGGGATGTCGGTTATTTCATCGCGAATATCAAAACGACCGCCGATATAAAGATCGGCGACACGATTACGGACCAGCGCCGTCCTGCGCGCCAGGCGCTTCCGGGCTTTCACGAGATTCATCCGATGGTGTTCAGCGGGATCTATCCAATTAACACCGGCGACTTCGAACATTTGAAGGCGGCAATCGGGAAACTGCGCTTGAACGACGCAGCGTTCGTCTACGTGCCGGAAAGCTCGGTCGCGCTTGGATTCGGATTTCGTTGCGGCTTTCTCGGCCTGTTACACATGGAAGTCATCCAGGAACGGCTCCGGCGCGAGTATGACATGGATATCATCGCCACGAGCCCAAGCGTGGTTTATGAAGTCCTGACAACGCGCGGCGAAAAACTGTTGATCGACAATCCCGCGCACTTGCCGAATCCGAGCACGATCGAGGAGATTCGAGAGCCGATTGTAAAGGCCTACGTGCTTTGCCCGAACGAAAACATCGGTGACATCCTGCAATTAATTCTGGAGAAGCGGGGCCAAATGGACCGGACCGAGTCGCTCGATACACGCCGCGTGATGTTGCATTGCGAACTGCCGCTCAATGAAATTCTCGTCGACTTTAATGACAAGATCAAAAGCATCACCCGCGGCTATGGCTCGATGGATTACGAGCACGCCGGCTATCGCGCGGCGAAATTAGTAAAACTCGATCTGCTCGTGAATGGCGAACCGGTCGATGCCTTTTCCATGATTGTCCAAAAAGATCGCGCGGAGGCGAGGGGACGGCAGCTTGCGGCCAAGTTAAAAGAAGTGATTCCGCGCCAGCTTTACCAAGTGGCAATCCAGGCAGCGATCGGTGGAAAAATTATTGCGCGGGAGAGTGTTTCGGCATTGCGAAAAAACGTAACCGCGAAATGCTACGGCGGCGATATCACACGGAAGCGAAAATTGCTTGAGAAACAAAAAGAAGGGAAGAAACGAATGAAGAGCATCGGCAAGATTAACATTCCGCAGGAAGCGTTCATTGAGGTGCTCAAGGCGCAATGACCATGAAGAAGCAAACGCCCATCCCTCAACATTCAATATCGAGATCCAGTATCTAAAGATCGCAGGTTTTATGCGTCGTTACATCAAACACAGCAAACTGCTCTTGCGACATGCTCAAAAATATCTGCGCTATAAGAACGATCTGCTCAGCCCCTCTAATCGCCAAGAGATTGTCGACGGCATGGAAAACCTGCGCGCCGCCCTGCGTAAACACGATCACGAACAGATAAAGGGGACAGCGGAAGCGCTCGATGCAACACTACACGAGCTGACACCCGTAACCTGGGAATCGCATTGGCGGGAAAATTGTGAGGTAATCTTAGTAGCGATTGTGGTGGCGGTTGGGATTCGTTCCTATTTTTTGCAGCCGTTTAAGATTCCCACCGGATCCATGCAGCCCACTTTAAATGGGATTATCGGTCATCCCAGCACGGCGCCGGCGCCGAACATTCTGCGGCAAGTCGGCGAGTTCATTATGTTGGGCCGCAACTACATCGATGTTGTCTCGCGTGAGGATGACCGGATTCTTCAGATTGAGCCGAGAAAATTTCTGCTCTTTTTCACGCTCTCGCGGCTCAACTGTCAGCAGCAAAATTTTCTCGTTTACGCGCCGCCCGAGACGCTCACTCATGATTTCAATGTCTTCCCCGGCCGAGCTTATCACCGTGGCGAAATTATTGCGAGGGGCGCAGTGGACACAGGAGATCAGGTCTTTGTCGATAAATTTAGTTACAACTTCATCAAGCCGCATCGTGGCGACGTTTTCGTTTTCCGAACAAACCATATCTTCGGAATTCGCGAGGATCCACAAACGGGGTCGCCCTTTTATATTAAGCGATTGGCCGGGCTGCCGGGCGATGAACTGCGGATCGACCCGCCATTTCTTTATATCGATGGAGAAAAAGCAGCAGGCTTCGGTTTCGCGCGGGTGATGGCAGCGAAGCCTCCCTATCGTGGCTACGCTTTGGGCCGCGATTATCTATCGGACCCAAAGCAGTCATTTGTCGTGCCCAAAGATGGTTACTTTGCAATGGGCGACAACAGCTACAATAGTTTCGACAGCCGTTATTGGGGACCGGTGCCGGAGGAAAATCTCGTCGGGCGCGGATTGTTTGTTTACTGGCCGTTCAATCAACACTGGGGATTGATTCGTTAGGCAAGTATTTCTCGCTCATGCTCTCGAGTCTCTCGCGAGTATATCCTCTGCTCGGGCTTTGCGGCGGATATGCTCTCGTGATGTTTTTTAATCCGGTGCGGCGAGCCCTCGGCGACGGCTTTCGCTGCATCGCGCGCTTCAAACGCATCTGGCTTACCTTTGCCCTGCTTGGATTCGCTTACTTCGTTTTTCAATTTGTTACCTTCACTCCCATTCGCAGCTCGGCTGATCTCGATGTATTTCAAGTCGTCTCACTGCCGAGCTGGCATTGGCCGAGATTTGTAGAGATCTGGAGAGAAACGCCCCTGCCTACTCTGGAAGGGGTCGCGGGAATCTTCGATAACGCAACGACTACTTATCCGCTCTCTGTCGTGGCCGCTGTCCTGATGATCGTTAACTGGCGTGGTTTGCATGGTGGTTTGTTGCGCGCCCTGCGGAAACGGTACCGTTTCTGGAGCTACTTCATCTACTTCATTCTACTGCTGAGCGGTCTGGCGTCACTCATCAAGCCGATCGTATTCTGGCGCTTGCCGGAGTGGGGAGGAGTTCTTCCGGCCGCGGGCTTGCTGCGAATCTCGGCCACAGTGGATGCGGTCGCATTCATTTTCGAATATCTCTTTGGCGTTTATATCCAGGTATATTTGATCACCGTTTGCCTGGCTTGGGTGAAAGGAGTCAGCTTCGAGGAAGGGGAACTCTTCCGCTTTGCCATGCGCCGCTTCAGTTATGTTTTGGAGTGGGCAGGCATTGTCGTTGTGGTAAGCACGTTGATCGTGCGACTGCCGCTCCTGCTTGCTTATTTTATGAATATTCCCGGCGTGCTCGATTACCTGCCGATCGAGCGCATTGTCATGAGCGGTTTAATCATTGGCTTTTGCTCCGTCCAAATCTCGCTCACTCTGCATAATGAGAGCTTGGGCAAAGCGATCCGCGCACATCGCCAATTCATACGGCAAAACGTGGATCGCGTCGGCTGGTTTTTGCTCATCTGCGGAATCCACTTTTTCTGCATTACAATCTGCGATGCCATTGTGCGAGGCGCGATCGCTGATCGGTTGGCCGTTCTCTTCCTATGGAAGTTCATTTTTGCTTGCCTCCGCGGAGTTATCACCGGCTGGCTTCTCGCTTCGTGGGTTTGTTTATTTCGTCAGTGCGAAACCCGCCGCGTTAATCAGGAGAGATGGATCCAGTATTAAGCCAGGCTGCGAGGGGTGCGAATGTGAACGCGGCGAAAATCACCCGCCAGAGCCAATCGAATTTAGCATTGGCATTTATTTCTTTGGGACGCGAGCGCCGCCGCGACATCACTATCTTTTACGCCTTTTGCCGCGTCATCGACGACGTTGCCGATTCTTCAGACCTTGATGTCGCGGAAAAACGACTGCGGCTGGCAGCGTGGCGCGAGATGCTCCGCGTCGCAGTTCCGGGCGAACCGGCACTTGTTCATGACGTGCGGGGGTTGATCGACAAATATTCGCTTTCGACCGACATGCTCGAGGAAATTATTTCAGGGGTGGAGATGGACTTGAGCATCTCACGGTATCCCACCTTCGAGGAGCTCCGCGTTTATTGCTATCGAGTCGCCAGCGCGGTGGGTCTGGTCAGTATCGAGATTTTCGGATATCGCAATCCCGGCTGCAAAGAATATGCGCTTCAACTTGGGCTGGCCTTGCAAATGACGAATATCATCCGGGATGTCGGGAAAGATTTAGGGAACGGCCGGATCTATCTGCCGCAGGAGGATCTGGCGCGTTTCGGTTATTCCGAAGCGCAACTGCGAGATCGACAATACAACGACCGCTTCGTTCGCCTGATGGAGTTTGAGGCAACGCGCGCACGCAAGTTTTTCGCTGGTGCAGCGGAGTCGCTTCCGCCTGAAGATCGCCGATCGATGGTCGCGGCCGAGATCATGGGCTCGGTTTATCATGGCCTGCTCCGCCGAATGGAACTGGACAAATTTCGCGTTTTCGAAAAGGAATACCGCCTGAGCAAATTAGAGAAGATGAGTCGGATCGCGGCGCAACTGCTCAAAACTTTTTGAATTTGCCGCGCCAGGCATCCGTCTGACTTTTCCATTACGAAAACTTATTAAGAGATATGAAAACGAAATTAGTCACAATTGTTTCTGTAGTGGCAGTGAGTTGGCTCGCCCTAATTTTCTCCAGCACAGCAGTAGGGCAGCGTGAATCTTCCCGGATGCAACCCCAACCCCCCCCGAGTGGCACCGGTACCAGTGCAGCTTCTCGGACGACGCAAGGCGCGGCTGGCTCCATTGTGGCAACGCCAATTAGCGCGACGGAAGCCGCAAAAAAGTATCCGCCGCCCAAGGGAGGAAGCTACCCGATGGGCGAAAGAGATCCGCACAAAGCTTCTGGCATTGTCACCAGTCCCTATCCGCCGCGCCAGGAGTTTGACTGCTCGAAGATTGCCCACGGTGCACTTGTTCTCGACACACGCGCGAACAAAGTCTTTCTGAGGCCATAGGTCGGGGGCCCGGGTAAAATCGCTGCGCCAGGAAAGCGCGTGGATTTCCTGGTGTTTCGACGTGCAACATTCCCTGATTCGCGCGGTTCAATTCGCCAACGAAGATCATTTATGAGACGGAGTTTTTTTGCAATCGGTTCGATCATCGCCTTGAGTTCTTTCATTCTTAGTTCGTGTGACACCCCGGTTGGTCAGGGCGCCGGATGGGGCGCAGCGACTGGCGCAATCATTGGCGGCGCGGCGACTGGTCATGTTCGCGGCGCAGCGATTGGCGCCGCTGCGGGGGCTGCGGCCGGTGCATTGGTTGGCGCAGCGGTGCAAGAAGACCAAGTCGCGCGTTACGGCCCGCCGCCGCCGGGCGGTTTTCCAATCGCGCGCTGGGCCGGAACGCCCGGCTTTTACTACAGTCCCTACACCGGGCGCGTCTACGATCTTCGCGGGGTTCCGCCTGGTGGGCTCACCCGCGATGTCGATACCGGCCGGCTTTTCCGCAAACCGTAACTAAATAGCAGTTTAGTTCAGGAGCTTCCGCCGGAGATCAGCCCGTTTGCGCCTGTAGTGCATCCACGAGCGCCTGCACTTCCTCTGTCATTTTCAACAGTTCCGGCCACGGCCGATGATAATTCTCGCCGGGCAATTTGCGCGTGGCATCGAAACCCATATGCGAACCGATGTTCTGATCGGTGGGCGCATGGTCGAGTGAATCGCTCGGATTTCTGATGATGGTTGTGTCCCGGGCAGGATCGGTGTTCGCGCACAAACGGAAGAGCACTTCACTCGTGTTGTGCACGTCGCAATCTTCATCGACTGCCACGATGTATTTGCTGAACATCATCTGGCCCATACCCCAGAGTCCGTGCATGACTTTAAAGGCCTGATACGGGTACTGCTTCCTGATGCTGACGAAGACCAGGTTGTGAAAAACGCCTTCCGGCGGCAGTGTCATGTCCACAATCTCCGGAAAATTCATTTTGAATACCGGCAAGAAGATCCGCACACAGGCGTCACCGATATAGTAATCTTCCATCGGCGGCACGCCGACGATCGTCGTTGGATAAATTGCGTCGCGCTGATGGCTGATCGCGGTCAGGTGGAAGACCGGATAATCTTCGACTGCGGTGTAAAAGCCAGTGTGATCGCCAAACGGACCCTCGGGGCGCATCTCGCCGGGCTGCACATAACCTTCCAAGACAAAATCAACGTCTGCCGGTACATCGACGTCGATTGTTTTACAGCGGACGAGCTCGATTGATTTTTTTCGCAGAAAACCCGAAAAAAGAATTTCATCCAAACCGTCCGGCAACGGCGCCGTTGCCGCGAATGTGTAGACCGGATCGCCGCCCAGTGTTACCGCGACCGGCATGCGCTCGCCGCGCTCATAATAGCGCTTACCGTGGCGCGCACCGACCTTGTGGATTTGCCAATGCATACCAGTCGTACGCTCATCGTAAAGTTGCATCCGATAGACGCCAACATTGCGTGCTCCCGTCTCGGGGTCGCGTGTGTGCACATTCGGCAATGTGATAAAACGTCCGCCGTCTTTCGGCCAGCATTTGAGAATTGGCAGATCGCTCAATGAAAAATCCTTTCCACCGTCGATCTTGTGCACAACTTCCTGGCAAACTCCTTCATTCACCCGTTTGGGCCGCGCGTGCAATAGATGAATTCCTTGCTTGAGCAGATTCCAACCTTCGCGCAGATCGGTTGGCGGTTTTGCTTTTAGGATAAGTTGGATTTCCTGCGCGACGTCTCCGATGTCCGCGACCTGCAGCGCGAGCGCCATCCGACGGCGTGATCCCATGGTATTGATTGCGACCGGAAACTCCGATTTTTTCCCATCGACAACCGGTTGCTCGAAAAAAAGCGCTTTGCCGCCGCCGGGCGATTTCATTTCGCGGTCAGCCCATTCCGCGATGAGCAGATCCGTGTCGACCGGAACAGCGACGCGTTTCACCTCGCCCGTTTGTTCAAGAGCGTCGAGAAACTTTCGAAATGAGCGGTAAGCCATTGGTGAGGCGTGCCGCTACACTGATTCGTTCTGTCGTAGAACGCGACAGAATTCTTAATCAGGGATACGGCGGCACCAAGTATTGGAACGACATCACTCGGCCATTCGCGAAGGTGACCGTTTTGTACGGATAAGGGATACTCGGCGGAATATATGAATAATAAAATGGGTCGTAGAACGGACTGCCAAAGAACACGAAGGACCGGCCGCCGTGGTGATGATGTCGCCCCACGAAACCGACACTGGTAAATCCGAACCCGTAACCAAAACCAGGACCGTAGTAGGGGCCGGGACCATAGTAAGGATAAGTCGTGTAATTTACATAAATCCAAGTTTCAGTGGGGCGGCCACGCATGTTGCCCACAATTTTCCGATCGGGCGAGCCCCATGCCAGCCAGACCGCGCCTTGTGACATACCGGCGCGCACCTGTCCCTGGCTTACCAACGCCTGGTCGCCAGGAGAAAGGGTCTGATAAATTTCAGGATGTCCCGAAATTCGCGTCTCCGTCGTGGAACAGCTCGCAAGGATCAACGCGCTGCCTGCGATGCCGAACGTGAGCGCCTTAAAAAAGAATTGACGCATCATGCTCGAAAATACGAGCGGGATTCAGCCAGTCAACTCCTCTAGGCCCGGACCATCTTGATTAAGACTATTCGTGCGATTAGCCTTCTGCTGAATGCAGGATCGGTACGGCCATCGGATTTCCTATCTGCGTGTCTCGATCACAGACCGCTGCAACGAGCGCTGCACGTATTGCATGCCGCATGAGTTGCAGGAGTGGTTGCCGCGCGAAGAAATCCTGACTTTCGAGGAAACCTTGCGCCTTATTCGCATTGCAACCGCAATGGCGCGCGCTTTACAAAGCGCTGGCGTGCGATCAGTCAACGTCTCGCTCGATACATTGGATCGACAGGTTTATTCCGAAATCACCGGACGAGACTGGCACGCGCAAGTCCTCGACGGAATTGACGCGGCCATCGCGGCTGGATTCGATCAGATCAAACTAAACACTGTGCTGATGCGTGACCGGAATGAGGACCAGTTAATTCCGCTGATCGAGTTTGCCGCGGAGCGCAATTTGATTCTGCGGTTCATCGAGATGATGCCCGTCAGCACCACCGAAGTTCTCGACGAAGAAAACTTCATGTCGATCCTTGCAACGAAGCGCATGATCGAATCGCGTTACGGCAGCTTAGTTCTGGAGCCGGAGTTTCGAACCAATGGCCCGGCCACTTACTATCAGATACCCGGCCGACGGCAACGCATCGGCTTTATCGGCGCGATAACAAACCTCCATTTTTGCGAAAGCTGCAACAAACTTCGTCTGACATGCGATGGGAAATTGCGCCCTTGTCTCGGCAGCTATCTCGAGTTCGATATTATGAAACCACTTCGGGCCGGTGCGAGTGATGAGGAACTCAAGGAGTTCTTTCTCGATGCTGTCGATCGAAAGCCTGAACAGCACGACTTTCGCGAAAACTACAAACCGAACCGCAAAATGGTCGCAATCGGTGGCTGACCGATGAGGCGTCTCACGCACATTGGCGCGGATGGCCGAGCGCAGATGGTCGATGTCTCGGCCAAGCCGCTCAGCGCGCGAACCGCAGTTGCAACAGGGAAAATTCGGCTTCAGCGCGAAACGCTCGATCTGATTTCAAATGAGCAAATCGCGAAGGGCAATGTCTTTGCGACGGCGCGGATAGCCGGCATTCAGGCCGCGAAGCAGACCGCACACCTCATTCCGCTTTGCCACACGCTGCCCCTAAGCGAAGTCAAGATCGACATTGTCATATCAAACGATCACGCAGAGGTGAAATGTACTGCCCGGACTGTTGCGCAGACCGGCGTAGAGATGGAAGCGCTTACCGGCGTAGCCGTCGCGCTGCTCACGATCTACGACATGTGCAAAGCCGTGGATAAAGAGATGGAGATGACGGATGTGCGTTTGGTTGAGAAGACCAAAAGCCCCATCACGGCGGTCTATGACCACCGGAACCAAAGCAGACGACGCTCATAGAGCGCCGCTACAATAAAGTGCAAATACAAGTTGGAATCATCACAATTTCGGACCGCGCCAGCGCCAACGAATACAAGGACCTGGGTGGGCCGGTACTCAGGGAAGCGGCGCAAAAAGCGGGTTGGCAAATTCTTTCCGAAGCGGTTGTTCCGGATGACACAGAACGCATTCAAGAAACGATTCGCTCTTTTTCACAACAAGGCTGCGGCTTGATTTTGACGACAGGTGGGACAGGCGTCGGCCCGCGCGACGTCACGCCCGAAGCGATCCGCGCGATCATGCGCGTGGAACTGCCCGGCTTCGGAGAGATAATGCGCGCTGAATCGATGAAGATCACGCCGAACTCGATCTTGTCGCGGAGCCTCGCAGCGATCGTCGATCTTTCCCTCGTGATTGCACTTCCAGGAAAACCGAGCGGCGCCGTGGAATGCCTCGGCTTCGTCGTCGGCGCAATCCCCCACGGTGTCGCTCTCGCTCAGCGCGTGCCGACTTCGTGTTGAATTGGAAGGGTGCGGTCGCCGAGCGCGCCGACGAAAATATAGCCACGACTCTGCTGGCCTGCACGACGCGCCTCACAGAGGCGCGGCCACAGCCCTTGATCTTCAGTTCGGATAAATCAGCAATCGCATTAATTGTTTGCCGTATTCAGTGAGATGCGCATTACTGTCGCGGCCGGAAATTTCGTCTCGCGTCAAATAGGAATAATCGACCGAGCCTTTCTTAATATAACTCAGCTCCGGCTGTGCTACGCCTTTATAGCTTGGTTCAATTCTTAGGGGCAGACCGGAGCGTGCGAAAGAAACTTCCCACGAAGATTTTTCGTTTCGGCCGTCACCGGTCAGCATCCAGGGATAAAGTCTCGGCAGCTCGAAGTACCGTGATTTAGGCAAGGTCACTTTGTAGAATGTTTCCTCCTCATTGAGAAACTTGGGAACGGTGAGCGATGGATTTTTGCGGAACGCGAGATAGAGCCGCGCGACATCGAGGCCGGCGAGATTGATTCCGTTGTAAATGCCATTGTGATTAGGATCATTCTTATAGAACGCGTTGTGCCACGCTTCGAAGCGATGGCTGAGCATCAGATCTAGTTCCAAGTGAAGATGCGCGCGCGACTGATTCAGTCCGGCTCCGGTGTAGCCCATCACGGCGACGCGTTGCCCGCGCTTCACCGTGTCGCCGGGCTGCACCGCGATCGAACTCAGATGGCCGTACAGACTGTAGTAGCTTGAGCCATCCCAACGGTGCTCAATCACAATGTATTTCCCATAGTTCGAGTAACCGGGCACCAGATTTGTGTGGACGACTTTCCCATCGCCAATGGCGCGCACTTCATCGAGCGGTTCGCCGTGCGGATCGCGGTGTAGAGGTCGGATATCGATTCCTTCGTGGAAGCGGGTGTAAGACATGCCTGCCGATGTCTCAACGGGATCACGGACAAAGCCGTATTGGCCACCCTCCCACGGCGTCAACTTCACTCCTTTGTAGTTGCGCTCGATGTATTGATAGAATGCCGGACCGCCGCCGGAGAAAAGAGCGTCATTGTCTGTCGGCAGAGCGAGATCGAGCGTTTGATGTTGCATCTGCGCCATCAGGGTGGAACGAATCAGCAAAAGCGCGAGTGTCGCGGCAATGAAATGAATCTTCACATTCATCGAATCTTAAACGAGGGCAAACTTATGAAGCTGCGCTTGGGAATGATCTGCCTGGCCGCGATTGCATCCTTGATTTCTCCAGCGTTCGCATTCGGGCGTAACCCGGAACGGCAAAAGCTGGATGAACAAACAGTTCTTCGCATCGAACATGATTGGTTAAAAGCATTGACTGAACGTGATCGCGCAGCGCTCGACCGCATTCTCGCCGGGGACTTCATGAACTCCACGTGGAAGGGAGAACTGCGCGACAAACGGCAAATGCTCGAAGGACTGGCCAAGCCTGTTAGATACTCTCAGCGCTTGGATGACTTGAAAGTTAATCTTTATCAAGAGACTGCGATTGTGAGGGGCATAAACATCGTAACCGATCAAACCGGTCGTATCCTAACGAGAATTCGGTTCACTGACGTTTTCATTTATCGGGGCGGCTGGTGGCAGGCGGTCGCCGCACAAGAGACAGAGATTAAGACTCGATGAAATCCAGCGGCCGGCAGGTTCAACGTTTTGATTTTCCGATCAGCCGCCAGTCTTTTTTCATCGACTCAATGTCAGCTGCAGTCAGTCCGGAGGCGATGTAAATTTTTCCGTCGGAAATGCGCTTGTCGATCTCAAGCTCAGTGATCAGTCGCCCATTGATGAGCACAAAAAGTAGACTGCCCCGGCGCTCGATGCTTAAAGCGTCGAGTGCGATTCGCCCATGCTCATCGAGTTGAAACAGCGCACCGTAGGTTCCGTTTTTGGCCGGATAAGGATAAAACGCTATGACATCGAGCTCTGACATGCGCGGCATTTTTTCGATCGCAACATCCTTCCCGGAGAGTTGTGCGTGAACAGATGTTGCGAATATCGTGGTATCCCGGGGATTTGCTTGTGCGTGGACGCGAAATTGGCAATGCTTTTCCTTCGCAACGCCAGCGGGCAATGCGAGCGAGAGCCAAAGCGCGAGCGCGCAGAGAGTCTTCATGCCGACTGATAAAGGGTTTGACAGGATTTGCAACGTCTGCTGTTTAACCCGCTCATGAGTCGACGCGTTGTCTTGCTATTTCTGGTGCTGGCGATTGTCGGACGCGCCCTGGGCCAGGAAGCCACGCCTACCGCGACGCCGCAGAAGCGCGGCTGGCTGAGTCGTATGCTCCATCCATTTTCTTCCGCACGGATTCCGCAATACAAAGATCCGAAATTGCGCGGCCTCGCGCTCGACCTGCAGATCACGCCGCAGACTGTAAAGCTCTCGGAAGTCCGCCAACTCGGGATTAAATTGACACTAACGAATCAATCCAAGCGTCCTGTTGCCCTCGAGTTTCCGACAAACCAGCGGATCGAGATTTATTTGATGAACTCCGCTGAGCAAATCCTTACCAAATGGTCCGACAATCACGCCATTACGGAAAAACCGGCGACGGTCTTGATCAACCCGCAGGAGCACGCCGAATACAATGAAACAATCGCGACGCGCGATCTTACACCCAACAAAGTTTTTATCGCCGAAGTTTTCTTTCCCAATTATCCGGAGTTGCGTGTCCGGCAAAAATTTCTGGCCGCGCCTTAGGTAGGGACGGACCGCCGGGCTATCCGTCTTCAAGCTATAATAGTTGCCAATGCTTTTTGCCGATTATCATACCCATCCACAAGGACATCGGGTGCAGCGTTATACGCAAGAGCTGCTTCAGCCATGGGTGGATCGCGCGCGCAGGATCGGGCTAAGCGACATCGCTTTCACCGATCACGATCGTTATCACGCCGGAATCGATTTCGATGAAATCGATCGTTTGCGCGAGAAAAATCTCGATCTCAAAATTCGCGCGGGCATCGAGCTGGACAACGATCCAGTACACTCGGCGGCGGGACGAAAATGGATCGAGCAGCACTGGAACAAACTCGATTTTGTTTTAGGATCCGTCCATTTCCTCGATCGCGACGACCAGATGTTCGACAATGTACCGGCTGGCGCCGAGCAATTCGGCGGACGCGATATTGATGCAATTTACGCCGATTACTTTCGCCGTGTTTGCGAAATGGCAGCGACTGGGCTAGTCGATTGCCTCGCCCATTTGGATCTCATCAAAATCCATGGTCATCGACC
>WNGG01002079.1_pt1 | contig 22770 bp, 20 predicted proteins | sample 5400661 | NCBI WGS metagenome assembly WNGG01 (sample SAMN13153372, study PRJNA577476) | soil metagenome | isolation source: 100 cm soil or saprolite under Garry oak tree replicate 1 | place: USA:California | collected 2016-06-15
GTCTGATGCTCTTGCCCGACGTCGCGGGCTTCGAGCCATCGACGCTGCTCGGCGGACTCGACGCCGAGCTGGGAGCCGTGCCGGTCGTCGGTGCGCTGGCGGCCGGCAGCCCCACGTTCCAGCTCTTTGCGACCGATGCGACACGCGGTGCACTGCCCGGCGTCGCCCTTTCCGGCGCCCGGCCGATCATCGGTGTGGCCCAGGGCTGCACGCCCATCGGTGAGCCCTACGTCATCACACGGGCCGACGGCAACGTCGTGCTCGAGATCGGAAGTCGCCCGGCGCTCACCGTGCTGCGTGACGCCGTGACGTCGACTCCAGGTGGGCCGGAGCGCGCCCAGCGGGCCGGCATCTTCGCCGGCCTGGCCGTCGATCCCGCCAAATCTCCGCTCGAGCGCGGGGATTTCCTGGTGCGGAATCTCGTCGGCGCGGACCAGTCCTCCGGCGCCATCGCGGTCGGCGACGCCGTGCGCGTCGGCCAGACCATCCAGTTCCAGCTCCGCGACGCCGACGCGTCGCGTGAAGACCTCGAGCTGACGCTTGCGGGTGTGGCGCGCGAGCTCGATGGGCGGCGCCCGGCGTTCGGTTGCTACTTCGATTGCGCCGGGCGCGGCCAGGGGCTGTACGGGGTTCCGGACCATGACGTCACGCTGATCAAGAAGCACCTGGGAGCGTTCCCGCTCGCCGGCTTCTTCGGCAACGGTGAGCTCGCGCCGGTCGGACGCCGGAACTTCTTCCACACCTATACGGGCGTCCTCGTCGTCTTCCCCGCCTGATCCTGGCCGTGCGAGGTATCGAGCAGATCCCGTGGCTCTACGATGCGTTTGCCGCGCTGTCGGACTGGCGGGGACTCCGTCGATGGCGCCAGTGGCTGGCCGGTGGCGCGCGCGGCCGCGTGCTCGACGTCGGCTGCGGCACCGGCCGTACCCTGCCGTACTACTCGGCCGACGTGACGGTGATCGGCGTCGATCCGGCCCGCGACGTGCTGAAGCGCGCCGCCCTCAGGAGCCCGAGCGCCCGGCTCGTCCAGGCCCGCGCCGAGGCGTTGCCGTTCCGTGACGGCGCCTTCGACACGGTGGTGAGCGGCCTGGTCTTTTGCAGCGTCGGGAACCCGAGACGGGGCTTCGCCGAGATCCGTCGCGTGCTCGCGGCCGCCGGCGAGCTCCGCATGATGGAGCACGTCCGTTCGCCGGTGCCGTGGCGCGCGCGGCTGGAAGACCGCATCCAGCCGCTGTGGACCCGCCTGACCGGCGGCTGCCATCCCAATCGCGACACCGAAGCGGCCGTCGAAGCCAGCGGCTTCCGGATCGCGCGCGCCACGCGCCGGGCGGAGGGCGTCATGCGGTGCTTTGCCGCGCGGGTAGAATGAGCCATGGAAATTTCTCGTCGCGGGTTGCTTCAGGGCGCTCTCGCGACGAGCGTGCTCGCGGTTGGTGACCGCGTGGCGGCCGCGGGCCCGGCGCGAGTCTTCGTGGTGAAGGGGACGGATCGCGCGCGTGCGGTGGCCGCCTGCTTCGACGCCGCTCAGTTCACCGCCTGCGACGAGCGAGCCGTCGCGATCAAGGCCAACTTCAACAGCGGCGACGCCTTCCCCGCGTCCACTCACCCCGCCACGCTGCGCGCGCTGCTCGGAACGCTGAAGTCTCGCCGCGCCACCCAGCTCACGCTGGCCGAGCGCTCGGGAATGGGGGACACGCGGAACGTCCTGACGTCGACCGGAGCCGTCGACGTCGTGAAGGACGCCGGCGCGCAGCTCGTCGTCCTCGACGAGGTCGAGCGCGAGGGGTGGGCGCCGATGCGGGGCGCCCACTGGCCGAACGGGTTCCACGCCGCCCGCGTGTTCACCGACGCCCCGTGCGTGGTGCAGACGATGTGCTGCAAGACCCATCGCTTCGGCGGGCACGTGACGCTCTCACTCAAGAACACGGTGGGGCTGGTCGCCAAGACCATCCCGGGCGACGGCCACAATTACATGCGAGACCTCCATCGCTCCGAGCATCAGCGGGCGATGATCGCCGAGGCCAATCTCGCGTGGCGGCCCGCGCTGAGCGTGATGGACTGTCTCGAAGCCTTCGTGGACGGCGGGCCCGAGGCGGGGCGGCGCGCGGCTCCCGGCGTGTTCCTGGCCAGCGAGGACCGCTGCGCCCTCGACGCCGCGGCGATCGCGCTCCTGCGCTTGCACGGCATGACCGGCCCCGCGGCCCGGGGTCCGATCGGAGAGACGGCCCAGCTCGCGCGCGCCATCGCGCTCGGCGTGGGCCAGCCGCCGGCCAGCGTGGCGGTCGTGCCCGTCGAGCCGTCAGCGCGCGACGTGGCTCAGCGGATCGGCGAGCTCCTCGCCCGCGGCTGACGCGTCGGGCCGCACGCCTCACACCGCGTAGCGGCTCCGCACCAGCTCGAGGACCCGGGGCCGTGAATCGGTGGCTGCCGAGTCATGCTCGACGGCCGCGACCTCGTCGGCCAGCTCGCCGTCCTTGATCTGGTTCAGCATCCACGCCGAGTAGTCGCCGCGCTTCAGGTGGTGCGCCCACGTCGCCTCGTCGACGCCCTCGACCAGCTCGCAGAACCGCTTGAGGTTCGCCGCGCGAAGATTGAGCGCCGCCTGGGGCCCGCGGAAATAGAAGCTGCGATCGGGCGGCAGCTCGCCCTCGGCGTACTTGCGTACGTGCCGGCGGTGCTGCACCTCTCGCCGCGCCACCCGGAACCTGACGGGCACGGCACCGCTGCCGATCTTCGTCAGGACCACCTCGCCGCGCGTGAGCGGCCCGCCCGCGACGTCTGGAATGCGACGAACCGGCGCGCCCTCGGACCGGAGCGTGATGAGCGCCGCGCGAAACGCCTCGAGCTCGGTGGACGCCACCGCGCTGACGCCGCGTCGGACGTCGGGTGCCAGCCGCTCGGCCGCGAGCGTGATGAGCATCAGCGACTCCGATCCCCGGCGCAGCAGCTCGGCGGCGGACGATCCCTCGGCCGGGGCGATGTGGTCGGCCTCGTCCACGATGAGCCAGTGCGGCAGTCCGCTCGCGCTCCGCGCCGCGGCCACCGCGCCCAGCGCCTGCGTCGCGTAGACGACCTTCTCGGCCATCGTCAATCCGGAGAGATTGAGGACGAGGCGCGCGCTCGGCTGACGCAGGAGCTGGCGCAGCTCGTCGGCGGTCGGGAGCGTCCGGTGGGACTTGCCGCCCAGGGCGACGACGCCTTCGAGCTCCGTCAGCGTTTCGTGATCACCCTCGGGATCGAGCAGACAGAACGAGCGCTGCGCGTAGACGAGCCTCTCGACGACCACGCCCGTGAGCGTCGACTTGCCGGTGGCCGACGGACCGATGACCAGCAGCCCGCTGCCGTGAGCAGGAATCGTGACGGACTCGCCCGACGCCGTTCGTCCGAGCGTGAGGTGGTGACGGGCCAACCCCCCGACGAGCGCCGCGGCGTCGGCCACGACGTGTTCCTCGATGAATTCTACGACGCCGGCCGGGCCCTTGCCGCGCGTGACGTGGTCCGCCCGCTCGCGCAGTGCCGGGACTGCGTCGGCGACGGCCACCGAACATTCGCACAGCGCCAGCAACGCGTGATCGTTCTCGGCGTCGCCGATGCCGCACAGGTTGTGGGGCGAGAGCTCGAACGTGGTCAGCGCCGCCAGGAGCCCCGTGCCCTTGGTGACGCCGCCGGGCAGCAGCATCAGCGAGCCCTTGTTGAACACCAGCGTGCGCTCGACGCCGGTCTCCCGGATGGCGGCGAGCGCGGCCTCGGCGTACGGCTCATCGGTGGCCACGATGGAGCTGCCGAGGTCGAAGCTGACGCCGCGGAGGCGCAGCGCCTCGACCAGCGCGGCCTCGGGTGGATCGCCGAGCGTTCGCACTTCACGCCGAGCCGGCAGGTACAGCAGGCCACCATTCTCGGCGACGACGGCGTCGAACATCCGGTCCAGGTCGGGGCAGGCATTGCGAAGATCGGGCAGCATGCGCCCGGTCACGAGCAGAAGTCGCCGGCCCGATTCTCTGACGCGCGCCAGCGCGGCCGCCGTCGTCGTACCGACCTGGCCGTGCTGAGCGATGGTGCCGTCGTAATCGACGGCGAGCGCGTGGATGATCACACGGTGAAGTCCTTGCCATCACGGTACCATCGAGCGGCCTCGGGCACCCGGATCCGATCTCACGCCACGATCATCCAGCTTTCCACGTCCAGTCTTTTCAATCGCTTGCCTCACGGGTTCTGACTACGCCAGCGCGCGCGGGAGGCTTTGTTACGCTTGATCGATGAGGGGATCCGCTTCGACAGGCCAGACGCTGTGGCTCGTTGCCGCCCTGGCGACGGGCTGCGCGACGCCGGGCGTCGTTCGGGGTCCGTCCCCGTCAGCGCCATCGCTGCTCGGTGCTCAGTGGACCGGGACCGCATCGTGGTACGGCGAGCCGCATCACGGCCGTCCCACCGCCAGCGGTGAGACGTTCGACAAGGCCAGACTGACCGCGGCGCACCGGACGTTACCGTTCGGCACCCGCGTCGCGGTCACGAATCTCGACAACGGACGAACGGTCGAGGTCCGCGTCAACGATCGCGGCCCGTTCGTGGCCGGCCGTCTGCTCGACCTCTCGGAAGGCGCGGCGCGCGCCATCGGTGGGATCGGGGCGGGGCTCATCCACGTCAGGATCCGAGTGGTGGCGCTTCCCGAGGGCACCGACACCGCGGCCGGAAAGCCGCCGCCGCACTGACGCCGGTCAGCGCAGGAGCGACGCGTACACGCGGGTCGTCGCGGCCATCATCGCGTCGACGGTGAAGCGCTCGCGGACGAGGGCCTGACCGGCCTGCGCCATGATGTGCGCGCGTTCGGTATCGGAGATCATCTCCAGGATCGCTCTGGCCAGGGCGTCCGGCTCGCCAGGCGGGACCAGTCGTCCCGTCACGCCGTCCTTCACGATCTCGGGAATCCCGCCCACGGCCGTGGCCACAACCGGCGTGCGGACCGCGAGCGCCTGAGGAATGACCTGCGACGTCGCCTCCGAGCGCGTGGAGGGGAGCACCAGCAGGTCGAGCGCCGCCATCACCTCGGGGACGTCGCGGCGGAACCCCGTCATCACGACGTGGTTGGCGAGCCCCAGGGCGTGGACTCGGCGGTGCACATCGTCGAAGCCCACCCCGTCGCCGACGATCACGAAGCGCGCGGCCGGCACGTGGCGTCGCACGATGAGCGCGGCGTCGAGGAAATCGTTGTGGCCCTTCGATCCCCGGATGTTGGCGACGAGTCCGATGGCGGGACCGTTGAGGCCGAGCTCGTCGCGTACGGTCTTGCCGCTCACGCCCGGATGGAAGCGCGTGGTGTCGACACCCGCGGGCACCGAGACGACGCGGTCGTCCGGCACGCCCGCGGCGACCACGATCGTGCGGATCGCGTCGCCCGTGGTCAGCACGCGGTCGGCCAGGCGGTACACGAGCGCGCGCCGGCGGAGAATCGGGATCGACACGTGGCGGCTGCGCACCACCGGGCGGCGCGTGCTCCGCGCGGCCAGCGTGGCGAGCCAGCTGTCCACCGAGCTGTGCGTGTGGACGATGCCGATATCGAGCTGGCGGATCAGCCGCCGCAAGGTGACCGCGGCGGCGACGTCGAAGGCGTTGCGCATCGTGAGGCTGAACACGGAGAGATCGGCCGCCGAGGCCTCGGCGCGCAGGCGGCTCGCCGGCTGGCACGCGATGACCACGTCCCAGCCGTGCTCGAGGAGCCAGCGCGACTCGGTGAGGATCCTGATCTCCTGGCCGCCGAGTCCCAGGGACGACTCGGTGTGGAGCACGACACGCCGCGGCGACGTTGACACGCGCGTGTCAGTATAGGCCATGATCCAGCAGTTCATCGAGCACTTCACGTACGCCGGACTCTTCCTCACGCTGTTCGCGGCGGGTCTCGGCCTGCCCATTCCCGAAGAGGTCGCGATCATCGCCGGCGGCGTCCTCGCCCACGAACACGTCGTGCACTGGTGGATCGCGCTGCCCGTGTGCATCCTGGGCGTGCTCGGCGGCGACGTCGCCCTCTACGCGATCGGCCATCACTGGGGCGAGCGGGTGCTGGAGTGGAGGGTGGTTCGGCGCGTGCTGACCCCGGAGCGTGAGGAGACGCTCAAGGCGCGGTATCGCCAGCACGGCGCCAAGATCGTGTTCGCGGCGCGGCACGTCATGGGCATCCGGGCGGCCGCCTTTCTCACCGCGGGCATCTGCCGGTTGTCGTTCTGGAAGTTCGTGCTCGTCGATGCGGCCGCGGCGATCGTCAGCGTGCCGATCGGCTTCGGCATCGCGTTCCTCTTCACCGATCAGCTCGAGCGCGTCATGCGCGATGTCCACCGCGTCGAGCGCTGGCTCGTGCTCTACGCGCTCGCCGGCCTCGCCGCCTGGCTCGCCTATCTCGCGTGGCGCCAGGGCCGACGGACCTGAGAGGCGTGGAAGCGCCGTCGGGCGCGGATCGTGATCAGACGCTGTCCGCGCCGTCGGGGCGCGCGGCCGTGCGTGCTATAGTCGCCACGGAGGTCGTGGTGACGACAGCCGAGCGCAAGCGATGGCACGCCGTGTTCCGGCTGCTGGAGCGCGACGAGCGGGTATTCGCGGTGCTGCTGGCCGTCGCCATGGTGGGCGGTCTCGCCACGCTCGGCCTCGTTCCCCTGCGGCCGCGCCAGGCGATCGACCTCTACTCGCTCGTCTTCTGGTTCGGCGCCTACAAGGTCGGGATCTTCGCGCTCGTCACGGTGACGCCACGAGCGACGCGCGCGATCTTCCTGGGCGCGCTCGCCATCGACCTGCTGCTCGTCTTCGTCCTCCTCACGCTCACCGGCGGCGGCGACAGTCTCTTCTATCTGCTGTTTTTCCCGCTCGTCGCCGTGAACGCCTATTACTTCGGGCCGTGGGTGGGACTCAGCGCGGCCCTGGTCGCCGGCGCCCTCTACACGCTCTCGGCGTGGCTCATGCCTCCGTGGGTCGGCTGGACGCCGGCGGTGATCCTGGCCGCGCTCGTCGGGTTGCCGGCGGTCACGCTCGGTCTCGTCGCCGAGCGTGAGCGTGGCGCCCGCTCCGAAGTGGAGCGCCTTAATCAGGAGCTCACCGGGACGCTGACGCGGCTGCAGGCGGCCCAGGAGGAGCTGCTGGTCGCCGAGCGGATGGCGACCGTCGGGCGGCTGTCCCTCAAGGTCGCTCACGAGGTGCGCAATCCGATCAGCGCCATCGAGCTCAACGCCGAGATCCTCCAGGAGATCGTGGGCAACCAGGCGGCATCGGAGACCGATGAAGCCAGGGCGCTGGTGGCGGCCATCCGCGATCAGGTGAAGACACTCGACGCGCTGACCGAGGAGTACCTGACCTTCGCGCGCTTCCCGCGGCCACACTTCGAAGAGGACGCGGTGAACGATCTCGTGCGCGAGCTGGCGGACTTCATCCGGCCGGTGGCGACGCGCCAGGGACTCACCGTCCGCGTGGAGACCGACGCCGACGTACCGCTGATGGAGATCGATCGCGGCTTGCTGCGTCAGGCCGTCCTCAATCTCGTGAAGAACGGTCTGGAGGCGCTGTCGCGCGGCGGCGAGCTCACGCTCACCAGTCGGCGGGACGGCGATGCCGTGGAGCTGAGCGTGGCCGACAGCGGTGGCGGCATTCCCGACGACATCGGCAGGCGCCTGTTCGAGCCGTTCTTCACGACCAAGCCGCAGGGGACGGGACTCGGGCTGTCGATCACCAGGCAGATTACCGAGGAGCACGGCGGCGAGGTCCGGTGGACGAGCCGGCCGGGCAGCGGCACGCGCTTCACGATCCGGCTGCCGCTCAAGAGAACGCATGGCTGAGCCGGCGAACATCCTGGTCGCCGACGACGATCCGGGGCTGCGCGAGAGCCTCGAGCGCACGCTCGCCCGCGAGGGGTACCGCGTGGTCGTCGCCTCCGACGGGCAGGCCGCGCTCGAGCGGCTGCAGGGCGGTGGCATCGATCTCGTGCTCACGGATCTCAAGATGCCCGGGCTCTCCGGCATCGAGCTGCTGCGCGCGGCCAAGGCCATCGCCCCCGACGTCGACGTGATCCTGCTCACCGCCTTCGGCACGATCGAAGAAGCGGTGAAGGCGATGAAGGACGGCGCCTACGACTTCCTCACCAAGCCCGTCCAGCGCGCGCAGCTCCAGCGCGTGATCCGTCAGGCCCTGGAGCGCCGCGACCTGATCCAGCAGAACCGCGCGCTCCAGCAGCGCCTCGACGCGCTGTTGAAGCAGGGTGACGTCATCGGCGCCAGCCCGGCCTTCCGCCGCATGATGACGCTCGTCCAGCAGGTCGCCGACAGCTCGGCCACCGTCCTCGTCCAGGGTGAGAGCGGCACCGGGAAGGAGCTGGTTGCCCGGGCGATCCACGAGCGCTCGCCGCGGCGGCAGGGGCCATGCGTGGCCGTCAACTGCGCGGCGCTGCCCGAGACGCTGCTGGAGTCAGAGCTGTTCGGGTACGAGAAGGGCGCGTTCACAGGCGCGGCCGGACGCAAGGAGGGACGCTTCGAGCTGGCGGACGGCGGCACGCTCTTCCTGGACGAGGTCGCCGATCTCTCTCCGGTGACCCAGCCGAAGATTTTGAGAGTCCTCCAGGAAGGTGAGTTCGAGCGGCTGGGGGGCACCCGCACGATGCGCGTGGACGTTCGCATCGTCGCCGCCACCAATCAGGACCTGGCCCAGATGGTGCGGGACCGGCGCTTCCGCGAGGACCTCTACTATCGGCTCAACGTCATCACGATCACCGTGCCGCCGTTGCGCGAGCGCCGCGAGGACATCCGCGTGCTCGCCGAGCACTTCCTGCGCCTCTATGCGGCCAAGAACAACCGGCGACTCGAGGGCTTCACCGACGAGGCGCTCCGGCGGCTGGAGGGTTACTCGTGGCCGGGCAACGTCCGTGAGCTCGAGAACGTGATCGAGCGCGGCGTGGTGCTGGCGCGGGCCAGCCTGATCGACCTGGCCGATCTCCCCGAGGAAATCGCCGGAGCGACGCCGCTGCCGGAGGGCGTGCTGTCCGTCAGGATCGGTACGCCGCTGGCCGAAGTGGAGCAACGCCTGCTCGAAGCGACGCTCCGCGCGACGAAGAACAACAAGACGCTCACTGCGAAGCTGCTCGGAATCGATCCACGCACGGTCTCGCGGAAGCTCGAACGGTGGGACGACGAAGCCGAGGCGGACGCCGGCGACCACGAAGCGTAGTCGCCGGCGACCCGCGGGCGATCAGCGGCTCGGTGTGGCGTGACCCCGCTTGTTGAGCGTGATCTTGTCGCCGACCTTCAGGTCGTTCAGTGTGGCCGCGTCGCCCCTGAACGAATGCGTCTGACCGTCGTCTCCGCGCAGCGTCACCATGCCGTTCCTGGCGTCGATCGCGGTCACCGTGCCCTCGATCTTCTCGGGCGCCGCGCTCGGCACTGAAGCCGAGGGCGTGTCAGTCTTCGTCTGAGCGGGCGCCTGCCCGCTCCATCCGATCGTCGCCGCGACCAGGGCTGCGACGACGGCCCATCCGATCCACGTCTTCTTCATCGTCGCCTCCTAGTGCTTCTTCGTGATGTCGTAGATCGCGCCACCGGCCGCGCCGACACCGGCGCCGATCAGCGCGCCCTTCCCTGCGCCGTAACCGGTACCCGCGCCGACCGCGGCCCCAGTGCCGGCGCCGACGGCTGCCCCGGTCGCCGTTCCGCAGGCCGTGGCGGCCAGCGCGAGAAGCGAGAGCCCAACGATCGGAGTGATGAACCGTGTCTTCATTGCTCGCTCTCCTCGTAGATGCCGGATTCTTGACTGGTGAGGTGCAATGCACGTGCCTTGCAGTCCGTCTGATCTCGCCCCTGGGTATTTTTTCCCGGGCTCCTGGGAGGTTTGCCCGGATGACCGTCTCGCTGCTCCCGGGATCCTGCGTAAATGCCTGACATCACGTGTGCGGGCGCGTGGTGTAGGAGTTGCACTACAGCAGAGCGCGGCCACTCAGGCGCCGTCCGAGGCACAGACACCACGTGCGGGAGGGCGGATTGCGGCGAATCCTCTGCATTGACGACGACGTCGATATGCTGCACTTCATGCGCGACATGTTCCGCGGCGAGCGCGTCGACTGTGCGTCGCTCTCGGGCGTCGCGTTCGACACGCGGGCATCACGCTGCTGTCCAAGCCGTTCACGGTCGAAGAGATGATGGAGGTGGTCGGCCGTATCGCCGAGCGCGCCTCGTGAAGCTTCGCTCTCACCTCGTCCTCCTGATCGTCGTTGCCATCATCCCGGCCGTCGCCGTTTCGGCGGTCGCGCTGTATTTCTTCGCGGCCCAGACGAAGACGACCGTCGAGACGTCGCTGGTCGACACGGCGCGGGCGCTGTCGCTGGCCGTCGAGCGCGACGTTCGCTCGACCGTCTCGGCGCTCCACGTGCTCGCCGGATCGGCCGATCTGAAGCGGGGTGATCTGCGCGCCTTTCACGAGCATGCGGCCCCCGTGCTCCGCGCGTGGCCGGCGTGGGACAACCTCGTCGTACTCGACCTCGCCGGCCAGGAGTTCGTCGATCCGAGTGTTCCGTTCGGCGCGCCACTTCCGAAGACCCACGCGCCCCGACTGAGCGACTCCGCCATGCGTGCCGGGTTCGCCGTGTCGGAGGTGGGCACCGGCCCGGTGACCTCGGCGGCGACGATCGCCGTCCAGGTGCCGGTCAGCATCGACGGCGAGATCCGCTACATGCTGGCCGCCTCGCTGCGGACCGATGCGCTGGCCGAACTGCTCACCGAGCAGCGAGTGCCGGCCGGCACGGTGGGAACGCTGGTGGATCGCAACAAGATCGTCCTGGCGCGAACCGGGGGCGGCGAGCGCGCCGTGGGCCAGCCGGCGCCATCGGGTCTGGCCGACAACGTCAGTGAGATGGCGGAAGGCCACTTCTCGACGGTCAGAGGGGAAGGCCAGCCGGTCTTCGTGGCGTTCAGCACCTCGCCGGTTACCGGATGGACGATCGCCCTCAGCACTCCCCGCGACGCGCTCTCCCAGCCGTTCGAGTCCTCGCTGAAGCTCTTCGGCGGCGGCGCGCTCCTCGTGATCTCGCTCGGCGTCGTCGTCGCGCTCATGCTGTCCCGTCGCGTCTCGTCCTCGCTGCGCTCGCTCGCATCGGCCGCCGCGGCGATGAACTCGGGAGCGCCGGTGCGTGTGCCTCGTTCACGGGTCCAGGAGGTCAAAGCGATCGGCGAGGCGCTGCTGGCCGTTCACCGGGAGCGGGAAAGGTCCGAGGAGCACCGTGCCCTCTTGCTGGCCGATGCCGAGCACCGTCGCCGTGCCGCCGAAAGCCTCAACGACGTGAAGGCGCTGGTGTCCGAGTCACTGGAGCCCGAGAGCGTGGCGCAAGCCGTCGTCAACGCGATGGCGCGGCTGCTCGGCGCTCCAATGGTCGTCCTCTATCGCACCGATCCGGATTCGAGCGACCTTGTCCTGGTCAGCGAGGTCGGCGCGCCCGAACGGCGGGGCTGGCACATTCCCCGCGCGACCGGGACGGTGGCCATGGCGCTCGAGACCGGGACTCCCGTGCAGAGCGCCGACGTCCTGACGGATCCACGCATCACGCTCGAGGATCGACTCCGCGCCGACATCGAGCGGTCGCAATATCGGGCCGCCTTCGCGGTCCCGCTGATGGTGCGGGGCACCGCGATCGGGTCGCTCATGGTCGGCGACGGGATCGGCCGGATCTATGCGGACGAGGAGATCGATCTCGCCCAGACGTTCGCCCACCACGCGGCCATCGCGATGAACAACGCGCGGCTCTACCAGGAGCTTCGCGCGGCCTACGACAAGCTCTCGGTGGCCCAGCAGCAGCTCCTGCAGGCCCAGAAGATGGAGGCGGTCGGCCGTCTGGCCGGCGGTATCGCTCACGACTTCAACAACCTCATCACCGTGATTTCGGGCCGGAGCGTCATGCTCATGCGCGAGCTGGGCCCCGACCACCCGAGCCGGCGCAAGATCGAGATCATCCAGAGCACCGCGGACCGCGCGGCCGACATCACGCGCCAGCTCCTGGCCTTCAGCCGCAAGCAGCTCCTGGCCCCGAAGCGCCTGAACGTGAACGAGCAGGTCCGCGCCATGCTGCCGGTGCTCGAGCGGCTGCTCGGCGAGGACATCACGGTGACGTTCCTGCCCGACGTCGACTCGGGCACGGTGCTGGCCGATCCCGCCCAGATCGATCAGGTGCTCGTGAATCTGCTCGTCAACGCGCGTGACGCCATGCCGCGCGGGGGCCGCATCGAGCTGGTCACCGCCAACGTCTCGCTCACGCGCGACGATCTCGGCGCGGAGAGCGAGGCCGTGCCCGGACCGTACGTGATGCTCAGCGTGCAGGACACGGGTGAGGGAATGGACGCCGCGACGCTCGAGCGGATCTTCGAGCCGTTCTTCACGACGAAGGCCATGAACCGCGGCACCGGGCTCGGTCTGGCCACGGTGTACGGCATCATCAAGCAGAGCGGCGGCCAGATCGTGGTGGACAGTCACGTGGGGCGCGGCACGACCTTCCGGATTTACCTGCCGAGCGTGGCCGCCGACGTCCGCCCGGCCGCACCCGGGCCGAACGGGAGCGCGGCCGGTGGGCGTGAGACGATCCTGATCGTCGAGGACGAGCCGGACGTCAGCGAGTTCGCCCGCGACGCGCTCGTGCTCTACGGCTACACGGTGCTGTCGGCGACCTCCCCGAACGAGGCGCTGGCGATTGCTCGCCGTCATCGCGACGACATCGACGTCGTCCTCACCGACGTCGTCATGCCCGGCATGTCGGGTCGCGAGCTGGCCACCCGTATCGCCGAGATCTGCCCGCGGGCACGCGTCGCTTACATGTCCGGGTACACCGAAGACGCCATCGTCCGCCGCGGCGTCCACTCGGCCGAGATCCCGTTCATCGCCAAGCCGTTCACGGCCGACAGTCTCGCCCACCACCTGCGCACGGTGCTCGACGGCGAGCCCGTGGCGGCAGGCCGCTGACTCACTCCCGAATCAGCACGAAGTCCACGTCGACCGCCGACTGACCCGGCTGAGGGTAGATCTGTGTGACGAGCGCCCGATGGCCCGGCGCCGTCACGCGCACGTGCACGTGCAGCGGGCGGCCCGGGTACTTGCCGGGAACATCGGTCTCGTAGCGATACCGCCCTTCGTCATCGGCGGCCTGCGTGGCCCGGTGCGCGTCGTCGTAGTCGCCGCTCGGGTTCGCCGACCACCATTCGAGCCGGGCGCGCGCCAGGGGCGTGCAACGCTCGATGGTCAGGACGCGCCCCGTCACGACCAGACCGCGGCCCGTCGTCGCGCGCTCCGGCGCATTCGCGGTGTAGAACGGGCCGAGGGCGTCGGGTCGCGAGGGCGCGCACCGAGACTGGCCGACAACGGGCGCGGCGGCCGCCGCGACGACGAGGACGCATAGCAGGCCGTGAACGATCGCATCTCGCATGTCTGGTATTCTACGGCCCAATGAAAGCCCTCATGCTCACGCGCGAGTATCCGCCGCACATCTATGGTGGCGCCGGTGTCGTCGTCGACGAGCTGACGCGCGCGCTCAGCCGTCGCATGCCGGTGGACGTGCGCTGCTTCGGCGAGCGGCGACCGGAGGCGTCCTCCGAGCGCGTCGCCGTGCGGGGCTACACGCCGTGGGAGCGTCTCGCCGCCGGCAACGATGGAGCGCGCTACGCGCCGGCGCTCGAGACGTTGTCGATCGACCTGGCCATGGCGCGCGATCCCGTCGACGCCGACGTCGCGCATGCCCACACGTGGTACGCCGACATGGCGGGACTGTGGATCCGTACGCTCCATCGCATCCCGCTCATCGTGACTCTGCACAGCATGGAGCCGCTGCGCCCGTGGAAAGCCGATCAGCTGGGCAGTGGGTATCTCCTGTCCTCGTGGATCGAGAAGACGGCCGTGCAGGCGGCCGATCGCGTCATCGCGGTCTCGACCGGCATGCGCGCGGACATCCTGCGCCACTTCCAGGTCGATCCGGCCAAGGTCGTCGTCATCCACAACGGCATTGATCCCGATCGCTTCAAGCGTACCGACACGAAGGACGCGCTGACCGCGCTCGGCGTCCGGACGCCCTACGTGCTGTTCGTCGGGCGCATCACCGACCAGAAGGGGATCTTCGACCTGCTGACCGCCGCGCCCAATCTCCCGAACGGCGTCCAGGTCGTGCTCTGCGCGTCGGCGCCCGACACGCCCGAGATCGAGGAGCGTTTGCGTCGCACGGTGCTTCGCCATCCGAACGTGCACTGGATCAACCGGATGGTGCCGGTCGATCAAGTCGTCCAGCTTTACAGTCACGCCTCCGTCTTCGTCTGTCCGTCGGTCTACGAGCCGTTCGGCCTCATCAACCTCGAGGCGATGGCGTGCGGGACGGCGGTCGTCGCCTCGGCGGTCGGCGGCATCGTCGAGGTGGTCGAGGACGGCAAGACGGGCATCCTGCTTCCGCCGTCGCGACCCGACGAGCTCGCCGCCGCTATTCGCCGCCTGCTCGACGATCCCGCCGAGGCGCGGGCGATGGGCCAGGCCGGCCGGCGCCGCGTCGAGGAAAAGTTCGCGTGGGCGAGCGTGGCGGAGCGCACCGAAGCCGTGTACGCCGACGCGATCGCCGAATTCCGCCGCACCGAGCGCGACTGAGCGGCGGCGTGGCCGCCGTGGAGCTCGGGGCGCTCGCCGGGTTCGTGTTCGATCTCGACGGGTGCGTCTGGAACGGCAACGTCCTGAATCCCGGGGCCGGCGAGACGCTGGCCGCCCTCGACCGGGCCGGCCGCCGACTCGCGTTCGTCTCCAACAACTCGCGGGCGACCGGCGCCGACCTCCGTGAGCGATTGCACGCCCTTGGCGTCACCGTGGCCCAGCACGCCCTCAGCCCGCTCGAGATCATCGGTGAAGTCATCACGCAGCGCTGGAGTCGCTCGCGCGTGCTCGTCATGGGTGCCCGCGAGATGGAGGACGCGATCGCCGGTGCCGGCCACGCCATCGTCGACTTCAAGGACTGGCGGGCGGCGACGGTCGTGGCCGTCGGCAACGACTTCGACCTGACGTACGAGCGCCTGACCGTGGCCGCTCGTGCCGCGGCCGCGACCGGACGGCTGGTGACGCCGAACGTCGACCCGCAGCTCCCGGTCGAGGGCGGAGAGTTCCTGCCCGGGTGCGGGGCGATCGTCAGGGCGGTCACGGTGGCGGCCGGCGGCGTCGAGCCGGTCGTCGTGGGCAAGCCGGAGCCTCCGCTCTTCCGGATGGCCCTCGAGCGCCTCGGGTTGCCGCCGAGCCGGGTCGTCATGGTCGGCGACAGCCTCGGCGCCGACATCCTCGGCGCGCGCGGGGTCGGCATGCCCACCGTCCTCTACGCCCCCCAGGGATCGACGGCCGCCGAGCCTGATGTGGTCGTACGCTCCTTCGCCGAGCTCGCGCGCCTGGCCGGGGTGGGGCCGGCAGAAAATAGCCGTTGACGGCGTACGTAAATTAAGCCACCCTAATACCGGGTCGACACGGGGCCTAAGGTTGACGGGAGGACGCGATGGAGCGACGGCTCGTGCTGGTGCTGCTCGCGATGGCGTGGACCGTGGTGGCGGGCAGTGCGCTCGCAGCGGACCCCCCGGAGATCGCCCTCCTGATCGAGAAAGGCAAGTTCCAGCCCGACGAGATCAAGGTCAAAGCCAATGCCCCCTTCATCCTGGTCATCACGAACAAGGGTGACAAGGCGGCCGAGTTCGAGAGCAAGGACCTCCGCACCGAGAAAGTGGTACCGGCCGGCAAGACGGTCAAGGTTCGCATCCGCGCGCTCAAGCCCGGGACGTATCCGTTCCTCGATGACTTCAACAAACAGACCACCGGCCGAATCGTCGCGGAGTGAGCGTGATCGTCTGTCTCTGTCGAGCCGTCTGCGAGCAGATGCTGGGCGAAACGATCGCGTCGGGCGCCGCCAGCGTCGACGCGGTGACGTCCGCCTGCGGCGCCGGCAGCGACTGTGGTGCGTGCCTTCCCATGATTGCAGACTGGATTGAGCGACAAACCACCCCAGGGTACTCTCACGGCACCAGGTAGCTAGCCGTTCCGCTCCGGAGGTTGCCCGTGAAGGGTCACGACCGGGTTGTCGCACTGCTGAACGACGTCCTCACCGCCGAGCTCACCGCGATCAATCAGTACTTCATCCACGCGCGCATGTGCGAGAACTGGGGCTACGAGCGGCTCTGGAAGAAAATCCGCAGCGAGTCCATCGGCGAGATGCGCCACGCCGATGAGCTCATCGCGCGGATTCTCTACCTCGAAGGCACGCCGAATGTGCAGAAGCTCGGCAAGGTCAACGTCGGCCAGACCGTCCCGGAACAGCTCCGGCTCGACCTCGAGCTGGAGAAGGCAGCCGTCACCATGCTGAACCAGGCGATCGAGACGTGCCGGAGCCTCGGGGACCACGGCAGCCGCGACCTGCTGGAGGACATCCTGAAATCGGAAGAAGAGCACGCCAACTGGATCGAAGCCCAGCTCACGCTCATCCAGCAAGCCGGCGAAGGCAACTACCTCTCCCAGCAGATCAAGGACGACGACGACTGAAAACCTGGCGGGAAACGATGTGGGGGCCTCCCGGGAGGCCCCCACGCGCGATCAGGGGGACGTGGGCAGTGCTACGGAGCCGAGACGGTGGCGCCGTCGCCTGCCGCCGAGATCGTGAAGGTGCCGAGGGCGGCGTTGATGGCGAAGTTGTACGCGGAGCCCCACGCCGTACTGGGCGGGGTCGGGATCGTAGCCATGAACGGACCGGCCGTGATGTTCTGCGGGCTGGTGGCGATCGCCGTGAGCAGCCCGAGCACGCTCGGGAGAGTCCCCATGTGAGCGGTGTAGATGCTGACGGCCGATGCGAGTCCGCGAATATCGGCCTGGGCCTTCGCGATGCGGGCCCGCGCCTGCATGTTGGCGTAGAGCGGAACAGCGATGGCGGCCAGGATTCCGATGATCGCGACGACGATCATCAACTCGATCAGCGTGAAACCCTTCTGGCCGCCGAGGCCCCGCCGTGTGTACCAGAATCTGGTCATCTCTTGCGCCCCCCTTTATCGACGATCTCGACGAATCGATCGCACAAGGGTGCACGGCGGGTGCCAGGCCCATCGCTGGAGCCACCCACAAGGATTCCGGTGACTTGGAACGGTCGCCCATTCCCGAGGTGTGTCATCTTAGGACGAGCAGCGACGTAGCATGTCACCTCGGCGGAACGACGTCTGGGCCATTTGCATCAACGCACGCACGCCGCCGTCTCGGTGTACTGTGTACGGCCAGATACTGGTCCTCACTTCTTCGAAGCGGAGGGACGGACTCATGATGCGATTGATGGCCCTGCTCGTGACGCTCGCGTTCGCCGCCGGCATGCTGGGCAGTCCCGCCGTGTGGGCGCAGACGAAGGCTGCGCCCGCGAAGGAGGCGCCAGCCAAGTCCGAGACGAAGGCCCCGGCGAAGAAAGGCCTGGTCGACCTCAACAGCGCCAGCGCCGACGAGCTCCAGAATCTGCCGGGCATCGGCGACGCCTACGCCAAGAAGATCATCGAGAATCGTCCGTACAAGCGGAAGGACGAGCTGGTCAGCAAGAAGATCGTGCCGCAGGCGACCTACGACAAGATCAAGAACCAGGTGATCGCCAAGCAGGCCACGACGAAGAAGTAGCCCCGCGGCTCAGCGCCAGATGAGCGGCGCCATCAGCGTCACCGTGAGCGCGATGGCGACGGTGAGCGGCGCGCCCACGCGAGCGAAGTCCCAGAAGCGATAGCCGCCGGGGCCGTACACGACGAGGTTGCCGTGGTGGGCCATGGGCGTGAGGAACGCCGTGACCGACGCCATCGCCACGGTCACCACGTACGGCTCGGGCGGCTGTCCGAGCGCCTGGGCGAGGGCGGCCGCCACCGGGGCGAGCAGGGCCGTGGTGGCGGCGTCGGACATGAACTCCGTCACGAAGGCCACGACGGCGTAGATCGTCAGCAGCACCAGCCACGGACTCCAGTCGCCGACCGCGTTGTGGAGCCATCCCGCCAGGAGCGTCGACGTTCCGCTCTTTTCCATCGCGGCGCCGAGGGGAATGGCGCCGGCGATGAAGACGAAGATGCGCGAGTCGATCGAGCGATGGGCCTGGCTGGGCGACAGACAGCCGGTGAGGACCATGGCGACGGCGCCGGCGAGCCCCGCGATCTCCAGGGGAACGTTGAGCGTGGCCGCGACGACGGTACCGGCCATGATCACCGCGGCGATCCACGCCCGTCGCCACACCGTGCCCTGGCCGTGGAACGGCACCAGCATCAGGAAGCTCCGGTCGCTCCCGATGCGCTCGAGCGCCTCGTCGTCGCCTTGCAGCACGAGCACGTCACCCGGGCGCAGCCGGACGTCCGCCAGCTCCTCCTCGATCCAGCCGTGACGCCGCCAGAGTCCCAGCACGATGACGGCGTAGCGATGTCGGAAGTCGATGTCGGCGATCGAGCGCCCGACGAAGTCGGACTCCGGAGCGACCACGGCCTGCACGAGCCGCTCGGCGATGTCGCGCTGGGCGGCCAGTCCTCCCTCGGCGTTGCCGTTGCGGGCGCCGTACTGCTGGACCGGATGCAACTCGACGCCGTTGTCCTCACGGAAGGCGACGAGATTTTCGGGCGTGGTCCGCACGAGCAACACATCGCCGGCCGTGAGTCGCCGCTGATCGAACGGCCGGCGCAGACGGCGGCCGTCGCGCACGAGGCCGACCACCGCGAGGTGATTGCTCTCGTCTTCCTCGATCTCGGACACCGTCTTGTCGAGGAACGGCGAATCGGGCAGCACCGTCAACTCGGTGAAGTAATCGTCGAGCCTGAACTTCTCGGCCGCCGCCGCGGCCGCCTGCCGCTCGGGGAGGAGCAGGCGACCGATGGTCATCATGTAGAGTGTGCCGAGCGCCGAGATGGCGAGGCCGATCGGCGCGATGGAGAAGATGCCGAGACCCGGGCGACCGGCCTGCTGGAGCACGGCGCTGGCCACGAGGAACGCGGGCGCGCCGATGATCGTGATCGTCGTCCCGAGCGACGCGGCGAAGGAGAGCGGCAACAGCAGCTTCGATGCCGCGATGTTGTGCCGGCGGCCGAGGTCGAGCGTGGTCGGCAGCATCACGGCCGTCATCGTGACGTGATGCGTGAAGGCTGACATCAGGGCGACCGAGGACATCAGCACGGCGACGACGCGCGTGTAGCTCCCACCGGCGAGACGCGCGATGAGACGCCCGAGGGCCTGGGAGACGCCGGTGCGATAGAGCGCGGCGCTCAGCACGAAGACGCTGGCGACCGCGATGGCCGGCTCGCTGGCGAAGCCGGCGAGAGCCTCGCGCGGCTCGAGCAGTCCGGTTCCCACCAGGGCGAGGATGATCATGACGGCCACCACATCGTTGCGGATGCGCTCCGTCGCGAGGAGCACGAACGCGCCGAGGAGGATGGCGAAGAAGAGCAGGTGCTGCGCGGTCAACCCGCCGGGCACGATGACTCACTCAGCACGCGCCATGCCAGTCACCCTCGAGACGCTCGACGGTTGGCATGGGACACGCAGCGAAGACGGTCGGGCGCCGAGAAAGGAGTTGCGCGTGCTGTGGACCATCTTCGTGGTGCTGCTGGTGCTGTGGGCGTTGGGGGTGGTGAGCTCCTACACGCTCAATGGCTTCATTCACATTCTGCTGGTCGTTGCCCTGGTCGTCGTCCTGATCCGCATCATCCAGGGACGGCGTCCGGTCTGACCCGGCTCAGCGGCTGAGCCAGTCGCGGAAGCGCCGCCACCAGTCGATGACCTGGTCGGTCACGCCGCCGTGCTCGTCGCACGGCGGCGGCTCCGTTCCCTGCAGGAACACCTCGCGGGCGGTGACCGGGCAGTAGCGATTGGCCAGCTTGCCGTTCGTCGGGTCGATGCTCGTGACGGTCGCGCCGGCGGGGGCCGAGAAGACCGGGCCCGGGTAGGCGTCGAGCGTCTGGCGCATGAAATCGGTCCAGATCGGGAGCGCCGCTTGAGCGCCGGTCAAGCCGTGCACGTCGCCGCTGTCGAAGCCCACCCAGACGAGCGCGACGAGGGTGGGGGTGTAGCCGACGAACCACGCATCGCGCCCGTCGTTCGTCGTCCCCGTCTTGCCCGCGACGGCGCTGGTCAAGCCCAGCGCCCGGGCGCTGGCGCCCGTTCCCGTCGTCATCACGCCTTCCAGCAGCGACGTCATCAGATACGCCTCGGCCGGTGAGATGACCGGCGTCGGCGCGACCTCTCGCAGCCCGATCGAGCTTCCGTCGCTCTCGTAGGCGGCGCGCACCGCGGTGATCTCTCCGGCCTTGAAGCCCCCGTTGGCGAAGGGCAGGTAGGCGGCGGCCAGCTCGACCGGGGTCACCTCGAAGGCTCCGAGCACCATCGCGGGGACGGGGCGGAGCGGGCTCGCGATGCCGAGGCCGCGCGCCGTCTCGATCACCGCGGGAAGCCCGATCTCCTGTGCGATCCTCACCGTCGCGGCGTTCAGGGACTGCTCGAGCGCGTGCCGCACGCTGACACGGCCTTCGTACCGGTCTCCATAGTTGCGCGGGCTCCACGGCGTGCCGTCGACGTCCACGGTGAGCGGGCTGTCCTCCACGAACGAGGCGGGCGTGAACGCGACGGCGCCACGACGCTCCCGCAGCGCGGCCATGTACACGAACGGCTTGAACGCCGAGCCAGGCTGCCGGCGGGCCTGCAGCGCGCGATCGAACTGGCTGACGCGATAGTCCCGTCCGCCGACGAGTGCCACGACACGTCCGCTCGTCGGGTCGAGCGCGATCAGCGCCGCCTGGAGCCGCTCGGTCGGATCACCGCGGCGCAGCCGTGGCGATGAGGCCTCCAGACGCTCGAGTCCGCGCGTCAGCGCGTTCTCGGCGAAGCGTTGGAGCGCGAGGTCGAGCGTCGTGTAGATCCGTGCGCCGCGGGCGCCACCGTCGAAATCGGGCAGCCGCTGCTCGATCTCCTGCTCGACGTAGTCGACGAAGTAGGGCGCGCCCTGGCCCGGCCGCACGTTCGGCTGGACGCGCACCGCCTCGTGCCGGGCCTGGGCGTAATCGGCCTCACCGATGCGACCGAGCTCGCGCATGCGAGTCAGCACCACGTCACGGCGCTGACGCGCGCGTTCCGGGTTGATGACGGGCGAATAGCTGTTGGGCGCCCGCACCATGCCGGCGAGCAAGGCCGACTCGGCGAGCGTGAGCTGATGGACCTCCTTGCCGAAATACGCGCGAGCGGCCGAGCTCACGCCGCGGATCGCCTGCGATCCCCGCTGGCCCAGGTACACGTCGTTCAGATAGGCCTCGAGGATCTGCTCCTTGGGATAGCGCCACTCCACCACCGCGGCGAGCCAGGCCTCGCGCAGCTTGCGCCCGAACGTCCGGCGCGGGCCGACCAGCCGGTTCTTGACGAGCTGTTGCGTGATCGTGCTGCCGCCCTGAGCCACCCGGCCGGCGCGAATGTTCGTCCAGGCGGCTCGCACCAGGCCGTGAAAGTCGACGCCGGCGTGCTCGAAGAACCGGTGGTCTTCCGCGGCGAGAATGGCGTTCATCAGGCTCAGCGGAACATCGGCCAGCCGCACCGGACGGAAATCCTCGCCGCGGCGGTCGGCACCGCTCGTGAGGACCTCGCCCTCCAGACGTACGCCGTCGATCAGCTCGCCGTCCCGCCGCACGCGGACGATGCGATCGCCGGACAGCTCGATGCGAATGCGCGCGGGGGCCTGGCCCGCGTCCTCCTCGAGCCCACGCACGTAGAGGTCCCACACCCCCGCGGTGCGTCGAAAGTGACCGGGCGTGGGGGGCATGGTGGACGTTTCCCGGTACTTGAGGCGAGTCAGCGTTCCCGCGAGATCGACGGCGCGAACGCTGATGCCCGGCGCCAGCGGCTGGCCGGCGGCGTAGACGAACGTCGCTCGGCGCGCCTCGGCCCGGCCGAAGCGGTGGAGCTCGATCACGGTGTAGGTGGTGACGCCGGCCGTCGTGAAGGCCATCAGCGCGCCGACACCGGCGACGACCAGAGCGAGACGCCCGGCCTGCTGGTACCAGCGCCGCAGGCCGAGCAGGGCTCGCGCGCCGTGCCGCGCGAGCCTCGAGCGAAGCTCAGGGGTCACGAGCTCAGTATGCCCAATGATTCTTCGAACAGGGCTCGCGTGTGATCAGCGGCCCGGCGTCGACCTCAGATCAGCCGTTCACGAAGATGACGGAGCACGCGGCCCACGACGCCGGGCCGGTGCGCGTACGCGATGCCCAGCCGGGCATAGGCGTCGGGCGAGAGGGGGGCGCGGCTGGCGCGCGCGGCGCGCGCGCCACGCAGGCCGTCGCGCAGGCCGCGCGCGTACGCGCGTAGCTCGCCGGCGCGGGTGGCGCAGAAGCCCATGAGCGCCAGGTCCTGGACGATCGAGGCTGCGGCCCGGACCGGCCGGTGATTCCGCAGCGCCACCCACAGCGCGTTGCGCGTGAACGTGTAGTAGATGCGGCTCGACGGCCGCACCGAAGGCTCGACGAGGTGACGGACACGGATCTCCGGCGTGTAGACGAGGTCGTGGCCGGCGTTGATCAGCCGAAGCGCCAGATCGAGGCCTTCGTGGCCGATGAAGAACGGCGGCCAGTAGCCACCGGCCGCCAGGAAGGCCTCGCGCCGACAGGCCGAGGCGCCTTCCAGGACGTACGACGTGGTGAACTCAGTCTCCGCCCAGTGATCGGGGTCGCGCGGATGGCACCAGTCCCGCCGCGAGAGGTGCCCGTCGGGCCCGACGATCATGAAGTTCACGACGGCGGCCCGTGG
>WNGG01004705.1_pt1 | contig 22756 bp, 21 predicted proteins | sample 5400661 | NCBI WGS metagenome assembly WNGG01 (sample SAMN13153372, study PRJNA577476) | soil metagenome | isolation source: 100 cm soil or saprolite under Garry oak tree replicate 1 | place: USA:California | collected 2016-06-15
AACCGCCCGGCGACGGGTCGCGCCCCTAGCGTTCACCCGTGGCATCCGGGAAGAACTTCCCGCCGCTGCGCGTCAGCTCGACCAGCAGCGGGGCCGGGGTGAACCGGGCGCCGAACCGGTCCCGGTACGCCGAGAGGCGTTGCACCACCTGCTGCGGGCCGAGCGAGTCCGCGTAACGGAACGGACCGCCGCGGAAGGGAGGCCAACCGAGGCCGAAGACGGCGCCCACGTCGCCGTCGCGCGCCGAGCGCAGGATCTTCTCGCCCAGGCAGTGCGCCGCCTCGTTCACCATCTGCAGGACACAGCGCTCGGCGATCTCCTCGCGCGGCGGCGAGTTGCGCTTCTGCCCACCGGGGAGCAGGTCGTAGACGCTGCGATCGACCTCCTTGTGCCCCTTCTCCTTCTCGTCCCCGTAGAGGTAGAAGCCCTTCTTCGCCTTGCGGCCGAGGCGGCCGCCCTCCGCCACCTTCTCGAATCCCTCCGGCGGCTTCATCCGCTCGCCGAACGCCTCGGACATGATGTGGGCCACCTTGCCGCCGACGTCGATCCCGACCTCGTCGAGCAGCTGCATCGGCCCGACCGGGAAGCCGAAGTCGACCAGCGCCGCGTCGATGTCCTCGACGGCCGCTCCCTCCAGCAGGAGCCACGACGCCTCGTTCATGTACGGCGCCAGGATCCGGCTGGTGTAGAAGCCCACGCCGTCGTTCACCACGATCACCGTCTTGCCGATGCGCTTCCCCAGCGCGACCGCGGTCGCAACGGCCTGCGGGCTGGTCCTCGGCGCGCGCACCACCTCCAGGAGCGGCATCTTGTCGACCGGCGAGAAGAAGTGCATCCCGACCACGCCTTCGGGACGGGCGGCCGGCTCGGCGATCCGGCCGATGGGGATCGACGAGGTGTTCGAGGCGAACAGGGCTCCCGGCGCCTCGCGCTCGGCGTCGCGCAGCGTGTCCTGCTTGAGCTTCAGGTCCTCGAACACCGCCTCGACGACCACGTCGCAGGTCTTGAACCCGGACCAGTCGGTGGTCGCGGCGACGAGCGCCATCTTCTCTTCGCGCTCGGCCGGCGTGAGGCGGCGCCGCTTGACGCGCTCGTCGAAGATGCCGGCGATCTGCCGCAACCCGCGGCCGAGCGCCGCGTCGTCCTTGTCGCGCAGCCGCACCGCGATGCCGGCGTCGGCCGTCACCGCGGCGATGCCCGCGCCCATCAGCCCCGCGCCGACCATCCCGACCTTGGAGACCCTGGCCGGCTTGACGGAAGGGTCGTCGACTCCGGTGTCCTTCTTCAGCGCGGTGGTGGCGAAGAAGATCTGCACCAGGTTCCGGGAGACCTCGCTGACCACCAGCTCGCCGAACCGCTCCGCCTCGGCGCGAAGCCCCGCTTCCATGCCGGCCTCGATGCCGATCCGCACCGCCTCCAGCGCCTTCTCGGGGGCCGGATAGTGGCCGCGCGTCTTCTTCAAGAGCGCCTTTCGCGCCTGCTGGAAGAGGATGCGCCGCCCGATGGGGTTCTCCTCCAGCGCGACGGCCTGCAGCACCTCGCGGTCGGCGATCTGTCTCAGGTGCACGCGCGACCGGTCCGGCCGGAGCGAGCCCGAGGCCAGCTCCGCCGCGCGCCTGCGTGCCACCTCCAGCAGGATGGGCCTGGGCACCACCTCGTCGACCAGGCCGAGCCGCCGCGCCTTGGACGGCCGCACCGACTTGCCGGTCAGGATGAGGTCCAGCGCTTCGGCGATTCCGATCAGCCGAGGCAGCCGCTGCGTCCCGCCCGCCCCGGGGATGAGCCCCAGCTGCACCTCGGGCTGCCCGAGCTGCGTCTTCCGGTCGTCGCTGGCGACGCGGTACGTGCACGCGAGCGCCACCTCCAGGCCGCCTCCCAGCGCCGGACCGTGGATGGCGGCGACGATCGGCTTGCGCTTCCCCAGCTCCTCGAGCCGCGCCATGGCCTGCTGCCCGCCTCGGGAGAGCGCCTCGGCCTCCTCGCGCGTCCTGATCCGGTGGAGCATCTGCACGTCCGCGCCGGCGATGAACCCTTCCGGCTTGCCGCTGGCGAAGACGATGGAGGTGATCGCCGGATCGTCCGCCGCGCGCCGCAGCAACTCGTCCAGCTCGCCCTGGAAATCGGCGCGCAGCGTGTTGACCGGCTCGCCGGGGACGTCCATCAGCACGACGCCCACCCCGTCGCCTTGGCCCTCGAGGCGGAAGGTCGAAGAGTGCATGTCTACTCCCGGGTCAGGATGCATGCCCCGGAGAGGCCGCCGGCGGCGCAGATGGACACCAGCGCGGTCCCCAGCCCGCGCGCCGACATCTCGCGCAGCGCCTGGTGCACCAGCCGCGCGCCGGTGGCGCCGAACGGATGGCCGAGCGCGATCGACCCGCCGTTCGGGTTGATCTTCTCCTCGGGAGGGGCGCCGATCGGCTCGCCTCCGCCGAGGTGCTCGTCGGCGAACTTCTTCGACCCCCACGCCTGCAGATTGGAGAGGACCTGCGCGGCGAACGCCTCGTGGATCTCGAACAGGTCCACGTCCGCCACCTTCATCCCCGCGCGGCGCAGCACCTTGGGCACCGCGAAGGCGGGCGCCTGCAGGAGCTGCCAGGCCGGATCCACGGCCGCATAGGCGTACTCCTTGAGGAAGCCGAGCGGCTTCATCCCCAGCGCGCGCGCCTTCTCCTCCGCCATGACCACCAGGGCGGCCGCGCCGTCCGTCAGGGGCGACGAGTTGCCCGCCGTCACCGTCCCATACTTCTTGTCGAAGACGGGCTTCAGATTCGCGTACGCCTCGAGCTGCGAGTCCTTGCGGACGATGTTGTCCTCGACCACCACGTCCTCGAAACGAGGGGGGACCAGGACGCGCATCGCTTCGTTGCGGAAGGTGCCGTCGGCCCAGGCGCGCGCCGCGCGGGTGTGGGAGCGGTGCGCCCAGGCGTCCTGCGCCTCACGCGAGATGCCGTTCTCCTTGGCCATCTTCTCGGCGCTCTCGCCCATCGACATGCCGGTCGAGTACTCCGCGATCGCGGGGGGCACGGGCAGCAGGTCGCGCGGGGAGATCTCGCGGAAGGCCTTGAGCTTCTCGACCAGCGTCTTGCCCTTCGCCGCCGCCACCACCGCCTGCGCGACCGGGCGCGAGTACGTGATGGGCACGTCGCTCATCGCCTCGGCGCCGCCGACGATGGCCACGTCCACCTCCCCCACCGCGATGGCGTCGGCGGCCGTGGTGAGCGCCTGCAGGCTGGTGGCGCACGCCCGCGCCACCGAGTGCGCCTCGATGGTCTTGGGCAGCCCGGCCGAGAGCCCCACCTCGCGGGCGATGTTCGGCCACTGCACGATGGGGATGACCACGCCGAAGACGATCTGGTCGATCTCCTTCGGCGGCAGCTCCGACCGTTGCACCAGCTCCGAGACGGCGATCCGCCCCAGGTCGAGGGCGGTCAGTCCCTTGAAGGCGGTGCCGGACTTCACGAACGGCGTGCGCAGGCCGGCGACGATGGCCGCGCGGCGGCCGGTCCTTGTTGCCATGTGGCCTCCGGGGGTGGGTGCGGAGGAATAAGCGCCTCGACGCAGCGGGTCAAGCTGACCGCATCAGGGGCAGCCGACCACCCGGGCTTCAGTTCGCCGGCGCTCCGGCGGACTGCTCCTCGCGCATCTCGAGGAGGTACTCCCAGGACCAGATGCCGGAGTTGTGCCCGTCGCTCCAGTCGATGCGCACCGCGTAGCGTCCGACCGGCTCCAGGTTCTGCGCCCGCACGTCGGCCTTCACCTGCGCCTCGCCCACCGTGCGCTGCCCGCTCCACTCGTCGACGCAGCCGGCGCAGGGGCAGCGCGCCCGCAGCCACCTCGCCGGGAACCGGCTCTCCTTGCCGTCGTCCCAGCGAAGCTGGACGCCGCCGTCCGGAGAGACCGCCACGTCGGTGGGCCGTACAGGCGCCACGTGCGGCTTGATCTTGTCGAGGAGGCCCATGGTTCTTGTGACAATATCCCACCGGCATGCTCCGCAGCGAGCGGTTCTTCCAGGCGGTCGCGCTTCCCTACGATCTGGTGACGCGGCACCCCGTCTGGGAGCGGGACTGCGCACGGATGGCTTCCGAGCTGCCGCCCCGGTGCCGGCTCGCGCTCGACCTCGGGTGCGGCCCGGGCAATTCCGCCACGCACCTGCGCGATGCGGTGCCCGCGGTGATCGGGCTCGACCATGCGCCCGCGATGCTGCGGCGGGCGCGCCGGCGCGATCGGCGCCTCCTGCTGGTCCGGGGCGACGCGCGCGGGCTGCCGCTGCGCGACGGAAGCCTGGACGCGGTCACCTTCCACAGCGTGCTCTACCTGCTGCCCGACCGCGCCGCGGCCCTGCGGGAGACCGCCCGCGTGCTGCGCCCCGGCGGCCGCGCGGTGCTGCTCGAGCCCCGGGACGGAGCGCGCGCCGCCGGCAAGGCGCTCCTCCGGGCGCTGCCCCGCCCGCGATGGGCCGTCACCGCGCTGCTCTGGCGGGCGATGAGCGGGTTCTACGGCAGCTTTTCGGCCGGGCAGCTGCGGCTCTTGCTGGAGGCCGCCGGACTGCGCGTCCTCAAGCTGGACGAGGCGCTGGGCGGGCTGGGCCTCCTGGCCGTCGCCGAGCGGCCGGCATGAAGCTGGTCCACTTCTCCGACGTGCACGTGCAGCTTCGCGACTGGCGGCGCCGGCGGCTGCGCGAGCTGGGGCCAATGCGGGCGCTCGCCACCGTCGAGCTGTGGAAGGGCCGCGGACGGCTCTTCGACGGCGCCGAGGAGTCCCTGCGCGCCCTGGCCCGGGTGGCGGCGGCGGCGGACCACGCCGTGTGCACCGGCGACCTGACCCAGCTGGGGCACCCGGAGGAGTTCGCCGCCGCGCGCGCCGCGCTCGGCCCACTCGCCGCGGACGCGGACCGCTTCACCGTCTTCCCGGGCAACCACGACCGCTATCCCTGGCTCGGCGCGCCGTCGCGGCTGTTCGAGCAGCACTTTCCGGAGCACACGCGGAGCGACCTGCCTGGCCCGCTGCGGGTGCGGCTGCTCGGCGAGGCGGCGCTCATCGCGCTGGACTCGGCGGGCCCCCTCTGCTGGCCGGTCGTCTCCCGCGGCCGCCTCGATCGGGCGCAGCTCGACGCGCTTTCGGCCACTCTCGCCGCGCCCGCGCTCCGCGGCCTGTGCAAGCTGATCGCGGTCCACCACGCGCCCTTGCTCCGCGGCGGCCGCCCCGACCGGCCCTGGCACTCGCTGCGCGGCGCCGGCGCGCTGCTCGGAGCCGCCCGCCGCGGCGGCGCCCAGGCCATCCTCTGCGGCCACATCCACGACCGCTTCATCCACGGCGAATCCCCCATGGTGCTCTGCGCCGGCTCCTCCACCGAACTGGGCCACGAAGGCTACTTCGCCCTGCAGATTCAGGGATCCCGCCTGCTGTCAGTCGAGCCGCGGACGTGGTGAAAAGCGTTTCACGCGGAGCGCGCCGAGGGAGCGGAGCGCGCGGAGATTGGTTTTTTTGAAAACCGATCTCCGCGCGCTCTCTCTTCCCCTCCGCGATCTCCGCGTGAAACGCTTGTAGGCCCGATTCGCGGCGGGCTATTCGTCGCGGAGGGCGACGGCGGGGTCGAGGCGGGAGGCGCGGGCGGCCGGGTAGATGCCGAAGAGGAGGCCGATGCCGCCGGACACGCCGAGGGAGACCGCGACCGCCCAGGAAGGGACGGTGGCAGGCACGTCCATGGCGAAGCGGCCCACCGCGGCCATCCCGTACCCGAGCAGGACGCCGATGAGGCCGCCGCAGAACGCCAGCACCACGGCCTCGATGACGAATTGCGCGAGGATGCGGGAGCGCCGCGCGCCCAGCGCCTTGCGCAGGCCGATCTCGCGGGTCCGCTCGGCCACCGCGACCAGCATGATGTTCATCACGCCGATTCCGCCCACCAGCAGCGAGAAGCCGCAGATCACGAACATCACCAGATTGACCTTCCCGGCCAGGTCGTCGAACATCGCGCGCGCCGAGTCGTTCGAGAACACCTCGAAGTCGTTCTCCTGCTGCGCCGAGAGCCCGCGGATGCGGCGGAAGGCGCCGATGGCCAGGTCCTGCACCTTGGCCATCTCGCCGTTCTCCTTCGCCATCACGCTGACGTTGATCGAGCGCGACGTCCCGTAGATCTCGCCGAACAGGGAGATGGGGATGGCCGCGACGTTGTCGGGGTTGCCGTCCAGCGGAATGCCGCCTTGCCGCTCCAGCGTGCCGACGACCTGGAGGTCGAGCCGGCCCAGCCGCACGCGCTGGCCGATCGGGTCCTGCCCCGGGAAGAGCGTGTCGACGACCGCGGCGCCGATCACCACCACCCGCGCGCCGTCGAGGGCCTCGCCTTCGTTGTAGGTGCGTCCCGTGGCGACGGCGAGGTTCGTGTTGGTGAAGAACTCCGGGGTCCCGCCCGCCACCCGCACACCCTGGTCGATGTAGCCCTGGGCGCTCATCTCCTTGCCGTTCTCCCACAACTCGGGCCCGACCTGCTTCGCCTCGGGCAGCGCGTCGCGGAGCGCGAGCGCCTGGGCGACGGTGATCTTCTTGCGCGCCAGCACGTCCGCCGAGAGCGGGCCGAAGCTGAAGTTGGGCCACTTCTGGATCTGGAACACGCCGGCACCGAGCTGGCCCATGGTGCGGTTGAGCGACCGCTGCAGCCCGTCGAGGAGCGCCATCATGGCGACGACGGTGAAGACGCCGATCACGATGCCCAGGAGCGTCAGGAACGAGCGCAGCTTGTGGCCGGAGAGCGTGGCCAGCGCCAGGCGCAGATCGTCCGTGCGCGCTTGCAGGCCGCGCGCGATCCGCTCGCGCCATCCGGTGCGCAGCGCCGCCGGGGGTGCCGCCGGGAGGACCGCTTCACTCATAGCGCAGCGCCTCGATCGGGTGCAGGAACGCCGCGGAGAGCGCCGGCCAGATGCCGAAGATGGCCCCCAGCAGGATCGAGCCCAAGCAGCCCCCGATCACCACCTTGGGATCGACGCTCGCCGGGAACGGCGTCAGCACGTCGACGAGCTTGCCCGCGCCCGCGCCCACCGCGACGCCCACGAACCCGCCCAGGGCCGAGACCATCACCGCCTCGCAGAGGAACTGCAGCAGGATGGTGGTCCTCCGCGCGCCGAGCGCGCGCCGGACGCCGATCTCGCGAGTGCGCTCCTTCACCGAGACCAAGAGGATGTTCATGATGCCGATGCCGCCCACGATGGCGGTGATGATGCCGATCAGGACACCCACCACGTTGAGCGCCAGCGTCATCTGGTTGAAGCCTTGCAATAGTTTATCCTGGCGGTTCACGGAGAAGTTGTCGTCCTGGTCCGGCCGCAGCCTTCGCGCGTTGCGCATCACCGAGACCACCTCGTCCTCGGTCTGGGTCACCTTGCCGGCGGGGGCGACGACCGCCAGCACCAGGCCGCGCTTCAAGCCGAAGGAGCGGGTGAAGGCGGACAGCGGGATGAGCACGCGCAGGTCCTGCGTCTGCCCGAAGGCGTTCCCCTTGCGCACGAAGCTGCCGACGATCGTGCAGCGGGTCGAGGGGCCCACGCGGAGGCGCTGGCCGAGCGGCTCCTGCCCCTTGAAGAAGGCGTCCTCCAGGTCGGCGCCGATCACGCAGGCGCCGCCGTAGGTGACCGAGGCGTCGGTGCTGACGATGGGCGCGATCGCCTCGGGCAGGTTCGCGTTGGCCTCCAGCGCGCGCCAGTCGAGCTGGTTCACGTGGGGCCGGTTCTTGTACTTCCACCAGTCGTTGCCGCTCACGCCCCACTTCCACTTGTGCACGAACAGCGTGTTGGGCCCCAGGGTGCTGAGCTGGCGGAGGAAGCTCACCTGGAAGCCGGAGAGCACGGTGAGGATGCCGATCAGCATCGCGATCCCCAAGCCGATGCCGGAGATGGTGAGCGTCGCCCGCAGCTGGTGCGCGCGCAGGGCGTAGGCCGCCTGCGCCACCGCCTCGCGCAGCTCGCCGAGGACGCGCGCCGCCTTGCGCCGGAATCCGAGCTGCCTGGACCGGGACCTGACCTCGAGCGGGAGCGGAACGGCAAGCGCGGATTCGCTCATGGGACCCGCCACCTCGCTCATGGAAGCCTCTGCCCGGTTTGCGCCGCCGCCTGCGCCGCGTGGAACGCGGCCAGCGTCTCGGCGCCCAGCGCCTCGGCGTTGGCCAGCGCCACGTCGCGGCCCTCCCCGTCCGCCACCACCAGGCCGTCCACCAGCCGCACCGCGCGCGGGCAGCGCGCCGCCAGCTTGGGCTCGTGCGTGACCAGCAGGATGGTGTTGCCCCTCTCGTGCAGCTCGTGGAACAGGCCCACGATTTCTTCCCCGGTCTTGCTGTCCAGGTTGCCGGTCGGCTCGTCCGCGAGCAGCAGCGAAGGCTGGGTGACCAGCGCGCGGGCGATGGCCACGCGCTGCCGCTGCCCGCCGGACAGCTCGGCCGGACGGTGCGTCATCCGGTCCGAGAGCTGCACCGTGTAGAGCGCGTGCTCCGCCTGCTGCCGCCGCTCCTTGCGCGAGATCCCCCGGTAGATGAGCGGCAGCTCGACGTTCTCCAGCGCGGTGGCGCGGGGGAGGAGCTGGAAGCTCTGGAAGACGAAGCCAATTTCGAGATTTCGCACGTCGGCCAACTCGTCGTCGGACAGGTCGCTCACCTCGCGCCCGGAGAGCCGGTAGCGCCCCGAGGTGGGCACGTCGAGGCAGCCGACGATGTTCATCAACGTCGACTTGCCCGAGCCCGACTGCCCGACGATGGCCACGAACTCGTTGCGCTCGATGCGCACGTCCATGCCGCGCAGGGCCGCCACTTTCTGGTGGCCCAGGTCGTAAGTCTTGACGATCTTCTCCAGCTCGATGAGCGCCATCTGATCTCCGAGAGGGGGCCGCGGCTGATGGCGCCTCAGCTACGGCCGCCCTGAGGGCCCTTCTGCTCTCCCGCCTTGGCAGGCTCCTGCACCTTGACGCCCTGCCCTTCCTGCAGCTCGCGGGCGAGCGTCCGGTACGGTCCGTCGACGATCGTCTCGCCGTCCTTGATGCCCTCGAGGATCTCGATGTCCGTCCGGCTGGCGATGCCGGTGCGCACCTCGCGCATCTCCGCCTTGCCATCCTTCATCACGAACACGACCTTGACCGGTTTCGGCTTGCCCGTCGCCGCGGCCGCCGGCGGAGCGTCCGACGCGGTCGCGGTGGCGCCGCCCGGCGCGGCCGCGACCAGCGTGCCCTCGCGCGGCGCCGACTTCTGCTCCTTCTTCTTCGGCTCGCGGCTGGTGACCGCCTGGATGGGGATGCTCACCACGTTGTCGTGCGTCGCCACCGCGATGGAGACCGCCGACGACATGCCGGGCAGCGCCGACTCGGGCGGCTCCGCGAACGCCACGCGGACGAAGAAGGTGGTCACCTCCTGGTCGGTGCCCGGGTTCTTGATCTGCGCGTTCTTCACCATGCCCGAGACGTAGCCCTTGAACTGCTTGTCCGGGATGGCGTCGATCTCGATGGTCGCCTCGTCGCCTTCGTGGATGCCGACCACCTCGTGCTCGCCCACCTCGGCCTTCACCTCCATGTCGGAGAGGCCGCCCATGATCAGCACCACGTCCTCGGACAGGTCCGAGCCGCGGATGCGCTCGCCCACCTTGTGCTGGATCTCCAGGACGGTGCCGGCGATCGGCGCGGTCAGGGTGGCGCGGGAGAGGTTGTAGAGCGCCGTGTCCAGCTGGCCCTGGTTCTGCGCCACCAGCTCCTTCTGCGCGGCGAGCCGGCCCTCGTCGACCTTGAGCTGCGTCATCGCCTTGTCCAGGTCGGCCTGGCTGGTCAGCCTGTGCTCCAGCAGCGTGCGCGTGCGCTGCAGATCGTTCTTGTCCTGCGCGATGGTGGCGAGGATCTGGTCGATCGAGGCGCGCGCGTTCGAGACGCCGGCGCGGAATTGCGACACCTGCGATTCCTGCAGCCGGCGATCGATCTGCCCGAGCACCTGTCCCAGCGCCACGTGGTCGCCTTCCTTCACCGCGAGCGAGAGCAGGTCGCCGGAGATGTTCGAGCTGACCTTGACCGTCTGGTGCGCCTGCAGGTGTCCCGCGGCGGTCACCAGGCGCGTGATGGGCCCGCGCTTGGCCACCGAGGTGGTCACCTCGACGGGCGGAGGCGGGCGGGGCCTCAGGCCCTGCACTGTCGCGGCCGCGACCCCTGCCACGACGATCCCTGCGACGATCCAGCGTCCCTTCGTCATCTCGTCCGCCCTTCGTGAATGTTCGGCGCCGGCTAGCCGCCGGTGGCGCGGCGCAGCGCCGCCTCCGCCTCGTGTCCGTCGACCAGCGCATTGGCGCGGGCCAGCTCCGACTGCGTCAACCTTAGCTCCGCGTCGCGTACCTCGAGCTGCGTGCCCACCCCGACTTGCTGGCGCGTGCGCGCGAGCCGCAGGTTCTCCCTCGAGGTCTGCTCCGTTTGCGTCGCGATGCGCGCCTGCTGCCGGGCCGCGACCAGCTGCGCGACGGCGCGCTCCACGTCGGACGCCACGCCCCGGCGCCCGTTCTCGAGATCGTTGACGGCCAGGAGCACCCCCAGCCGCGCCTTGTCCACGCCGGCCTTGGTAGACAGGCCCGCGAACAGGTTCCATTTCAGGTTCACACTCGCGGCCACCTGGCTGTTGAGCCCCAGGTTGGGATCGTCGAAGGTCGCCAGGTCTCTGTTGTTGCGGCCATAGCTGGCGCCGACGCTGATCTCCGGCCAGTAGTCGCCCTGCGCGGCGGCGACGCTCTTGCGCTGCGACTCGGCCGCCAGCGCGAAAGCCTTGAGGTTGGGGCGCTGCGCGAGCGCCTTCTGCACCGCCTCCTGAGTTGGAGGCGGCGCCGAAGGCTCCTGCTGCATGGCGGGCGGCTCGGCGATCGCGAGCGCCTCCGCCGGGTCGAGCCCGACGGTGACCGCCAGGTCCTGGCGGGCCTGCTCGACCCGCGACTCCTGGCCGAGCCGGTTGATCTCGTCGTTGTCCCTGTTCGCGCGCGCCGCGTATACGTCCGCCTGGGTGGCGCGGCCGCCCTCGAACAGGCGCTGGGTGAACTCCGCCTGGTCGCGGCTGCGCTGCGCGGCGTCGCCGAGCACCTTGAGCTGCCGCTGCTGCCGGACGAGCTCGTAGAAGCGCTGCTCGACCGTGAAGATGGTCTGGAGGCGCTGCTCGTCGACGCTCGCCTGCAGGGAATCGCGGGTCAGCTCCGCGGCGCGGTAGCCGTTCCACCACTTCCCGCCGGCGAAGACGACCTGCCGCAGCGCCAGATTCGCGGCGTATCCCTGCACGATCTGCACGCCCGCGCTTTCCGCCTCGGGGACGCCCGGAGCGAAGTTCACGTTGCCGGCTCCGACGCGCGTGCGCGTTCGCGAGGCGTTGAAGTCGAGGGTGGGCAACATCGCGGCGCGCGCGATGACCCGATCCTGCTCCGACGAGAGCGCCTGGTACTCGCTCCGGCGCAGGTCGTAGTTCCGCTCCAGGGCGATCTGGACGGCCCGCTCGAGGGTGAGCGCGTTGTCGGGGGCAGAGGCGTTGGCAGGGGCACTTGCCGGGGCCTGCGCCGAAGCAGCGAGCGCGATGGACGAGGCTGCGAGAGCTGCGCGGAGCACGTTCAGTGACCTCCAGCGGCGACCTGCGTGAGCAGACGCAAGCAGAGCCAGGCGATCAGGGTCCCGGCCAGGGCGCGGCGGTGCGGCACGTGGCCCGCCGCGATCAGCCCGAAGCCGACCAGCACCGCCGTCCAGAAGGAGAAGATATCGAAAACCGAGAGCAGCTTCATCACCGGCGTCGCGGCGGGATGCCCGGCGAGCTGCACCCAGAAGTCGGCCGCGGTGCGCGGCAGCGCAGGACGTCCGTCGGGTGCGATGGCGGCGTTCTGGAACGTTGCCCCCGCCTCCAGGAGGTTGGCCAAAGCAGAAGGCAGCAAGGCGGCCGCGGCGACGGGCGGCACCGCGCGCCCGGTGGGCCGGCCCCGCAAGAACCAGGAGAGCCCGAAGATCGCCACGCAGAGAAGGCCCAGCTGCAGCGGCGGCTCGACCAGCGCGCCTGCCACGCGCGTCACCAGATAGACGCGCTCGGCGCTCCTGGTGTTGTCCTCGACCTGCCGGTCGCTGGAGGTCTGCAGCTCTCCTGCCTTCTCCATCGCCCGCAGGGTGGCGTCCTTGGCGTCGACGCGGAGGACGCCAGCCCCCGCCGAGAGCAGCGCGCACGCAAGCGCCACGAGCAGCGGCCCGCGCACGCGGCCCGTGCGCGCCACGCGCTCCATGCCCACTTCCGGGGCGACCAGCGCGACCGCGGCGGGAGGGACCCGCCACGTTTGCGCCTGCGCTTCCGCCGTCCGGGCTTCGCTCACGCACGCTCCTGGAAGGTGGCCGGGTCGGGCCTTCTACGAGTGAAACCGCCCTCTATTTCGCACCCGAGGGGCACGGATTGGCTTCTCCGAAACTGCGGAGTTAGGATGGCTCGCGATGCGCCGGCTCCCGCCCCAGCAGGTCGTCGGGCTCCTCGTGGCCGGGCTCCTCTGCCTGATGGCCGCGGGCGTCGCCACCATGGCGAAGTACGGTCCCAAGCGCGGGCACATCTACGCGGCCCTGCAGCAGGACCGGTGAACCGGCTGGCGGTCAACAACCCGTAAGTCCGGCTACTTCCCCTCTCCGGCCTGCTCCGGTCCCTCCTCCGTGCCGGCGGCGTCCGGCTCCTGCATCTTGCCGGCCAGGCGGGCGATCAGCGCCTCGGGGAGCACGCGGACTCCGGAGAGCGCGGAAACGGCCTCCTCGAGCCTTCGCGCGAACCCCCGCGCAGCCCGGCCCCGGTCGACTTTCATGCCGCCCCGCTCCAGCTCCTCGAGCAGCGGGCGTGCCCCCAGGACCGCGCGGGTGGCGGTCGAGACCAGCCGCTTGCGCACGCCCCACACGGATGCGCCGGTCAGCTCGCCCAGGACGTCCGCCGCCAGCCGGCGCGCCTCGGCGCTCTGCTGCGACTCGCTCTCGCGCATCCGCTGCTGCAGGAGCTGCAAGCCGGGATAGGTGACGGTGCGGTGGAGCAGGTCCTCGATCTCCGGCAGCACCGATTCGCGCACCAGGACGTCGACCGCGGCGTCTTGCGGGGCCGCATGGCCGCCGAACAGGCGGGCGAGCCCGTACAGCGCGTCGGGTGGGTTCCGCTGCGCGGCTGTGGGGAAGCGCTCGCGGAAGAAGAGCAGCTGCTCCATCCAGCCCATCGCGCGCGCCGAGCGCAGCCGGAACTGCTCCAGCGCGACGCGGGGCACGCGCAGGAAGCCGTCCGCGTCCAGCGCCGCCTTCTCGTTGCGCAGCACGGCCGGAACGGGGAGCTGGGTGACGGCGGCGTGCTCCACCTCGACCAGGAAGCAGAGCGCCGCCCAGGTCGCCTCCTGCGCCTGGGCGGGCGTCTCGAGCGCCCAGCGGGCGAGCAGCTCGGGGGGCGCCCGCACCTCGCGCATGTCGTCGGCCGGCCGCCTCACGCCTCGCCTCCGGGAAAGTTCGCCGCCGATTGTACAGGTTCGTGGATCCTCCGCCACTCGCCGCCGATCGAGCGGCGGCGTGCTTTTCACTGTAGGCTCCCGGTCTACATGCTGCTGTCGCGCGAGGAGATGACCTTCGACTGGGGCGGCGCCCGCCTCGACCCGGCCCGGGACCGCGCCGTGCTGGGCTGGATGATGAACCAGTTCCTCTACGGCGAGGTGACCGGCATCCAGTGCGGCCATTGGCTCTACGCCGCGCCCGACCTCGACGCCGCCCGCTTCTTCGCGCGGCAGGCGGCGGAGGAGCTCCAGCACGTCGACAACTTCCTGCGCATCCTCGACCTGCTCGGGGAGAAGCCGGCCGCGCCCCATCCGCTGGTGCGGTTCCTCAGCACCGGGATGATGCCGGCCTCCTTCGAGGAGCACGTCTGCCTGGAGATGGCGATGGGCGAGGGATTCGTCCTCATGGCCCTCTACGGGGTGATCGACACCGTGGGCCACGAGGGCATCCGCGAGATCCTGGCGCGCGCGGTGCGGCAGGAGGAGCGCCACGTCGATTTCGGCGAGCGGCGGACGGCGCTGGCGGTGCGCCGGCGCCCGGCGCTCAAGCGCAGGCTGCTCGGCCTCTCGCTGGTCTCCACCTGGGCGGTGCGGCGGCTAGGACGTTTCTTGCAGCGGCGCCTCCCTGCCGACCACCCGGTGCTCGCGCGGCTGCCCGAGTTCCTCGAGTTCGCCGTCGACTGCGGGCAGGTGCGCCTGCGCCGCATGGGGATCGTGGAGGGCGCGGTGGCGGAGCTCTCCCCGCTGCAGAAGGCCGCCGCCGTGGTCGAGGCCTGCGCCGCGAGCGTCGCCGCCTTCCCGCTGCGCCTGGTTCCGCGCCGCCGGCTGACCGACACGTATCTGCGGGATCCGTCCGTGGCGCGGCCGGAGGAAGGGCGGCCGCGCAGCGACGGTTCCTTCCACATCGTCCGCTAGCCAAAACAATTGCACCACGGAGCATACGGAGAGCACCGAGGTTCGCTGTTAAAAAAAAGAGCTCCGTGAGCTCCGTGACCTCCGTGGTGTAATCGTTTCGTCAGCCGAGCCAGCTCAGTGAAGCCGCGGGCCCGCGGGCAGGGTGAGGATGAAGCGCGAGCCGCGGCCCTCCTCCGACTCGACCGACAGCTCCCCGCCGTGCCGCTGGACGATCTCGCGCGAGATGGACAGGCCCAGTCCCGACCCCGCCGCGCCGGGCTTGGTGGTGAAGAACGCGTCGAAGATGCGCCCCTGATCGCGCCGCGGGATGCCGGGGCCGTTGTCCCAGACGGTGGCGCGCACCCGGTCGCCGAGCCGCTCGGTGACGACGCCCACCCGCGGTTCGCGCCTCCCGGCGAGCGCCTGCGCCGCGTTGACCAGCAGGTTCAGGAACACCTGCCCGAGCCGCGCCTCGTCGCCCAGCACGGTGACGTCGCCCGCCAGCGAGCTCTCCACCTGCACTCCCTGCAGCTGCCGCGCCGTCATGCGCAGCGCGAACCGGACCGGGGAGTTCAGATCGATCGGCACGCGCATCGGCTCGTCGCCGCGCAGCATGCTTTTGATGTCCTGCACCACGCGGCGGATGCGCTGCGCGCCTTCCAGCGCGTCGACGGCGCTCTGGCGCAGCTCGTCCGCCTGCGGGCCGATGTGCTGGACGTTCTCGGCGATGTACTCGAGGTTGGCGATGATGAAGCTGGTGGGGTTGTTGACCTCGTGCGAGAGGTCCGCCGCCAGGCGCCCGACGAACGCCAGCCTCTCGGCGTGGATGAGCCGGCGGAGCAGGTTCACGTTCTCCAGGGCGAGCAGCGCCTGCGAGGCGAACACCGAGGCCAGCTCCAGGTCGGCCTCGCGGAACGGCTTGCGCGACTGCGCCCGGTTCATGTTGAGCACGCCGACGAGCTGCTCGCCCGCGGCCAGCGGGTAGACGATGCTGGAGCGCACCCGCTCGGGGTCGCCGCGCACGCCGGCGAAGCGTGGAATGCCCGCCGGGCTGCCGATGAGCAGCGCGGGCACCCGGTCCTGCGCGACGCGCCCGGAGATGCCCTCGCCCAAACGGACGCGGGTCGCCTTGCGCACCAGTTCCGGCAGGCCGTGCGAGTACGCGATGGTGAGGCCGCCCGCGGCGTCAGGAAGCATGAGCGAGGCGTCGTCGGCTTCCAGGGCGCGCATCGCCGTCTCCACGATGACCTGCGGGAGGTCCTCGGGATTGTGGGCCGCGAAGATGTCCGCGGTCGCCCGGTACAGCGCGGTGGTGCGGTAGAGGCGGCCGCGCTCGACCGCGTGTCCGAGCGTGGCGAGCAGCGACTTGGGCGGGAACGGTTTCTCCAGCAGATCGAAGACGCCGGCGCGCAGGCACTCCATCGCGATCTCGAGCTGCGGGTAGGCGGTCATGACGACCACCTCGGAGTGGACGTCGAGGTTGCGCGCCTCGCGCAGCACCTCGCGCCCGTTGAGGTCCGGCATCTGCAGGTCGAGCAGCACGACGTCCACGTCGGTCTGCCGCAGCATCGCGACGCCCTCGTGGCCTCCGGAAGCCTCGGTCACTCCGTAGCCGGCAGAAGCCAGCTCCTCGCCCACGAGGGAGCGGAAGTCCGGATCGTCGTCGATGACGAGAACGGTGGCGGGCGACGACATCGTCTCCCGATCTCGTAACATCGGGAGGGGGAATTGGGCAGCATCAGAAATCGAGCCACACGGGCCAGCTTTCTGGCCTTTGCGCCCGATCCATCCACCTCCGGACAGATCGGCGTGTGCGCGTGTGCGCAGGTGTCGCGCGCCCTCACACCGCGAGGGCGCGCAGCACGTCCTTCGCACCAGCACAGGCATTTCCGGAACCTCAGGTCCAGAAGCGGCAGATCGGCTTGAGCGAGCAGTCCGCGCAGCGCCGGTCGTCCCGCCTGGAGGCGCACTGGCCGCTGATGCCGAGGTGGCTGAGCGCGAAGTCGAACCGGACGGGGTCGGACGGGTCGAGCGCGCGCAGACGCCGCGTCATTTCCTCGGCCGTGCGCCAGGAGAGGTCCTTGCGCCGCGTGAGCCCGATGAAGCGGCCGATGCGGTGCACGTGCGTGTCGAGCGGCATGACCAGCGCGCTGCGCGGCACGTCCCAGAGGCCGAAGTCGACCCCGTCGGGGCCGCGCACCATCCAGCGCAGGAACAGGTTGAGCCGCTTGCAGGCGCTCCCGCGCGCGGGGTGCGGGAGGAGGTGCTTGAGCCGCCGCGTCGGGCCGCGCTGCCCGAGCAATGGAGTGAAATCGGCCGCGCACAGCTCGTCGACGAGCTCGCCCAGCGCGACCCGCAGCGACCCCGACGCCCTCCACCGCGCGGCGAAGAACGCGCCCAGGGATCCGTGCGCGCGCACGATGCGGCCCGCGCCGTACAGCAGGCAGGCGACGTCGCGCGGGCCGGTCATCCGGTAGGCGAATCCCGCGCACCGCCGGAGCAGCTCGGGCGGAGCGGCGTCGCGCGCGGTTGCCCCCGGCGACGGCCCCAGCGCCTCGAGCAACCCGTCGAGCCGGGGCTTGAAGAGGTCGACGCGACCGTAGGCGAGCGCGGCGCAGAGCAGACCGGCCACCTCGACGTCGAGCGGATCCGTGTAACGGTGCACCAGCTCGACCGGATCGCCCCGCAGCCGCGCGGCCGCGTCGGTGCGCCGGAGCAGTTCCTCCAACGCAGGCCCGACCAGAGCGGCGCGCTTCCACTGCGCGGCCTGCGTCACCGCGACAGCTCCTCCAGGACGTGCGTCAGCTCGGGCAGGATCAGGTTTTCGCAGGCCAGCCTCACCGCGGCGGGGCTCCCGGGCATGGCGAACACGAACAGCCCGCTCCCCAGCTGGCCCGCGAGCGCCCGCGACAGCATGGCCGCGCTGCCGATCTCCTCGTAGGAGAGCATGCGGAACAGCTCGCCGAACCCCGGCAGCGGCCGCACCACCGCCCGCGAGAGGGCCTCGAAGGTCGAGTCCCGGCTCGACAGGCCGGTCCCTCCGGTGACCAGCGCGAACTGCGCCCCGGAGGCGTGCGCACGGTCCAGCTCGGCCGCGATGCGCTGCGGATCGTCGGGCACGATCGCGGAGCCGGTCACCGCGTGCCCCGCGGCCGCCAGCTGCTCGCGGAGGATGCGCCCACCTTCGTCGGTCGCCTCGGTACGCGAGTCCGAGCAGGTCACGACGTACACCTTGGCGCTCCGCGGAGCGCGCGCCTTGTGCGCGCCGGGGACGCCGGGACGCTCGTGCCCGTGCTCGTGCCCGTGGTCGTGCTCGTGTCCGTGCCCGTGCTTTTGCCCCACCTACTCCTCCAGCCGCAGCAGCACGCGCCCGCCCTCGATCCGCACCGGGAAGGCGCGCTGGTCGTGGCACAGCCGCGGGATCGTCACGTTGCGCCCGGTGCCCAGCTCGAAGCAATACTCGTGGCACGGGCAGACCACCGCGCGCTTGCGCGCGTCGAGCCAGCCTCCCGAAAGGAGGCACCCGGCGTGGTTGCACGAGTCGTCCATCGCGGTCACCCGACCGCCCTGGCAGGCGAGCAGCACCAGCCTTTCCCCGATCTCCAGCCCGCGCAGCTCGCCCTCCACGAGGTCGGCCGGGCCGACGTCGATCCAGTCCGCCACGCGCATCGCCTACCATGAACTCGTTTGACCGGAGAGCCCTTTCAACTAGCATGCAAACCCATGCGCATCGCCCCCTTGCTCGCGCTGGCCGCGCTCGCGGCTTGCACCCACAACATGATCCCCGGCACCACCGTCCCCGACGAGCCCCAGAACCGGGCCGTCCTGCAAGTCCTGGCGAACTACAAGCAGGCGATGGAGGCGCGCGACCCGAACGCCCTCCTCTCGCTCGCCGCGCCGGGATATTTCGACAAGGGGGATCCCAACCGCCCCGGCGATCCGCACGACCTGGAGGGACTGCGCAAGTCGCTTCCGCGCGACTTCGGCGGGGTGCGCTCCCTGAAGCTCGACATCGACGTGCGGAACCTCAAGATCGACGGGGACAGCGCGCTGGTCGATTACTTCGGCGTGATGCGCTACGCGGTGGCGCTTCCGACCGGCGAGAAGTGGTTCACCGAGTCGGACGACCAGCGCATGAAGTTCGTGAAGGTCGACGGCGACTGGAAGATCAGCTCCGGGATGTAGTCAGCCCGCCGCCGCCCGCAGCTCCTTCTCGCCCAGGCCCTCGATGGCGGACAGGGCGGCCAGCGCGCCGGGCCGGCCCGAGACCAGGCAGTACGCCCCCTCGCGGGCCGCCGCGCAGCGCAGCGCCGGATAGAACGCGTCGCGCTCCTCGGGATGGAGCCGCCGCAAGGCCTGGTAGCCGGAGAGCACGGCGCGCAGGGCCGGGAGCTGCTCCGCCGCCGGCACCGCCCAGGCGCACGCCGCGCGCGCCACGTCGAGCACCAGCGGGCCGCTGTGCGCCTCTCCCGAGGGGAGCACCGCGGAGCAGCGGTCGCCGATGTAGAGCGCCTGGCGCGGGCCGAGCCAGCCATGCGCGGCCCCCGCCGGCAGCGACGAGAGGTCCGTCCGCAACGCCTGCTCCAGGCGTTCCGCTTCCGCGCCTCGAGGAAGCCGGCCGGCGAGGTCCGCGCAGCTCAACGCGGGAGGGACCGAGGCCGGGTGCGCTTCCCCGATCTGGTGCAACCGCGCCAGCAGCCTGCCGATCTCGAGGAATTGCGGAGTGGTGGCCTTGGCCGGGTCCAGCTGCTCGCCCGAGCCCAGGGCGTAGCAGGAGGCGCCGGCGTGCCCACCCTCGCGCTGCAGCTGCGCGATCAGCGCTCCTCCCCGCCCGCGCCGGGGCCGCGGGGCCGGGTAGCGCGACTCCGCGAGCAGGTCGAAGAGCGTCGCCTCGAACGCGATGGCGAGCGCTCCCTCCGCGCAGATGAGCAGGAACCGGCCGGCGGGGGCGTACACCCGCTGGATCCAGACCCCGGGCGGCCCCGAGGGGAGCTCATCCACTCGCTGGGGCGCGGCAGGCAGCTCGAACTCGAGCAGCGCCTGGGCCCGCAGCGTGGACGGGGAGGCCATGGCCGATCGCTTAGCATTTCGCGGACCGGGCCCGGAAGAGGGACCACGGTCCACGCGTCGTCCGGTCGACCGATGGGCGGGCGAGGCGCGATCCCGGACGATGCGGGCCATGCCACGTTCCGTCCTCGCCGCTCTCTGCCTCACCGCCGCGGCGTGCGGCGGCGATCCCGTCGCCGGGCAACCCGCCGGGGGGGCCTACAGGCTCGCCGCGGCCTCCGACAAGGACCTCGTCCTCCACCCGGGCGAGACGCGCACGCTGCGCGTGGTCCTGGCGCGGGACCAGGTCGGCGGCGTCGCCAACGCGCTCGTCCACTTCGAGATGGGGGGCGATCCCGGCGCCTTCTCCCTCGCGGCGCGGGACGCGACCACCGGAGAAGGGGGCGTGGCGAGCGTGGCGCTCACCGCGGGCCCCCGCACCACGTCGGCCGAGTTGATCGCCAGCGCCCCGGGGTTCGACGCGCCCGAGGTGACGTTCACGGTCGAGGTGGTCCCGGCCCGCAAACTTCTGGAGGTCGTGGCCGGGCCCGGAACCCTGGTCGATCCGGGCGGGCAGAGCGCTTCGGTGACGGTGCAGGAGTCGGGGTCCGCGCCTTTGCGGGTGCGCGAGATCGACTTCGACACTGGGGCGCCGATCGCCGGCGACCCCATCTTCTTCTCCGTCCCGGCCGGCGCGCAGTGCACCTTCGGGAGCAGCGGAGGCAAGTCCGCCCGCGCCACCACCAACGCCGCGGGCGAGGCGCAGGCGTTCCTGATTGCCGGGGCGGTGGAGCCCGGCTTCGAGGCGTCCGCGTTCTCCGCGACCGGAAGCGAGGCGGTCTACTTCGCCGTGACCGTCGTCGCGGAGCGGACGGCGCCGTGCGCGGTCGAGTGCCCCGCCGGCTGGGTCTGCGCCGACGGCGCCTGCGAACCGGGCGTCCCCAAGGACCCCGCGCTGCCCGACGTCACCGGCGTCTGGTACACGAAGCACGTCTTCGCCATCCGCGATTCGCTCCCCGGCGCCTTGCAGGAAACGTTCAAGGGGATCCGCGCGCTCGACCAGTTCCTCTCGGGCAGGCTGGGCCTCCCCAGGTGGCTGCAGGCGGTGATCGACTCGCTCCTCGGGCAATTCCTGCCCGGCTGGTTCTACGCGGTGGTGCGCGTCGGGGACGACCTGGGCACCCTGCTCAGCTTCCTCCGCGCCGAGGGCAGGATGAGGCTCTCGCCTGGGGTGGACGCGGCGCACCCCGAGGGCACCGAGGTATGGACCAGCCTGGTCTTCTACTGGCTGCCCCTGTGCGGGGAGGACATCGCGGGCGACCCCCAGGTGCCGCCCGAGTGCGCGCGCCTGGACGTGGCGACCACGGCGGCGCGCTACCCGCCCGCGTCGCCGCGTTGCCGGGGCGAGGTGCTGCCCGCGGTGGCGGTGCAGGCGGCGCCGTTCACCGCCTCCGTCGAGGCGATTCCCGGCTCCGCCCCGGCGCGCTGGCAGCTCGCCGTCGCGCAGCGCCAGGTCGACGTCGAGGTGGCGAGAGCGGTGGTCACCGCCGTCGACGCCGCGCTCTCGCTGTCGACCCCGTGGCAGTGCATCGCCGAGGCCACCGATTGCCGCGGCGGTCAGGAGTGCATCGTCGACTGCTCCGGGATCGGCCGGTGGGTGTCGGACTTCACCGGCGGGGTGCTCCCGGCGGGCCCCGTCGAGGACGCCTGCGCCGGCGCCGTCGGGCTCGCCGGGCAGGTGGCGACCGGGCTGCTCGCTTCGGTGAAGTTCCAGACGAACCTGCTCGTGTTCGGCGGACATGCCGGCATCGACGGGATCGGAGACGACGATACGGTGTGCCGCGGGGGCGAGCGCTGCGCGGGCCAGCTGGGGAACGACGATTTCGACGGCGACCTGCGCCAGCGCCCCGCCTCGCGCGACGGGGCCTGGACCGGCGCGTTCTTCGGAGGGCCGGGGGACATGCCCGGATCGTGGGAGGCGAAGCGCGCTCGCTTTCAGTAGCGAACGACTCGAGCCGTCCGATCCGTTTGGCGGCGGACGCATCCTGCGCGGCGAGTTTGACCGCGAGCGGCGGCGACTAGCCGGGCGGCGGCGGGGGACCGTCCAGCACCTCGCGGACCTTGCGGGTGAGGGACTCGGGCGTGAGCGGCTTCTGCAAGAAGGCGATGCTCGCTTCCAAGACGCCGTGGTGGACGACGGTATCGTGCGTGTACCCGGACATGAACAGGACGCGCATCCCGCGCCGCTGCGGAGAGAGCTTCTCGGCCAGCTCGCGGCCGCTCATCTTCGGCATGACCAGGTCGGTGAGCAGCAGGTGGATGGTGCCGGCGAATCGCTCGCAGAGGGTCACCGCGTCCACCGGACCCTTCGCCTCGAGGACCTGGTAGCCGTTCCTGGCCAGGATGCTGCGCGTGATCGCGCGCACCTGCTCCTCGTCCTCGACCAGCAGGATCGTCTCCGAACCGCGGTCCACCGGCGCGGGCCCCGCCGCCTTCGCGGCCACCCCGTCACCGGAGGAGCGGGGGAGGTAGACCTTGAAGGTGCTGCCCCTGCCGGGCTCGCTGTACACCCAGAGGTGCCCGCCGCTCTGCTTCACGATGCCGAAGGTGGTCGAGAGCCCCAGCCCGGTCCCGGTCTCCTTGGTGGTGAAGAACGGCTCGAAGATGCGCGTCTGCGTGGCGTTGTCCATGCCCGTCCCGGTATCCGTCACCGCGAGCATGACGTGCGGCCCGGCCGTGACGCCCGGGTGCTCCGCGGCGTATGTGCTGCCGAGGTCGACGTCGGCGGTCTCGATGCTGACCGTCCCGCCCCTCGGCATCGCCTCCCGCGCGTTGACCACCAGGTTCATGATCACCTGCTCGATCTGCCCGGGATCCACCCGGGTCTTGCCCAGCTTGGCGGCGGTCACGATCCGCAGCTCCACGTCCTCGCCGATGATGCGGCCAAGCATCTTGTCCATGCCGGTGATGATCTCGTTCAGGTCCACGACGGCCGGCGCGAGCACCTGCTGCCTGCTGAACGCGAGGAGCTGGCGGGTGAGCATGGCGGCGCGCTCCCCGGCCCGCCGGATCTCCTCCACGTCCGCGCGCACGGGGCTGTCCGGCGGCAGGTCCGAGATCAGCATGGCGCTGTAGCTCAGGATGACGGAGAGCAGGTTGTTGAAGTCGTGCGCGATGCCGCCCGCCAGCCGGCCCGTCGCCTCCATCTTCTGCGACTGCCGCAGCTGCTCCTCGCTCTTGCGGAGGGCCGCCTCGGCTCCCTTCCGCTCGCGGGCCTCGCGTTGCAGCTCCTCGTT
>WNGG01002082.1_pt1 | contig 22746 bp, 25 predicted proteins | sample 5400661 | NCBI WGS metagenome assembly WNGG01 (sample SAMN13153372, study PRJNA577476) | soil metagenome | isolation source: 100 cm soil or saprolite under Garry oak tree replicate 1 | place: USA:California | collected 2016-06-15
CGTTGGCTCGATGTCGTCGAGATCAAATTCCGGTAATCACGTTATTTATCGGGTCCACCTGAACTGCTCGGGTTTCCTCGTATTGGTTTTCAATTCCCAAAACCTCGTATAACACTTCGACACGAACCTTGGACCTGAAATGGCCCAATAACAGGTTCGTATCATGGTAAGCCTCGATTGATGGAGCACCTGCAATCAACCACAGACGGTTTGCGACGACTTCTCCGGCATCGAAATTGAAGGGAACCTCCCTATCTGCCGCCACGTCCCAGCACTTTGCGTTCGCTCCCTCTGGGCGGAAAGCAGGTTGACCGACGCGCTGACCGTCGCTCCACAACGAGATACGCTTAACTGCTATTTCGAATTCCTTGGAATGGTTTTTAATCCGAATGGTGTAGTTTCGTTGATGGCTGTTGTCCGTCTTGATCGAAAGAACAACCGATTCCGCTAGCTTCTGACGTTCACGCTCTCCAAGACGCTTGGAGTGTGTAGTCTCGTTTTTGCTTCCGGCAGACGATAGGGGCCAAGCCGTAACGCAGTTTTTCCCCTTTCCGTGTTTCGACTCGTACATCGCCTTGTCTGCGAAATCGAGAATCTCTTCCGGGGATTCAGACTCGGTGCAATCGGTCCCACAAACGCCAATGCTGGTTGTTACGGGTATTTCGCCTCCGGGTTCTTGCTCTTCGACAGAGCGCCTGATTCGCTCAGCGGTAGCCTGAGCCTCCTCGGTCGAAAAATCCGGGAGGCAAACCGCAAACTCATCCCCACCCCACCTATAAATCTTCCCTTTACGCCCGACAACGGCTCCAATTGTTGCGACGACTTTGTCTAGGCAAGCATCCCCTTCCAAATGCCCCTTCGTATCGTTGACTGTTTTGAAGTTGTCGAGATCAATCACGATGAGAGCAAAAGTCGGGTGTTGCTTCAAAATGCTCTGCACGTCTTTTAACAGTTGGTCTTTATTGGGGAGAGAGGTGCGCGAGAGATTCTGCTGAACAGCCGAAAATGATTCTTCCTGTTTCGCCCTCGATGAATGCGCAGCGAGCAGCTTGTCCGTTGGCCGTACATGCTCGGGGCTGGTTCCCGCTTGTAAAAACCCGTTGGCTCGCAGGACGCGCATCGCGAGAGACAAATCTCTTACAGTGACACCGAGGTATTGAGCATCCCACGGGTCAACGGCCCACACCTCGGTTGCCTCTCCGACGGCGATAAACCCCGTATACGCTTTTTCCGCTAGAAAATGTTCGACATCCGCTTGTGAGCGACGTTCTTGCGGCTGCTGCTTCGTTTCCACCCGCTGATACACGTCTTGATGGACACGGGGCTCGCAGAATTTAACCAGCCCCGCATCGACCGCTGAACGAACACTGTTCACGGCTTGCACCACCGCCGCGAACACTTTTCCGCCTCCAAGTTGCACTGAACACTTCGCAGTCTTCCCATCGGCTCCGTTCGTGACATCCATCAAAAGAAACGCTGATGGTTGGTTGTTGTAGACTGCGCCTTGAATGGGCCAGTGAAGAGAAATCTGAATCGCTACGCCTGATTGGCAGTAGAAGAGGTCGGGAGAGCCGCATTTGAGCCTGCCCGCAACGGCGTGGCCATAGGAATCGACCATTGCTTGGTATTCTTTTGTGTTCGGTAGATCATGGAGGAACTCTTCGGACAGGACAATCCTTGTTTGATTCCGAGCATCCCCGATCTCGAATAAGACGGTGTCGCGCCGAAAGTCCTCGCCGTGCTGGACATAGTTCAGGCCAACAGCATCGAGCCGATTCTTCAAGTCGGCAATACCTAATTGTGTTTCTATCGAAGTCATTTCATCCCCGAAGAACATTCCGCTGGGAAGTCGCTCAATAGCATCCAACGCGCACAAATTCGGCATAGCGGCAGCCATTTGTTCGCAGCTTGAACGTGGTCCATATTGTCTAAAATTACGGTGATCTCACCCGTATCCAACAAGGCATGGGCGATACCAAGGCGTAGTGGCCGGAGATGTTTGTCGCGGATTACGGTCACTTTTTCTCCAAGCACTTCCTTCGGGAAAACCTGATCTACGTAAAGTTGGTTCCATCCAGCGCGCCACGGGTAGAGACGCTTCAAGAGTGCTAGAAGGTCCTCATTCTTTTCGGGGATAACTTCGTACGCTCGTTTCGGGTCCTGGCCTGAATTCTTTTTCGCACGGGCCTCCCGGCCTCGTTTGGCTATCAGACTCTCGATGATTTTGTAGAAGCAAAGGAACCGGTAGAACGCGCTGCTCGTATTCAATCCCTCGCGATAGATGCTCGCATATTGGCAGAACTCTTCACGAAATTGCGGTGGTCCAGCGGCGAAGTTCATTTCAAATTGCGGAGCGACCACACGCAAAGAACTAACTAACGTCCTCAGATCGGTGACCTGAATGGTTTCAATGTGAATTGGGATGTCGGCGTTCATCGACCAAAGACTCAGAGACGGTGCCAGTGCTCCGTAGGCTTCGCGTTCAGCATCGCTAGTGTTCGCCGCTGCCAGTTCAACAGTCAGCTTTCCAAGTAACCCATCTTTGTCAGGTGAACCAACGATTCGATAGTTCTTTCCGAAAATCTGAATGACAATCTTCTCGATGTCGTGCGGGCCTCGCTCTGCCTCCGGCTTTGCGATTTTCAAATAAGACGTACCCACCAGATCATCGATGAATTTGTATTCCCTTTCTTTCGCAACTGTGTATCCGGGTTTGGAGAGAAGAAATTGGACCCGATACTGACCAGGCTGTCCCCCGAGGTTGACCTGAGTAAAATCAACTGGGCCATCCTTGAAAATGGGCTGAACAATAATCCGCTGTTCCTCTCCGGGAATGCCAAACGGCGCAGATGTAAATTGCATGTTTTGTGGCGTAGGCGCGGAGGCAGGCTTGGCGGGCATTGGGGCGGGCCTCGCAGGTGATGGGGCCGTTGGCCGCGCCCGACCATGACAGTTCTTTTCTTTCTTGCCACTTCCGCACCAACAACGCTTTTGCGGACGGGGCTGGTATTGCCCACCGCGCACGATCTTTAATCCTTCACTCCAATATAGCAAAGAAAAAGCGAATCTTCTATCGTGCCCCTAGACGTGCTTCTACCGGTTTCTACACTAAGTAGAATTCCATCCTCTCAACCGCTAACTTTATCGGAAGGTCTGCACAGGGGCTCGCCCGATCCCCTTTCTCTCGTGCCCGGAGGCGTCTGGACCGGTAAGCTGCTTCGCGCCGAGTGGCTGGCCGTGAACAAGGCGTTGATTCGACTCGACCTTTAGTGCAGTCGGCTTCGAGATATCTCTACTCAAAGCCTCACCGAGCTTCATCGCATCGTTGGTATAGATCTGAGCGTCATATCGCCCACGGGAAATCGCCACATATCCTAACCTGCGATTTACGAGCCTCTCTCCCGCCTGCTCAGTGTCCACGTGGATGAGAACCCGGTCGGCGGTCTGCCCTTGGCTGCTATGGCTCGTCACAGCGTAACCGTAATCGAGATGGGGGTTCTGCTTGATGTTGAAGGCCAGACGCCGCCCTGAGTCGAGCCGCAGTTGCAGATTTCCGTTCGTGTCCGCCTTCTCGATAGTTCCTAACTCGCGGTTCGCGACATGCTGCTCTCTATACGGTGCCTTGTTCCTGCGCCTGCTCCTGTTTCACCTGAGAAGATTCGGACTCGTGCGGGGCGCGCTGCTCTTCATTGGCGTGTCCATCTGCCTGCTCCCGTTCCACCTGAGAAGATTCAGACTCATTCGGGGCGCGCTGCTCTTCATTGGTGTGTCCCTGTGCCTGCTCGCTCTCCACTCGAGAATGTGCAGACTCATGCGGGGCGCGCTGCTCTTCATTGGTGTGTCCCCTGCTTTGGTTCGCGTCGGTATTTGCCTCGGCATCCAGAGCGCTCGGTTTCGAAACTTCTCTGCTAAGAGCTTCGCTGAGACTAGCTGCGTCATTTGTATATATTTGTGCGTCATCGCGTGCACGTGAAACGGCAACATACCCGAGACGGGCGTTGATCAGGTTTTCGTGCGCGGCCTCAGTATCTACATGAACCAATACGCTGTCCGCTGTGAGTCCCTGGCTGCTGTGGCTCGTAACCGCATAGCCGTAATCCAAGTGTGGGTGGTCCTCCATGCTGAATTGAACATCGCGACCTGAATCAAGATGAATCTGAAGATTTCCCTCCGAATCGATCTGTGTCACCGTTCCTAGTTCCCGGTTGGCAACACCCTCTTCGCGATATGGGGCCGTGAATTGGACCCGATCCCCTTCTGAAAAGTCGCGTGAATCTTCCTTGTACACGCTGACTCCGTGTAGCCGTCTTGGGTCATAGGTGAGTTGCTCACCGTCTGACTTTTCGACGGTAAGACGGTTTTGGTCTGCGTCAACACCGCGAACGGTAACATATTCTCCAGCGTCGATTCCTACGGCTTCGCTTCCTCGGCTGTAGCGCACGATATCACCAACGTCGTACTGCGCGGCCCACTGCCGATCCGCTCCTGTCATTTCTTGGCGCGAAACGAGCACCCTAAGGCTATGTTCTTCGTCCGCGACTTTGCCCGCGGTTTGTAGCTCACGATGAATCACCTCATTAAGCTCGCGGCGCGATTTGTTGTCCGGGGAGACGACCAGCGTTTCCTCAGATCGCTCGACGAAAGCCTTCGCCACTGCAGCTATGCGTTCGTGACGGTCGGCTATCTCATGGACGCGACCCTGCTTTTGCAGGTCAGCCAGGGCTTCTTGAACCTCGCCGCGTGCGAGCTGGTCCACCGCATGTTTGAGCGCAGGATCTCTTTGGCGCACGATTTCATCCAAATGAGCGGTCCGCATCCCAGCTTCCTGGAGCTGCTCGAAAGGCCGCCCTGCTTCAACCCCCTGGTGCTGGCGTACGTCACCTACGAGCAATACTCGGTCATCTTCTTTCAGGCGATGCAAGAATTCATGCATCTGCTTTGTGCTGGCGAGACTCGATTCGTCGAGCACGTAGAGATGTCTTTCCCCTTCCTCCGACTGCTTGCCGCGAACAAGGTGCCGCTGCAACGTGCTCGATTCAATCCCTGCTTCTCCGAGATTCTGCGCCGCGCGGGAAGTCGGCGCGAAGCCGCGCACTTGGTAGCCTTCTCGCTCGGCAGCTTTCCGGATCGCGGCTAAAGAAGTTGTTTTGCCGGCTCCGGCGACCCCGTCAAGCGCGGTAATTTGGTCGTGGCTCGATAGGACTTGGTCAACCGCTTTCCGCTGGCCTTCGCTCAAGCGTGAATAGTTGTCGCCCATACCCGGGCGCACCTGGATATTGGCGATTGCCTCGTGCCGGTCCTGCCCCCGGCGCATCGCGTGAATTACGTCGCGCTCGTAAGCCAACATCTCGCTCGTCGTGAATGCGCGGCCCGGTGTGCCCTTTCTTTGCTGCACTTGGATAAACTCGCCCTCTGCGAGGCGCTTCTCAAAATCGGCTCTGACCTCATGCAGAGTCATTTGTCCCATTGAACGCTTTAGAGCATCTCTGAGCAATTCGCGCTCGTCAGCAATTGCCTCGCGCTCCAGATTGCGCTCTTTTGAAAAGGTCATCGCCGATTGCGCTGTCCCCTGCACAGGCCCCCGCTCAGCCCGATGTGCTCTTTCTTTCGCTGCCTGGACCACACGCTCGGGCTGGTTTCCGAACTGCTCGGCCAAGGTGCGATGCCGCTCGAACATCTCTTCCGCGCTCAAAGGGCTCTTTGCATCTCTCGTCCGATGCGCAGCGATTTGCGCTGCGCCTGCCCCCCTTACGCCTTCGTCGGCAAGATGTTCTGTGATTTGCTGGCGGCGAGGACTCGAAGCATCCATGTATTCTTTTGAGTAGCCTTTGATTTCGGGCTGGCCGCTTCTCCCGCGCATGATTTCGTAGCCGAGTTCTTGCAGGCGTGCAGCTAACTCAGCCCGGTATACCGCGGTCGCGTACTGCTGAGTCCGGTAAAGCTCTTTTGGTTGAAGAGCGTGTGTTTCACCATTTTGCATTTCCGTGAGATTGAAGAACAGAACGTGTGTGTGTAGCTGCGGCGCCGCGTATCCGTCTACTGGCCTGGCACTATCGTGCTCGAACTTCGCGGCTATCCATTTACCCGTTGTCTGTGGTGGATGATTACCACCGATGCGTGCCTGGACGTAATTCTCCAACTCATCCAATGCGGTGCGAACGCTGGCCTCGTGAGCCTCGCGTACTCTTTCATCTCCACCGACTAAGGCAGTGAGGGATACACTCTTCGGTGCGCTGAATGTCGCATCCCATCCGGCACGATGCTCCATAGTTCTTATGTGCTCGCCGCGATCGTTCGTATACTCACGAGGCGTTTGATAGCGGACCAATTGTTCGCCGGTAATAGGGTGCTGGCCTTCGCTGAGCCGCTGGAACTGTTCCGCCGTCACATCACCGTGCAGTCCCCACTGCTCGGCGAGTTTACCGTGCCACTCACCGCGTATTTCACCCTTCTGGCTGTAATACGCTTGCTCCGCACTGGTGAATTCCTTTGAGTGATAGGCCTGGGCTTGGCTAGCACTCAGCGGTTTGGAAATAGTTAGCACAGCGTGTCATTCCTTGCTCATTCGAAAATCTCTAGGTTGCGCTGCGGGCTTTGCCCGAGACCCTTTTGGTCGCTACCAGTAGCCGTCGTTGCCGCGCTCGCGGCGGCGGCGGGAGCCTTCTTCGGTGCGGACAGTGTCTCCAGTTCGGGAAGTGGCCGTGGAAGAAAGCGCGGCTGCCGGAGGTCAGGTTTCAGATACGGGAAACTCATTGGGACCACGAGGTCCTGCGATTTCAAATACCCCGTCAAATTCCTTAGCCCGGCGATGGTTGAAGCCATTACGAGCGGTTCAGTGCGGCGGAGCCAGGATGAAGTCTTACTGTTCTGCATAGGCATCAAGATAGCGGGGATACCTTCCGTGCGACTTTCTTCCAAACGCATCACTTCAACATCGCCGATGGACTTGCTGATCCATTCCGCGGCATGAGGTTCGCTCGTTCGGAGAAAGACTTTAGTCATCGGCTGCGAAAGCATTGCCTCAGCTTGAACGCCGTACAGCCCCTCCAACTGGCTCCGCCCTTGGAAGCCGAGGACAAGGCAAACGTTCGCTTTTCGACTTTCTGTTATGACTGTCGGCAGCTGGGGCAGCTTCTGAAGGCTCGCCAATTCGTCCAGCATAAACCATACTGGTGGCACCCCTTTTTCGCCGAATTCCATTAATCGAAGAATCAGGGAATCCAGCCACATGCTGAGAAGTGGTCGCAAACTCTCTCGCTGTGTCGGGGTGCTAGGTAGAAAGAGCCAGCCCTTGCGCCCCTTTGCCCAAGCTGCCGCGCTCCATCGCCCCTTCGCTTCAGATTCACTAGGTAAAAGCTGAAAGGCGGCTGCCGCTTGGTTGAGAGTGCCCTGGACTGCGGCCCGTTGGCCCCCGGCGCTCGTTGGGATCATGGCTTCAAGTTCCGTCCCCGCAATTCGCCGGTCTACCTCATCCATGTTTTTCATCCATGCAGTGAGGTCCTGCGGCGTGGGTCGATACCGAAGCAAGTGCGCGAAGATCTTTCTCGCCGACTCGGTAAAAAACGTATTCTCATGGGGCTTGTCAGGAAAAAGGGAACCTGCGAGAGCGAGCGCCTCAGCAGGATATTGCACCTCATCGCTCGGGGTCCAGAATGGCATGCGCTGGTCCGTGGGATTCAATACAACATCGGAGGCGGGATCGAAGAACTGCGGTGTGAATTCCAGAGCCGGGTCGTAGACAACTGCGGTTTCGCCGCGTGCCCGGACCTGAATGAGCATTTGGCGCATGAGAGAAGATTTGCCCGTACCGGAATCACCAGCCAAAACAAAGTGGCTGTTCTCCTCATGCCGAGGAATGCATACCATCTGTGATTTAGAACCTCGCAGGAATAGGCGTTCCAACCCTGTGGGCGGCTCTAGTGTCTCGAACCCGATGCCGTCTGAGTGTTTCCATCCATTGAACTGAGCCCGTGTAACCAGATGTGGGCCGCGAAGGATGCGCCCCTCCTTGGCCTCCCGCTTCGCCTTGAGGTCGCGACGGATGATCCAAGCTAGGAGCAGAGTTACAAAAACAACCCCAGTGAGGACCGGCCAGCGGACAAAGTCCCACGGACCTTTGTTGTCATAGATTCCCTGTCGTAGCCACTGACCGGCTGTTGCATTCTCCAGTTCAGGGAAGAACCTCCACTCAAGAGCATTTCCTCCTGTGCGACGGGATTCGTCAGAAAGCGAGAATAATCCAGTCCTTGCCGGATCTCGACCTACTGGCGCGTGGACAACATCTTTGTTCTGAGCCATACGCCAACCGTCCGGGTACCGTACAAAGAGCAGGGAATAACTTCCCTTTCCGCTGTATGCGATGCTAGAGATGTAGGCGGTAAAGTAGTGAGTCTGGAGAGGCGTCCAGTGCAGGCCCATGTCGAGCCCGATCCCGAACATGGAGAGGATCACCCCAAAGAAGAGCACAAGGAGCTTTCTGCCCACGGTTAGTGCGCCTCCTCACGCACTTTGAGTCTTTTTCTCAGTGTCTGGTTTCCTAACCCGGCTAATCTGGGAAAGTAGCTCAGTCGCCCGCTTCGACTTGGTACCGTCTGCACGCTCGATAAACGCACGCATCTGTTCGGCGGTGACCTTGCCTTCGCTGGTGAAGGTGTAAATCAGATTGGCGACGATTGTACGAAGTGCGATCACTTCCGCGAGGATGGCTTGCTCTCCTGCAGTACCCTCGAAGGCGTTGGCTGCGGCCAGAAGGGTCTGGCGGCTCCATTCGCTGATCGATAGCTGCTTATCGGCGGCACAGGCTTCTAATCGTGCATACTCGTCTTGGCTAACCTTGGTTCCAACTGAGCGTGTTCGAGAAGGTGTCCTCATGCAGTGCCCCTCCCAAGAAGCCCAAATCCGACTGGCTGGACTTTCCTGACCGACCTTTCCTATCAGTAAGTTACGCTATGGTAACTCGAATTCTAGTGAGTCGCATCACTTGCTTGCGTAAGCCTCAGCGAACAAACAGGTTCGCGTACGGTAACCTCCGGTTACCGGACAGCACCCTTCCAGGGGTGACGTGTCAAAATCCTAAGCCGGTGCCGAAGGCACCGTCCTGCCATCTGCGCTCCCGAGATAGCCATTCGGTGGGCGGACTCGCGAGGCCCCGATGATGGAAAGCTGCGCGGCTCCCTAATCCACGTAGAACCGGGCCAGCGGAAGAAAAGTTGTTCGGAGCTTCCCCCGATGCCGCTAGCCTGCCTCCTCGTTAAGTGCTTCGGACGGCCGTCCGTCAGAGGCGCGGACGTTTTGCAGCTTATCTGCTTTGACGTGCCCGTGCTAGTTGCCCGACTCTATAACCGGATAACCGGAATCTGCTGCTCACGCAGTGGGCCAATACGGTGCGTGTCCAGACCCTCTAGCACCTTAAGCTGCGGGTAGGTTCTGAGGAGTCCCTGAGCCACGACGAGCCGCCAATGCTTGTTGCTTCGCCTCGCCCACGTGGCTGAGGCGCGATCAAACATGCGTTTCGCTTGTGCGTCTGTGATCTGATTCATCTGAGTCAGGTGCGCCAAAGCTGTAGGGAGGTCACCGCGCGCGTTGGCCCAGCCCATGTGGAGCACGCGGTTGCAGTCCTCGCACGCGATCCGGAAGGCCGTAAGCGTGGCGATGGCTTTCCGGTCGTCGTAGTGCCACTGCTCGTGGCAATACAGCCGAGGCGTGGTCGCTCTACAGGTCGCGCAGCGATAGCCCGCACGGTCGAGTTCGGCGTAGCGAATTGCCTTCCAGCGACGGTCGTTATGGAGCAATTTGCACGCGCTTACACCCCAAAGAGGCTCTGGCACCAGCACGGGTCGGAGCTTAAACTTCGCCTGTATTTTCCCTTGACGCTTTGATTCTCTCTGCATTCAGTGCCTCGCGCGACTCAGGCCAGAGCCGAAGACGGGAACGTAGAAAATCAATTTTATCTCTCTGGGCATCAGACCCGATTCAGATTCAGTCTTTTCGCATGCATGGCTTGTGTGCGCCAAAGGAATCGAACTACGACGATGTTTGGCGGGAAGGAGCTCGCGTGCCAGTCGGGTGCGCTCATCGAAAGTTCATTGGCTAGCATGAATACGGTTTCGATCCAACTAGAGACCAGTGCTTCGGTCTCGAAACACAGCGCAAATACGCCCCTCCCACCTCCGCGCAAAAAGGCAATCAGCCAAGAAAGATAACCCCGCAAGCGAATCTGTGTCGCCCGATTTCCAGGCGTTTCAGTATTCTTGGCGTCCGCGATGAAGAGAATGTTTCGATGCCGGTCTAGGCGTACAACATCAGGGCGTGATAAGTCTGGCAGACAATCGAAAGGGAGATGCTCATGGACGCCGCTAAGGATCGCGAGCGCGTCTAGGATTGCGACAAGCGAATCATGTCTCGCGAGTTGCGTGTTGAGTCTCACTGTGCGCGAAGGTTCTTGATAGATGCCAAAAACTCACTCAGCATACTTTCTCTTGTGACAGGCTCCTCGATATTGTCGTGGAGCAGTTCTTGTGATGCCTTTTCTTTGGCCAACAATCGGTCGTACTCTTCGACCTCAATGCTGGACTCACACAGAAGTATGATGTATTCGGGCGCGCGGGTCTGTCCCCTTCGATGAATCCGGTCAACGCTCTGCAGGTAGTGAGCAGCCTGATTGGACATAGATTCATAGATCGCAAACCGAGCACTATGCAGGGTAAGACCGGCCCCCGCAGCAGCGGGATTCCCAATGAATAGCAGCGTATCGGCGTCCTCTTGGAAGCGCCTGACCGCTTCCCGTCGCTGTTGAACATCAGAAACTGACCCATCATACCGGACGAGACCAAGGCCCGAATAGCGTTGAACTAGAGCCTCAATTGAAGCTGTATAGAAAGACCATAAGACGACTTTTTCTCTTTTGCCTTGCACCAGATCTTGAAGCAGTGAATCAAGCGCGTGAATTTTGGCCGGGATTTCCGTGTATCCGTTCACGACACCAATCGGGTTTGAGCAGACTTGAAGAAGTGCGCTGCGTCGAGCCAGGAAGGATGTGAGACGGCGCTTAAACTCAGCCTCATCAATTGTCGTCAGATCGTCAACCAGTGTATGCAGAGCCGCAGAATACAGTTCGCGCTGCTTGGGCTGGAGCGGCAGCATCAACCGATGAAATCGTTTGGTCGGCAATTCCGGGAGCACTTGTGACTTGAGATGACGGACATACAGGCCCCGGGCGTCAATGGCCTTCCGAATGATGGGCTGTGCCGCAACGCGGTCTTTAGGAATGGAAACTCCATCAAACGTGTAGCCAAAATCGACTATGTTGAACTGCTGGACCAAATCGTGCGCCGCATTGGGAGCCGGCGTACCGCATAGCACGAATGCACGGCCACACCACTCGCGGAGGCGGCGAATAGACCGGGTTCTTTGAGCGTCTAGGCTCTTAACGAAGAACGACTCATCGACAACGAGCACGGCGCGTTCCGGGCGACGGCGAAGGATGATCTTGAGTTCTTCTTCCATCGAGACGGCAGTCTCAAAATTCGTTACAAATACGTCTGCCCCTGCCGCCAGGCTGCTGCGCTTTCCTGCCCGAGAACCTGTGAGCACGGCGACGGAATAAAGGTCGCCTTTGAACCTCGCGAAATCGCGCTGCCACTCGGCTATCATGCTTTTCGGAGCAATGATTAAAGCTAAATCAGCGAGGTCTCTCGCAGCCAAGACATCGAAGGCGTAAATGAAGGTAACTGTCTTGCCTGCACCCTGCTCATCGAAGACACAGAGACCGAATGATTCGGGAATAGTCATGGCAGCGACGTTTACGCGCTGATGGTCATCGAGCACATCGATTCCTGTGCAATTAGCCAAGTACGAAAGAGCGGTTTTCGGACCACCTTTAACGATGTCGAGTATTGAGCGCCGGATTCTGTTGTGAATTTCCTTCAATCGGGCGCGGTTCTCCGCGAACCGCCGCGCATCGGGGGTCCAGCGCAAGTCGAGGGACTCGGATACTGTCAGCAGGGCGTCAGCGTCAAACGGCTTTAACCAAGCGCCGTCCGCTCGGCTGCCTACTCTGATAGGTCTGAGTGAATTTCTCAGTGCTATTGTTAACGCATGCGACTCATGGAATTGGCGCGGCGTCGCGACAATCCCATCAAGTTGTTCGCTTAGGCGTACATCAGCAGTCAAGGCCGTGGGCGAAGCTTGAACGGTCAAGATTGTGCCTCGCCGAGAATTGTCTTAGCGTGGGTCTCCACCAGCTTCAGGGCCTTCAGCAAACGGCGGAGGTTCTCAGGGCGAATAGCATCACGGAATGATTTGATTGGCAGTTCTTCCAACCATTTTACGAAAACTTCGATGCGAGAATTCGCCCCGAGTTCCCGCATCTCCGCTCGTTGGTTCCGTGCGAGGGACATCGCGTTTTCGAGGTGATCTTCGGCCATCTCAGCGTCCGGTTCTTTGCGCGCCCGTTCAAGTGCTTCTCTGGCCTCTTCGTTGTCATAAATAAACTTCAATTCACGGATTTGCCTCCAATTCCTAAATTTCCCATCGAACAGAAGATCGAAAACGAGGTGCTTGAACGCCTCGCTCTGCTCAAGCGCGTACGCAACTCCGCCTGGACGGGTTCCTTTCGCGAGTTCGTCAAAATATTGGAAGTATCGATTCGCTCGGTGCTTGACTTCGTATTCGTCCTTATTGTTTTGGTTTATCTGGTAAAGCTCAAATTCCTTCGCCCAATCCACCATCTTCAAATAGCGGTTCACGACTGCCGTGTCTGGCCCAAGTGCAAACCGCATAGAAAGTTCCCGTTTCATCGCTGCCTGTCGCTGTGATCCGGGAGTGCGAGGCTCCGCAGCCAACATTGCTTGCCACTCCGCATAGACTTTTCTCGCTTTAACGTATTCTGGCCAGTCCTGCTTACAATCGGGTTCAAAGTTAAGGGCAACAACAACAGCGTTACGCTCATCCTCGGTCGCGTGCTCGGTCAACTGCCAGACGTAGAGGTACTCTACCAGTTGCTTTTGCTCGGAATTGAATTCGTCGGTGTTCAGGATGTAAAAGCAGGCCGCTACACGTCGATTACCGTCCAAAAGAGTGCCGTCAGAATCGATGATCGGCGGCTTCCGCACACCGTTCACGGCAATGCTTCGTGCTAACTGCACGATCTCAAATTGGTCTTTTCTCTCCTCCTCCGGGATACCTGGCAAGTCCATTTCACTGAGCATTATCGACAACAGTTCATCTGGATACGGTCGTCGTCCATTTTTCTGCTCGAATTGGCCGAGGTGGATTTCTAGTCGCTCGTTTCCGTCCCAAAGTGCAATATCCGTCGTTTTTACGAAACCACCATTCATTGCAACGTCACGGCCATGAAAGCAGGGGCGCGGTGAAACGGGAGTTACGAGAATACCCTTCCTCGGAATCAACTGAAGATTCTGTTTGCGTGCTTCGATATTGGACGTAGGATCCTCACGCTCCGAGGGATCAAGCCTGCGACGAACCGAGATGACCTGATCGATCAATAATTGGATGTCGCCTTCCAACTCTTTCGCGGCTCGCTTATCGCCTCGCTGCGCGGCACTGCGACGGAGAACGGTAATCACAGTTTTCAAGAGTCGGGCAGCCTCGTCAGGGGCTAACGGTTTTTCTTTGCCTTCCAACAGAAGCTCGGCGACTTCTTGCCCAACGTCCATCGAAATGCGGTACGCGGCAGAGATTAACTGCTCAAATTCTTGCTTCACGTCGGTAGTAACGCTCATAACCACAGTCTCCTTGGCGGCAAAATCTGCCTCACTACTCGGGATCGTTGCTCGCTGTCGGCGCTAACGTTGCCAGCTCAACATCGCTGCGCACCAACCCTTCCTCGCGAGCAATTCTCGTCAGGCGAGCAAAGCCCCTGGAAAGCGACGTTCGCACTGTCTCTATGGATATTGCTAAGGCGTCGGCGATCTCCTGGTTTTGCACGTCCATTACGCCAGCCTCAAGTGCATCCAGAAGGTAAGCAAGTACAGCCTGCACATTTTGCTGTCCGAGCCTAGGCAAAAGCCCACGCGCAATTCTGATGGCCTCAGCGCGATGTTTGTCATAGTCCTCTTCTGGATCTGGTCCGGTATCTCCCTCGAAAGGCCCTCGCGAGGAAGTGTCTTGGTCGGATAGTCTTTGCAGTTCTTCTGGATCAACCGCTCGTTCCCTTAAACGCCGTTCATAGAAATCATTGGCTTTACGGTCTGCGACCTTCCAGAGAAACGCCGATAAGTTCAGAATTTTTTTCCCGTCAGAAACCGATCTGTAAAGGGCATCTACGGCTTGGGCGATGACAAACTCGGTGTCGTCGCGAGACAAGGAGGGCCAGCGTCGTTGAATTCCCCTAGCAAGTCCGTCTAGGAAGTAGCTGGAGTACAGGTGCTCCAGCATGCCTCTCGGATCGCCTGCTGCAACTGCTTCCGTGGCTTGGCGCAGAGCGAGAGTGGTTGCGTCAACGGCTGGATTCTGATCCATTCAGACCGCACCCGAGCCTCCCAATCGTGGGGGGCCTCAAGTGTATGTCTGAGGCGTGTCAGGGTAACGGTCAGGCGGGGTGAGCGGCGCTAGGAAGTAACTCGTTTGGCGGGGAGTTTCATCTGTTCGCTATATCCGAGAATTTCTGTTCTAAATCGCTTTGGTCTGTTAAGCCATTTGAGAACGGCCTTTTTGCTCTTTATCCTTCGCATTCGTATGGGATTGAGAATCGTCTTTGGACGCTTACATATCCGGGCAAGCAGTTCAGAATTAGCGCAGACCACTTTATTTTTCGTATTCGCTTTCCTTTTCGTATATGTTCTCTTTTTCGTCTGATTCATTGCCTTGCGCAGTGATCGACCTACTGCCTCGCCCAATCGGACCGGAACCGCATTCCCAATCTGCCTGTACTGCTGAGGAGGGCCTCCAGCGAAATGCCATGAATCGGGAAACTGCTGCAATCGTGCGTACTGCTTAACGCTCAACGGACGAAGTTTATTCGGGTGACATAACGTCGTCGCTCTGCCGTCCGGAGCCGTGGTAAGGGAGGGGCAGGGCTTTGACCATGATAGACGGCGAAGAAATCCGCACCTGCCGCCCCATGATTTATAAGCCGCACCTATAGCACTCGCTTGCATTCGCTTTGGCAAACTCCGCCAATTGCGACCGGGAGGAATCAGCTTGAGGTACTTTTGTTCCTTCTTCGTAAAGCCGGTGTGTTCGGGATGCGTATCGCGTAGACCCCGCAGACCTTCGCGGAGCGTCACCCAAACAGATAAGTTGTTCGCAGCTGCCTTGTTATGTGTCGGTTTCGGCATGGCGAGCACTTCGCCGTCTCGTGAGCCGATGAACAAAAGTCTCTCTCTCGTTTGTGGCACTCCGTAGTCGGCGGCATTGAGCAGGTCAAACATGACGCCGTAACCCAACTGGTCTAGCTCCTTTAGAATAAGCAAGAACGCGGAGCCAAGTTCTTCCTTCGCTCGCAACTGCGGGAAGCCGGGACCTCGTTTATTCAAAGGCCGATGGCGGATTGCCGCCGAGAGTACGCCCCTTACGTTTTCCATTACAAAAAAACGGGGCCGTGCTTCCCGCACAACTCGCAAAAATTCGCGGAACAGTCTACCTCTCGGATCGCCGATGGACCCGCGTCGCCCCGCCGTGCTAAAGGCTTGGCACGACGGTCCGGCAGTAACTACCGTTGCCTCTCCTGCCCGTAGATTTGCTTTTTCGAGAATCTCTGTTGTTGTCGTTTCTTCGATGCGCTTTTCAATGATGGGTAATTGGGGTCGGTTGACCTTGATCGTGTCAACGGCGAACCTATTGCACTCCACTGCGACCCGAAGCTCGAATCCCGCTTCTTCCAAACCCAAATCAAGTCCGAGTGCGCCCGAAAAGAGGGATATAACGGTTGGTCGCGGTTTCATGCGGCTAGCCGGTTTTCCCGGCGAAATCAATCACAAACTGCTTTTCAGATACCGTTTCCAAAAATCGCTTGATGGCGAAAGCCGCGACATAAGAATCGCTGAGAGGCGGTTGTTGGGAAGTCGCTAGTTTATGCAACGTCTTGTAGTCCGTTTGGTCCAAAGAAACGCTGAGTCGCAACTTCCGACCGCGAGCCGTCCTGCCCTTACGCGTCATTGTGCATCACTCTACAGCACACTGCCGCACCAAGTATAGTTTATTTCTGGACGCGTTTGCCAGGAGAGATAGACTTGGGAGAGGACATTCCTGGAGAGGAATGAGGACATGGAACGACTTCTTCGAAAGAAACTGCTAGGCGGGGCCTTTTTGAACGTTTCAGAAAACAGGTCCAAGGCTATGGCGGCAGTCAAGAGCCGAGGAAACCTTACAACTGAATGGCGCTTTCGTTCAGCCTTAGTAAGAGCGGGTGTGCGTGGGTGGACGATCCAAGCAAGAGGTCTCGTGGGAAGTCCAGACTTCTGTTTTCCGTCAGAGAAGCTGGTCGTTTTCGTTGACGGCTGCTTCTGGCATGGTTGTCCGCAATGTGGGCATACCCCTAAGACCAATAATGGCTATTGGAAAGAAAAGGTAAAACGGAACCGCGCGAGAGATCAAAGAAACGCAACCGAATTGCGATCCCAAGGCTTCGAAGTAATTCGATTTTGGGAGCATCAGCTTCAGGGAGACCTTGGGAAGATAATTGCAAGGGTCCGAGGGAGCTTACGGAAAAAAGTGTTGCTAGCGCCTAGTTAATATCAATTGGCACTGAATCAACCAAGCCAGTGTCCTGCAACGAGAAATCAGAAAGGGCCTCGGGTTTTCCGAGGCCCTTGTCGAAAGCGAGGCTAGAACGGAGCCTCCTCCGGCTGCGCCGGAAGCGGCACCGCGTCCGGCACGTGATCTTTGCCGACGCGGTTGAGCTTGCGGATGGAATCCGCCTTCACCTGCCATGCCTTGAACGGCACGGTGATCTTGCTCTTGCCTTTGCCGAACTCTTTCTCGTAAGTGCTGCTTACGAGCGAGCCTTCGACGTAGATGTGATCGCCTTTCCGCAGCTTCGTCGCCGCGTATTCACCGAGCCCGTTCCAAGCAACGATGCGATGCCACTCCGTCTTGGAGTGCCATTCTTCGTCGGCGCCCTTCCAGGATCGTTGAGTCGCCAGCGAGAGAACCGCGTATTTGCGGTCTGACTCTCGAACCAACTTGTGCTCCGGGTTCCGGCCGAGGTAACCGATGAGATGAACTCTGTTTTGGTACATTTTCTTTCTCCGTTTCTGCTCTTGTAATTGGGGCACCCGAGAGCGAGTGGATACTGCTCCCAAAGCGAGCGGCTGCTTTTCGGGAGGGACACAAGAAATCTTCGACGGTGTTTCAGAAGATTTGTTGGGAGGAACCGGAAAAGCAGAAGACGCAAAGCTGCAGGGCGCAGGAATTATCCCGAAGCTGTGCCCAATGGAGAGGGTAGGAACGGAGACAATGGACCGAAACAAATCTCATCAGTCAGACCGAGAACCGGAGGTACGGGCGGGAAAACGGGCGCAGGTTCCTTCGCAACTCAGAACCGCAAGGTCGCGGCGATGTGCCCAGTAAAACTCCAGTACCGCCATCCGCATTCCCTCGCGGCTACCGGCCTGTTCGACTTCTGAAGTGCGCCAGGGCGTACACGTGGGTTCCGTTGTTAGTTGCTGTTCGATTACTTTCTCGAATTGTTCAGGGTCGGTGATTCCATGCCTGAATTGTGCTTCAAGCCGTGCTCTTGTGATGTTCTGCGCTTCGATCCGGGCAAAGCGATACTGCTGAAATTCCCGATTCATTGTGCGATCTCCTTTTGTTGGGGTTGGTACGGCAAAAAAATTGCGGCTGCTTGCCGCAATTTTTTTGAAAAAGTTTGGAACGCATACGTGTGAATAGGGGGCACGCTGAACACGTGCCCCCTGTAGATTGTCAGTGGGTGAGAAACAGCCTCCCGTCAGGATTGAATATTTTGCGCAGGGCGATCCTAGCCTGGCGGAGATTGCGGTGTACATCTCGACTCTCCAGTCCCATAGCTTCGGCAATCGCCTCAACATTGAGAATCGGCCTACGTTTCCGTTGGTGCTCCCATTTGTCGGGGTCACCTGCCGCCCTGTACGGATGCTCTTTCACGGCGAAATCCGGGCCGAGAGCTGCAATGCATTGCAGCGTCGCCCGAACCGGAGGGTACGAGTGCGGGAAACTGGTTACCTGCTCCAGGAGTTCCGTCGCGATCATCTCCTCCTCCACTGTGTTGCGAAAGGGCCTTCTCTGAGTACGGATTGCTCTGACATCTCCGACTGCGCGAATGTCACTGTTTTCCTGCCTCGCGAAGTAGCCTTTCAACATCCCACAATACAACGCACGTAGGAGATAACGCCGAAATGCGTTGGGCGTAGGGCTGAGCGTGACGTTGCGCTGGAACACGTCGATCGCCGCTGCGACCGCGCCGTCGTACATCAATTCAACCTGCCAATCAGACGGGTAGAAAAATAGCTTCTGCGCTTTCCGGTGTGCTGCCTTCTTTGCGAAGGGGAGCGTGCAAGCGAGAAAAAGGTCGAATGCGTTCGGGTGGTTGCGGTCGTAACGGTAGGCAACTTCCGCAATGTCGAAGCGAAGCTCCTTGTCTGTCACGACGAATAGATGGTGCAATAGGTCCGACATTTGTACAGCGTCTAGCGGTGGAATTTTCTTACTCCTGAGCAATTCAGTTACAGCGTCAAGCATTGGTATCTCCTTTGTTGTGAATAATTTGGCCTTTGCAGGCCAATAAAAAACATTCGTTTCATGGGCAGCGAAGAGGGAGCGAAGAGAGGCGCTGTCAATCCCCGGAGCGCAGCGGAGCCGCAGGGCGCGGAAGCGAGCACGGCGCGGGTTTGTGGTATGCGCCGCGCAGAGCTGCACAAGCGGGATTGACAGGAGGAGCCGACCGTAGCTCCAGGCTTCGTATGAAACGAATGTGGGGATGGCAGGATCAGTCGGAAGACTGCACCAAGAAATGAAGGTAAGGTTTTGAGCGAGCCGGATGTTCTAATGCCTGGCTCGCGAGAAGGTAAAACCGGAGGCCCGCAACCGCGGGCCTCCGGCGGCATTGCCTAACTGTCGTACGTAATTGCTCCCAGAATCTCCGCGCTCGCGATTTGCACGTGCTCTAAAGATTCCGCGAGAGTGTCTTTGTCACCGGAATAGAGCTGAATGTAATCGGCGGAGCTTTGCGCCTTAAGTCCGATAGCTTCGCAAACGACGTAGGCGACTGCTTCTGCCTCAGTCTCCCTTACGCACTTGGACGTTCCAGAGCGACGCACCCGCTGGTGAAGGAGCGAATGCGCCACTTCATGTGCCAGAGTAGCGAATTCTTCCGCCGCCGACTGACGCGGCAATAACACGATCCTTCCAGGCGAGCACTGCCCGAGCGCGGGATAAATCTCGTCTGAATATTCAAGTTGAATTCCGTGTTGAGATACGAATTCCTTCAGTTTGCTGGCGTAACCAGATGGATCACCTTCAGTCCTGCCAAGTTCGGGAAGGGGCCGTCCTTCCGTGTCAGCCACATCAAATACGTACACCGCTCGGAAACCCACCGCTATTTTGGAAGGCTCTTCTTCTTGCTCAACCGCTTCCGTTGTCCTCTTGAGCGTGATCGGTGCGAGGATGAGGATGCCCTTCGCACCTTTTTTCACTTGCCGGCCAAGCTGCCGCCAGGTGTGGTAACCAGCAACCCTAGTGGCGTCAGGTCGCTGCACTGCGATCAGCATGACGTTATAAAGGCTGTACCGATGGAACATCGCCATGGCTGACAGATACTTTTTCAACGCCTCGCTCTGGCCCCTTTCGAGGGCCTGACTGAGTTCGTCGATGGCCTTGCTTGCGATTTGCTTTGCTTGCTCGACTTTCATGTTTGTCCTCCTGTTTCGGAAGCAATTGCTCCCTTCACTGCCAGCCGAGGGAGCAATGCGCGAAACGGGGGACAAAAGCGGAGAGAAGGTTGCGTTCAGGGCGTAACGGGATGCACGCTGAGTGACACAGGTCTTTGGTGGCGCGAGGCGTGCTAGTGGAGACCGGAGGCGTCGTTGTCTACACGCCGGGACGCGACAATCTCGAAGCGGTCAAGGGGGCGAGCAAGCCGAATCGCAAGCGGACAAACGGACAAGTCACATTTGGTGGGAGAATCGGGGATAGCTAGTGGGATTGCGTAAAAACGGAAGGCGATGATTCTTCCACTGCTCGGAAAACACTGGCGTGGCTTCCGTTCTGCACTATTGACGCTGCGCCTGCCGGTAACTTCCGTTGCTCTCGGGTGAACACATCTCTCCAACTACTACAATCCAGAATCGACGGAGGCAGATGCACTCCAATTGCCTCCAAATCGCGCTGTAGCTCTCTAGCGATGGCGCTTTGAACGTCCAGACACAAGTCGGCGACATCTTGTTCCAGGCTCTCGATTGCGTCCCAAACTGCGTTCTCCTCAAAGCCGAGTTCAAAGAGCCTGTCGCGGAGCAACCCTCCGAAACCGTCCTTGTGGTTGGGAATCGATGGAGCGCGATGGAAAGCTCGGAACCATTTCCGCGATTCGATAACGGAGTCAGGAATTTCGATTCCAGCGCGGTCTAAATATTGCCGAAGCCCGGTCGCCGTCCTCGTGCGGACGTTGAACACAACCTGCACCAGTATCCATTCCAATGCACCGAGCGCCTGGACCACTGACGCAGGATATTCCTGCTCCGACTCGTCCTTCATATGCCCGCACACTATGCACCCACGAAGTTCTCTAGATCAACAAAAACAAAGAGTTAGTATGCCCAAAATTCAGTCCGCGGAGCTTGGCGAACACGCCAGCTTATTTGTGGCTTCCACTCTCCAATCAGTTCATCTACTGTCGTTGTTGCTTTTTCGATTCCCGCTTCCCAAGCTGGAATTTCAAGAGACGGTCCAAGGAGCCTGCAACTTTCAGCTGCTCAAATGCCCACTCCACGAGTTGCTCTCCGAGATTGCCCAACTTCCTTCTCTCACGATCGGCCCAGGCTTCCATGTTACGGCGTAAGTCTTGCCGGACACGCAGGCTTAACTGTGCTTTCCATTCGCCCATCTAAGACCTCCCGCTCCTCGCTTTCGCCTGTCGCGTGTAACATTGTTTAATCGCTTACTGGAATGTCCGAACAACTCGCTCGTACTGCCAGCGGCCTTCAATTTCTCGATACTCCACTCCAAGAGCGTGGCTCCCAGGTTGCCGAACGAACGCTTCTCGTTTTTGGCAAACACAATCAACTCTTCCCGTAGGTCTTCACGGATTCGCAAACTAACGCCAACCTTCCATTCGCCCATACATTCCACGTCTTACAGCTTCAGCAACGCGTCTATGACCTTTTCGATCTTCCTGCCATAGCTGCTCAGTTTGTATACCTTGCGCCGCTGTGGGGCAGACAGCCTTTCCTCACAAATCAACACTTCCTCGATATGCGTTTCATCATCTTCTCTGGCCTTCACCAACTTTCGTTCGAGCCTCGCGTCACCTTGGGCCAATATCTTCATATGAGCAGCACGTACCCTGTGGTGTTCGGCCATTAGAGCGTAGTAGGCGCGTGAAATGTTGCGGTGCATCAGAACCTCATCCGTTTACTTTGGCGTCCCTCGATTCTTAATTGCGTTTAGGCAGTTCACCTGGTGGCCGAATCTTGTATTGCAACAGGCGTTGTGTCGAACCGGCTGTCTTCAACTGCTCAAAACCCCATTCCAGGATGACCTCTCCGAGGTTCCCAAGTGTCCGTCTTTCGTGAGCAGCAAACTCTTCAAACTCAATTCTTAAAGGCTGGCGGACTCTGACGCTTATTTGTGCCTTCCATTCGCCCATTTCAGTCGCCCCTCTGATTGGCTGGCCAACTCTCTGCCATCAGTTCGACGATGTCGTATTTCAGTGCAAAGCATAGGCGAACTATATCGCCTATTTGCAAGTCACTCCTTCCACGCTCAATTCTGCCGATTTCACGAGCAGGGATATTGGACAGGTCGGCAAGCTGAATTCGGGTTAAGCTCCTTCGCTCCCGCGTAGCACGAAATCGGATACCTATCGCGCGGCGCATCGCGTCTGAGTTTTGGAAGCCTTCCTCACGTCCGGCAAGAATGGCCTTCTGCAGTTCCTGGCGAGTCATTCCCGCGCTCTCTCGGAGCTCGTCTATCATTTCGTAAAAGCGGCGCGTTATGTACTCATCTCCTGGATAGCCCGGTGGGTCCTTTCTCCTTTTCATAAGTCCTCCCGCTCTGGGTCGTCTCGCCTTCTGTAGTATTCCCTGATGATCTTGCTGTCTCCCGTTTTCACATCGGAGAAGTCGATTCCATCTGTAACGATCCGAGTGCTGAACTGAAGAGAGAAGTAGGTTTTGTCCATAAACCTGATGCCAATGTAGAGTCGGCCTTCTTCGTAGTTGTGGTCGATCCAGTCCACGCGTTTGCCTCGAATTTCTTTGAACCGCTTACGGAGTTTCTCCTGCCGCTTCTTGACCCGCTTGTCGATTCTCCGGCGCTCTTTCGCAGTTGTGGGCGTGACTGGCGTAGCGCCGACCCAAACAGTCTTCGGTCTGCTAGTCATCGTGCCTCTCCAGCTTCTCGGGCATGAAGGGGAACGCGATTCGGAACAGCGCGACGAACCACGGACGCGGCAAGAGCAGCGAGATCACTGTCAGCAGAAAGAGGTAGAGCACCACAAAGCCACAGACCTGGTCGAATTCGGTCGGTTGTAGAAGTCGAGGGCTTGGCGGCGGCTCGAAAGGAAAAGGTACTCCGTCGAACAGTAAGCAC
>WNGG01003341.1_pt1 | contig 22742 bp, 19 predicted proteins | sample 5400661 | NCBI WGS metagenome assembly WNGG01 (sample SAMN13153372, study PRJNA577476) | soil metagenome | isolation source: 100 cm soil or saprolite under Garry oak tree replicate 1 | place: USA:California | collected 2016-06-15
GCTTTGGCATTGAAATTCGATCTTCGAGCTCGGGTATCCCACCCAGTGGACCAGGCCGCGTAGGAAAAGGCCCATTTCCCTGAATTGAAGGAGTTCGTTAACCACCCGCCTGTCCAAGAGGCGAAAATCCGACATCCCCGCGGAAAGGTCCACGCCGCTCAAAAATGAAAACAGCTTGTAGAAGGCCAGCGAAGTCGTCCTTTTTAACCACGACGTGTCTCCATTGTCGATCCTGACGGTATGGACGATCTTCCGCCCGTTATCCCATTCCCGCAGAAGCAGAGGAATCGCCGATGGCGGGTGCTGGAGGTCCGCATCCATCGTCACGACGGCCTGCCCACGCGCACTGGAGAGTCCGGCGAAAAGACCGTATTGATGTCCGAAATTCCGGGAGAACCTCACGCCTTTAACCCGCGCGTCCCTGCAGTGGAGCGCGGCGATTTCATTCCAGGTATCCTCGTCCGTACTTCCGTCGTCCACCAGGATCAGTTCCCACGTCACGTCCAGAGGTGTCAGGGCCTCCACCAGGTCTTCATACAGTTTCTGGAGGTTATCCTTCTCACAATATGCCGCAACGACAATGGACAGCTTTGGAGATGGTTCCGGAACCGAGCCACATCCATCAGAAAGACGCGACCGTGAAGCCAACCGTTCTTGGTAGACTGAGCTCATTCGTGGGCGCCCTCCGTCTTTCCGGCCGTTTCAGGAACCGGCGCAGATCTTTTGAACCGGTATAACTCGATGGAACCTCCAAAGGAGTCTTTCCCGGCATACAATCGCTCGAAATCAGCGGTTTCAGCTTTTGCAAAAGCCTCGAGGAACGGAAAGCCCTTCAGATTCCGGGACTCAAGAAATAAGAAATCAATCGTATTCAACAGTCTTCCGTTCAAAAGTTCTCAGGCGCCCTGCCTGGCCCGCCCCTTGAAGGCAGTTGCAAGGAGAGCCGGAGGGAGAAATATGAGAAGCTCCAGGCACACAGACCGGAGATTGTGGGCAGAGAAGAGACTTGCGAAGAAATAGTTGCTCGAATTGCAGCGCCTGATGTCCGGCAAAACTCCAATTGCGGCTTTGTAATATGCATGACTGACCGGCCAAAAGAGCGTCATCCCGTACGGCGCGGCCGTGTCTATGCTAAAGCAATCCAGGCCGAGATGTGACAAGTAGAGGCCGAAAAGAATGGGCGAACTCGATTGGACGGAATCTATCTTCATGACGTGACTGAGGAGACCGAAAACAAGGGCGAACAGGGCTGCGAAGCCGACGCTGTGACCGGCCCCGTGATGAAACCGGTCGGGCTGCCCGATAAGCAATCCTGGAATGAAGTCCAGATCCGGCGCGTTTGCGGCAAAGAGATAAAGCGCAAGTTTCCGCCAACCAAGCGGTTCATGCGGCCTGGCCGAGAGTCGATAGAAGGTGAAAGCGATTATTGAATGTCCAACCGGAGATGGCATCAGTCCGCTATCAAGGTCTTTCGCTTGAAGAGCCTCGAGCTGGTACCGCCGTTGGCAGTCAGGTTATGCGGTCCTTCAGCTACCAGGACGTACTTCTCCTCGATCAAGCTCCGCAATTCAGGACTTTCAGTGAATCCGGTCAATACGTAATCGGGTGGATCACTTTTGGTTCGCTCAAAATGGCGGTCGACCGTCTTGTTGAATTCGTCACCGTAATAACCTGTCCTCCGGAAGGCCGACACCGTGTCCCCCATGTCGATCAATTCGCCATGGCGCGATCTTCTGAACAGGAAAGTGTCTTCACTCAGGATCGTGTTCGAGTCTTGCAGCGACCTTACGCTGGTCATGAAATCGTATGCCCGCTGAATCTTGATTCCTCTCTTGAGCGTCGGCAGCAGGACGGTTCGATAATTTACGCATACGAGCGCCAGCATGCAGACCCCCAAGAGAGTCAGTCTCGCAGGAGCCATTCTTGAGAAATTACGGCAGAGAAAGAACCAGAGCAGGATGAAGAACGGGACAAAGTAATGCGGCCCGCCGCCATAAAACTGCAGGTAGTAAGCCATCACGCAAAAGGCCAACACGGAAAGGCTCAGCAGGCTCCATGCCTTGTTGGCGGAATCTGCTTTGCGTGGAATGAAAAGGTACGCAACCAACGCAAGCAATAGCGGCCCACCCTTCAGCGTTATGGTGTCGGCCGCAGGATAGAACAATGATTTCAGAAAACTGAACATGGAATGGTCGTACGAATCACCAAACGGGACAAGACCGCGCGAGTTGGAGCTAACCCATCCGGCTCCATGCGAATAGAAACCGAAGAAATGCTTGTAATAAAGGGTCAAGTTAAAATCGAATAAGTAGTGCAGGATCAAAGCGGACATTACAAGGGAGGCGCCGATACAAGACAGCGCATAGTAGCGGCCCAGTTTTCCAGGAGCCCGATCGGTTTGCCTGTATGTCCAGAGAGCGAACAGCAGGACCGCAATAACAGGCGGAACCGCTCGCCAGTTCGTGAGCATCACCGAGGTTCCGAGCACTCCGCAAATAAACCCATGAGTGCCCGCGCGCAGTTTCGTCCGCGGTGAAAACGCGGTGGAAGCATACGCCAGGAGCAGAAAGAGCACCGCCACGGTTGCGTCCGACCGCCCCAGCAAGATGACGTCCTTCGCGGAAAGCAATAAAAACAGATAACCTGTTGCCGCGAGGAACAGGACGTTTAAGCGTGTCTTGCCAGGGGACTTGCCGGCCAGTTTAAAGGTGACAAAGAGGAATACAAAAGGCAGCAAGAACACGGCGAATCTGGTGACCTGCCATGACTCGAGAAACGGAAACATCGTTGCAACCGCAAATTTAAACAGAGGATCGAAAGGGCCATGATTCATGTTTACAAAGGCAACGCGACTGTGGTCGTAGATGTTGATGCCCTGTTGTGACGCAAGCACGCACAGCCACACGGTAGATTCGCGGGTCTCGATTTCGAGCGGGTAGAAAAAAGCGACGCCTGAAGCCAAAAAGCCGATCGTGAGAAATATCGCAGTCAAAAGAACAAGGGGCGTTGTCTTGATGCGATCGGGAAGATTGAAGTTCATAAGGTCAATTTCCGGCGTTGCGCGGCAAGCGGGTGAGTGATCTGACAGGATGACAGGATAAGTTTCTTGACGGGATAACAGGATCTACAGGATGGTGTTGGGAAGTTCAGGGAACGCTGCCAGAAAGTGGCGGAGGCAAGTCTCGCCCATCCTGTTATCCTGTCCACGCTTCTTCATCCGGTGATCCTGTCGTTAAGCCGGCTTCCTGGCGCCAACCATTTGCATATATCCTAGATCCCGGGACCCATAAGTTTTCTCGAGCCAGCGCAAGAGGGGGAGCAGCAAAGATGCGGGCAATTTCACGCCGTTGTAATGCACACCCAGCTCAAGCAAGAACCCGGTGGTCCAATGGCGGATGACCGGCTCGGCATGCAGAACCTGGAATCCTGCGGATTCGAGTTGGCTGATTAACTCCGGTTGGGTGTAATAGTGGCGGACATGATATCTCTTACGATGGATGTCCTGAGTGCCGGGCAAGAGCTCGCGTAAGGCAAAGCTGTCGGTCGTGAAGACCAGGGCGCCTCCGGGCTTCAAACAACGATGAGCCTCCTTCAAGGCGTGCTCGCCATTGGCAAAATGTTCGAGCACACTGACGCCGTATATCTTGTCGAAACTTCCATCAGCGAAGGGGAGAGATTCGGCCGACGCGACCAGAAAGCCTGTTCGTTGCGTTTTGTTGAATGACTGCGCAAGCCGGACGTGGCGTTGGCTGATATCCAATCCAAAAATGGTGCAGCCAAATCGCTGGGAGAGCCTGTGCGCGTCTGCTCCGGTAAAACTGCCGAGCTCGCACACACGGTCCCCGGGTTTCAAATTCAACCACGGCATCATCGCGCCTTTTTCAAGGCGGCGGTAAAAGACAAAATCGTAGCGATGGCGCCAATAGAAACGTGTGAGAAGGAACTTCCACTTGGATAATAGACTCACCAGATAATCTCCTCTTCAGAAGGGCAAAGCCCTTTGCCCCTTTACCCCTGTTGAGAGGGGAGCGGGCCGAAACCGGACCGGGTGTACTCCATGAGTTCGCGAATCCCTGTTCGCAACGGGATGTTGGGCTCGAATCCCGCGGACTTAAGTTGCTCGGTAGAGTACAAAAGCCGCTTCTCTGCCTGCAGGGCAACTGTGGCCCAATCCACTACACTGCCGTCCCCCAAATACACGGGAATGGATCTTCCAAATACCGACTGATAAACTTCGGAGGTCACACGCGCCACTTCCAGGATTGTATGACTCGTCCCCGTACCCAAATTGAAAACTTCACCGCGCAGTCTGTCTGCTGGCAGGGTCAGAAAGTGTCTGATTCCTCGCGCAATGTCGTCAATATGAATGAAATCGCGCTCGTCCCTGCCTGTTCCTTTGAGCCGCAGCTCCTGCCTCTCTATCGCCATCCTGCACAGGTCATTCACCACCAACGTCCAACAGTCGTTGGTCTTGAATACAGGTTTGCCGTACCCGCTTGAAATGCGCAGCGAGATGCACCTCAGCCCGTCTGCTTGATCGTAATGGTTGGCGATTTTCTCGCCCAGGAGATGCGTCAGCCCGTAGAAGTTTGCCGCTTTGGACGGGGATTGCTCGGTGATTTTTCCCGTGTATTCGCGTCCGTAAACCTGCTGCGCGGAAAGGTATACAAATCGGGAGGCCCCTATTCTGCGGGCGAGATCGAGAGCCCTCCAGGTAGGCGCCACATTGACGGCCAGGGTCCGGGTGATGTCCTTTTCAGATTCGGTGTGGTTTAGTGAAACGGTGTACACTATCGCATCGGCAATGCAATTACGCAGGTTTGCAAAGACGGAATCCTGTGTCACATCTCCCGTGACAATGGATGACAGCTTCGCCTGCCAGGCGCCGCTGCCGGGTGGCAAACTGCGCAGGACCGCAATTACGTCGACACCGGAATCGCTCAGGTGTTCGCAGAGTTTTGCGCCGAGATACCCTGACGCTCCAAAGACTATGACTTTCATAATCGCTTCCTGGAGTTACTCATAGTTGAGTCATGACAAGCCATAAAACTTTGGAGACCCGGACTAGACCGTCGAGAGCAGTACGTAAGAGCCATGCGCCTCGTATGCAACTGAAACTTCAGTCAACCCATTCAGGGCCTGCCGCACCGCCTCGCGTCGCTCCGGTTTAGCAAGAAAGAGCAGGAAACCGCCGCCTCCGGCGCCGCACAGCTTGCCCCCTTCCGCGCCGGCCGCGATGGCAGCATGATACCAGGCATCAATCTGATTATTAGTAATGGTGGTCGCGAGTTGCCGTTTCAGTTGCCAGCCTTCATCCAAAATCCGGCCGAACTTGGTTACATCAAATCGTCCGTTACAGGTCAATGCCTGCAGTTGGCAGGCGTGCTCGCGCATCTTCAACAAAGACTCCATCTTTTTGCTTGTATTCGACTTTTGCTCGGCCAGCACAGAGCTCGAATCCCGCTGGTGCCCCGTCCAGAACATCATGATGTTGCCAAATAAGCCGGCTAAAGCGCCATTTGCCAGGCGTTGTGGCTCCACCGTTACGCCGCCGCCAGCCTTGAAACAAAATGAATTCAATCCCCCAAAGGCCGCAGCATACTGATCTTGTTTGCCAATGGGTTGTCGAAGAACGTCGATTTCAATATAGGAAGCTTCTTCCGCCAGTTGCCCGGCGGAAACACGCTCACCTCGGAAGGCGTGCAGTGCGTTCAACAACCCCACGGCAAAGCTGCTTGACCCGCCCAGACCCGTCGAGGCGGGCAGGTCGGCGACCGTGCTGACGTAAATCGGCGGCTCGATTTCCAGAAACCGCAGACATTCGCGCGCGATATCGTTTTCGATTTCGTCGATCCGATTCACCTGTTCGCTCTTGGAATAGTTCAGGCGAATTTGCTCATCAAACACCGGCCCATGACGTTTCACCGTCACGTAGATGTATTTGTCGATCGTCGTGCTGAACACCGTCCCATGACCGTGTTCGTAGAAATCGGATAAGTCGGTGCCGCCGCCGGCAAAACTCACCCGCAAGGGGGTGCGGGTGACAACCAATGCTGAACTCAATGTCTTCATAAGCTTAATTCGCGTCGCTCGTCAACTTTAGGGATCAGGGGGGTGCAATTAGAAGTGGAGGTCAAGATTTTTCGGCGCTACCGTGAGGTGATCCCTTTTCGTGAAATTCGTGGAATTCGTGGCGGTTTTTACTGATTACTGGCCACGAATTCCACGAATTAAGACTCTCCACCGCTTCCGAGAGAGTTAAAGGCCGTATAAATTGACTAACCGTGTTTGAGTTCCCAATTGTAGGGAATCTCTGAGGTAAAAGGGTCGAGCCGCAGCATTTCCCTGGGATCGTGCGGCTCGGTGCCGCAGTTCGCCATGATCACCATTTTGTCGCCATAAGCCTTATAACCATTGGCAATGCCAGGCGGGATCTGGACGAGGCAATAGTTGTCCTCGCCGAAAAAAACCTCCTGTAATTCGCCTTTGGTGGGTGAGCCTTCCCGCAGGTCGTACAACACCAGCTTCGCGCGCCCGGCGATCACGGCATTATTGACTGTCATGGTCTGGTGAATATGCCAGGCCTTGACTGCGCCCGGCCAGGAACAGGAGAAGTAAATCTCGCCGAACCGGATAAAGTGCGGGTCCGTGGCCTTGAGCATGTGCATGATCTTGCCGCGCTCATCGACAATTTGACGCAGGGGGATTATCCTGACTCCATCAATCATGGTTTGCCTGCCTCTTTCCATTGGTCCAACGCAGCGTCGTGTCCAGTTGGCCGCTATCTAACAAATAGGACAACCACCGGAGCCTGGTGAACCGCTTGTCGGCGAAGGTCTCGCGCGTGATCCCACTCGCCCGCAATGCTTCATAGAGATCTCGTGCGCCATCTCTCGTCCCCCTGAACTCGAAATCAGGGAAGACACGGGCAAATTTGCCAAAATCAGTCCTGTAGGTGCGCTGGTCTGCGCCGGGGCGCGACTGCACCTCCAACTCGCAACCGGGCACGGTCTTTACGGCAATCTCGGCCAGCTCGATAATCTGATGATTCAAATGGTCGGCGCCGGTGTTGAACGCTTGATTGTGCACATCAGCCTCAGGCGCTTCGAGGACCGCCAAAAAAGCGCGAGCAACATCCTGAACGTGAACAACGGGACGCCAGGGCTTCCCGTCGCTGTGCACGACCACGCTTCCCCGGGTTACGGCAGCGCCCATCAGATCATTGAATACCGTGTCGAAACGCATCCGGGGCGAGAGACCGTAAATCGTGCCATTGCGCAGGAACGTAGGTGAAAAGCCTTCCCCTGCCAGCTGCCCGATCGCTCGTTCGCTCTTGACCTTCGAGCGCGCATACTCTGTCGAGGGCGCCAGGGGTGACTCTTCGGTCACGACATTCGCTTCCGACATGCCATACATGATGCAGGATGACGAGAAGACGAATCGCCTTACACCGGCGGCTTTTGCCAGCTCGGCCAGTCGCGCTGAGGCCCGGAAGTTAATCTCCTCCGTCCAGCCTGCGTTCAGATTGCCGATGGGGTCATTGCTCAAGGCGGCCAGATGCACCACCGCATCGAACCCGTGCAAGTCTGCCGGTTCAAGGTCCCGAATATCTTTGCTCACCGGGGTCGTCTCGGCCAGGCCGGCCACAAGCGTGCACCGGCTGAAATAGCGGCTGTCCATGCCGGTTACTTCCCAGCCTGCCTCCAACAAACACGGCACCAGAACCGAGCCGACATACCCGTTGTGCCCGGTTACCAAAACTCGTCCTGCCACAGTTCCCCCCTTCAGCTTGTCACGCATTGTTCACCACCTCGCGCACCCTATCGAGCAACGACACCTCAGACGACACCAGCATTGACGGACACCCGGCTGCGTGAGCCGCCTGCACATCGCGCTCGTCGTCACCTATGAATGGAGTGCGGGTCAGGTCCAGGCTCAGCTCTCGCTGCGCCTGAAAGAGGAGACCAGGCTTCGGTTTGCGGCACTCACAGCCCGCATCCCAATCGTGCGGACAATAATACACAGCCTCGATAGCACCGCCCGCTTGCTCAACTTCCGCCCGCATCCGCTTATGAATCTGTTGGAGATCGGCCTCCGTCATGACCCCGCGCCCAATGCCTGCCTGGTTCGAGACGACGATCACCCGGTGGCCCGCTTCCTTGAGGAGGCGTAAGGCCTCTTTCGCTCCGGGAAGCCATTCAAATTCGTCCCAGCTCCGGACGTAGTGCGCGCGCCGCGGCTTCTTGTTGAGAACGCCATCCCGGTCGAGAATGATGGTGGGCCGCCGGGCAAGAAAAGCTTCAGTCAACGGCAGCCGGTGCAACCCGCCGACACTGTAGTAGCGGTGGTCGGTGACGTAGGCGAGCAACTGCCGCCGCTCGGCAAGCTGGGTGTACAACGCCTCGGCCACTGAGACATTGGCTTCAGGCAGAAGCTCAATGGCTGACTTGTTGATCAAGGCATAACTGATTTCAACACCTTGCAGACCCGGGCCTGTGCAGCTTTTGTCATACAGAGCCACGTGTCCATCCTGATCCACACGCACGTTATTCCGAGTGTACCCGTCCTTGTTGCTGTATACGGTGATCATCGCAAGCGGGTTAGCGGCCACGAACAGCTGCCACATTTTCTCTATTTGCATCGGCCAGTAATTATCGCAGTAGAGCAAGAGGAAGCAGGAATCAAGACATGGGGCAACCAACTTGAGCCGGCGGCAAGTTTCATCCTCCACCGCCGAGACCGCATACTCTATCTTCACTCCCCAGCGGCTGCCATCTCCGCAATACTCCTGAACCGCCTCCGGCAGGTATCCCAACAATAACAGAATGCGCTCGAAACCCTGCTCGCGAAGCTGTTCGATCTGATACGACACAAATGGCTCGCCATGAATCTCTATCATTGGCTTCGGCCGCGTGTTGGTGATCGGGCGCAGCCGCGTGCCTTGTCCGCCGGCCAGGATCACGGCCTGGGTGGGGCGTTGGGGTGATTCCCTCAGACTGTCATACGCGCCGAAACAAGAATTTTGTTCTCGTTCCAGGAGGCGGAAACCATTATTCACTTTGGGCTCGCGCTCGATGTCACAGGTTCCTGGAGCGCCACGCAAGCCGTCAACACATGGCAAAGCAGTGAGTGGCCGCTCTCGGCTAATCCGTAGGCGCCCTTCTCGGTTGGAAGCAACAAACACTCGTCCACTTCGTCTTTCAGCGCCCCGCCGTTAAACCCTAACAAGCCAATCGTGATCACACCGCGTTTCCGCGCCAATTCCACCGCTCGCAGCAGGTTCGGAGAGTTCCCACTCGCCGAAATCACGATCAACAGATCGCCCGACCGGGCAAAATTCTCCAACTGGCCGGAAAAGACACGCTCATATCCCTCATCGTTCGCCAGCGCTGTCAACCACGAAATATTGTCATTCAAGCTCAGCACGCGCATCGGCGTGCGCCCCGGACACTTGGCGCCTTTTCCCAAGTCGTTGACCCAATGGGAAGCGGTCGAGGCGCTCCCGCCATTGCCCGCAACGTATACCATCGCGCCGCTATCGCGAGCCGCGCATAACCTCTGAACAATCCGCTCCATTGCATCGAGGTCCACTTGATGCAAGAGTCCGGCAAAGGCTCGCAGATAATCATCAACGATTTGTTTCAGTGGCGAGGTTAGGTCGTGGACCACTTTAAGGTCTCCTCAGGGTCGAAAGGTGAAAGGGTTAAGGGCTCGAGGGGCAAAGGAATAGAGGGGTAAAGGGTGGTGGGTTTTAGCAAAAATGCTAACGAAAGGATGGGTCTCTCGGCCTTTAGGCCGATATGAACGCCAAGTCCTGATTCTGGTTTCCCTTTTCCCCTTTTACCCCTTTATTCATTTGCCCCTAAGGGCTTGCGCTTGCCGCCGTATTCAGGCTACGGGTTTGTGCAGTCCATGCCAGATGCCACGTGCCTTGGCAAAAACCGCTTTCTGGTTGCCTCGGAGAGACTGTACGATGAAGGCGTAAATGAGTCCAAAGCCGGCAAAAAATGCATACTTCATGCAGTCCTTGGGCTTTCCATGTCTGCGGACGAAATAAACGGAATTAATTGCTTCCCAGTACTTCCTCTGGGCGGTGTAGCCGCCGAAGGTCGCCGAGCCGCGATGCCACATCACGGCACTTGGGACGTACACCACGCGATATCCCAGTTGGACGGCCCGCTTGCAAAAATCGGTGTCTTCGTGCCCACCCCCGTGAAAATTCTCGTCCACAAAGTTCAGCCGTTCGAAGACCTCTCGCCGCGCCATAAAACCGGAGCCCGGAATGTAATCCACGTCTACGATCTCGTCGTACTGGCCGTGATCGATTTCTCCCGACCCCTGCTCGGCAGTCACGTTTTCCATATAGGTGATGCGTCCGCCCGCACACTGAAGTCTGCCGGATCCGTCATCTGCGTATGTCTTCGGGCCCAGCACTCCGACGCGCGGGTCAGATTCAGCCACCGCAACCAGCTCCTCAATCAAAAGAGCGTCAACGCGTGTGTCATTGTCGAGCGAAAGTATGTAGTCGTTGCCACGGCGGACGGCTTCTCGAAAGCCATAGTTCCGGCCCCCTGCCACGCCGCGGTTCTTCGACATTTCCAAAACAAGGGCGTCAGGAAAGCGTGTGCGCAAATAGGCCGCCGATCCGTCGGTGGAGGCATTGTCAACGAGGATGACGTCCTTCCCGGCGTAGGTCGACTCCACGACGCTTCGCAGACAGCTTTCGGCCATCTCCTTGCCGTTATAGTTGAGAATCACAACCCCAACTTTGGGCAGCCCCTCGTTCTTCCTCTGTACCTTATTGGCGTTCATACGATCGCAGATGCTCAAACTTCAATCTGATGCGTCAGGCCATCCTGCTTGCCGCAATATCTGGGACAATTCCCGCATTGGGAGGGCAAAATCCCTTCCGGCATCTTCTCTCGAAACGTCGTATATTTTTCGTTATTCCAAATCTCGTCGAACGAATTATCGATTAGATTGCCGAAGCTGCGAAGATTCTGAGCCTTTCGGTCCCCCGTCTGGGTTGTATGACAACAGGGATGCACGTGGCCATCGTACGTCACGAAGTTTCTCTTCCATGGAAAATCGCACTGCCGCACGGGGAGTTTCTCAAACAGCTCGGCTTTGACCACCACATCGAGCTGCCGCGCCCGGTTGCGCGCCGCTTCGAGTTTTTCCGTGACCTCACGTTTCACTCGCTGCGTATCGAGACTCGTCGTGTTTTCGAAGGTCATCACATTTACAAACTGAACCATGCCGATGCCTATCTCGTGCGCCAGTTCCACAATCCCGGAAAGCTCGTGGTAGTTCGCCGAGCAGACAACGGCGTTAATCTTGACTTCCGGCTGCCACTTCCGCATTTCTCGTTTGATGCGCACCAGGCCGCGGGCGTTCTGAAGGACCTTTTCAAAATTGGCGCCGGCGCGGATCTTCTCGTAGGTTTCCTTGGTCGCGCCATCCAGGGACAGAAAGATCTGATCGACGCCAAGCTCGACGATGCGGCGCGCGACGCTCTCGGTCATGAGGGTAAAGTTGTCGTTGAGGGTGACATAGACGCCGCGCGACTTCAGGAATTCGACTATCTTGAAGAACTCGCGGTTCATCAGGGACTCACCGATGCCGGTCAGATCGAGACGTTTCAGGTTGGGCAAGTGCGCGACCATCTTCTCCATATTGGCAAGTTTCAGGTCGGACGGCTTCTCCGTCCAATAGGAGAGCTCGCAGAACTCGCACTTCAGATTGCAGCGCGTCGTGCATTCGATTTGAATGGAACGGGGCGAGATGGAGACCGAAGGGAACCGCTTCGCCATCTTATAAAGCAAATGCTCGGATAGGTCCAGATAGGCCACTCGGAGCGTGTTGCGCAGTCCGACGTGCCGCAGTTTGTAACGGAGTAGGTCCCAATGACTATTCATGAGTTCCAGTCTGCAACACTCGTCTTCCGGCTGCCGATCTGGATGTTACCGATACCCAGCTCCGCACGGTCTCGATGTCGCTTCGTGTGATCGCATTTGTTTTCAGATTGCCCGTCAGATAGATCGCCGCGTAGATCGCAAAACCCGCGGCAAGCTTCCATACGGGGCCGATTTGAAGAAGCATGACAGGCAAAGAGCCCGAAGCCGCAAGCACCGCCGTAAGGCCGACTCGGCCGAGTGCCTTCCAAGGGACGAGCTGGTCGAAACCGACTTTCAAGCGCTTCTGAATCTGAACCATTACCAATGTCGCGAACAAATATCCGCTACACACCGCGGACAGGGCGGGGCCTACCCACCCTATACTGTGGATCAGGACAAACCCCAGGACCGTGTTCAGGATCAGCGCCGCCGTTATCGCTGTGAGAACGAATTTCGTCGCGCCCAACGAGGCGAGCACCTGCCCGAGGGCCGTTATACGCAGGGGCAAGAAAAGGAGATAGATTCGAAAGGGCCACACGCTGGCAGCGTATTGCGATGAAAACAGGCCCGTTACGACCGGCTCGGCAAACACCGCCAGGTAGCCGGCCACGGCAAAAATCGGCAGCGCAAGCTTCAGCATGGACTCATGCCACAATTTCAGAAACCCTTCGATGTCCCCCGACGCGAATCTCTTCGTAAACTCAGCCATGGTCACAGACAGCACGGGGACTGACGTGATCCCGGCAAGAGGGATTTCAAAGGCGCCTGCCGCATAGAGCGCAAAGACCGCGGGGGGATAGAAGAGGGCCATCAACACTTTGTCCATTTGATAGTTCAAAACCCCCACAACATCCGAAATCCCGTATGGCATCGCATACGCAATTTGCGATTTCAGGTCCGCAAAGGAAAAGTGCGACTTTATTGCGCGCACCGGCTGCCACATCATCCAAAGGGCCAGAACCAATTGCGCGAGGGCGTGGAGGATAAGCGCCTCGAAAACCCAATCGAGCCGATGTCCTACAATCCCGGCTGCCGCCACAACCGCGATCATCGCGATCTTGGTGACGATTTCGAACATCGCCGCATTTCTTGTCCGGCCGAGGCTGATCAAAATGGCGTCGGTACTGACGGTTGGCAGCGCCATCAGAGGATAGATGGCAAACAGGCGCAGATAGTGCGCAAGTGCGGGATTATGGAAATATGCGGCTACCGTGTCCGCCAACACGTACATCGAAATCGAAAAGGGAAGAGCCAGGATCGCCAGGCTGAGCATGGTCTGAAGAATAAAACCTTTTCTCTTCGATTCGACCAGTCGCGGCAAGAAGTAATAGACGCTAACCGGCAATCCCATCGCGAAGAGATAGATCAGCGCCTTGTTGACGAGCCACACCTGGTTGAATGTGCCGAACTCCGTGCGGTCCAGGGAACGCGCCAAGACCACGGCGATGAGCAAGAAGCATGCGTGCGAGACAGCTTTGCTCAGCATCATTAACATGGCGCGCGCTGAAATACCCTTTGGCTCCAAGTCGACCCTTTCTCCTGCGAGCTTCACAGTTGCGACCCGCGACGAGCGCCACCGGAGCGCAACAGATCTTCGAAGATGCGGGAGAGCCTCTGCGCTCCCTTCCTGGAAGAATACATCTCAACCGATTTGTCGGCTCCGCTTCGCCCTGATCCCTCTGAACGCCCGCGTTGAATTGCCTGTTGTAGAAAATTTGTTATCCCCCGGATATCCCGGGGCGAAACCGCAAAACCCTTGGGATAGCCACGCATCAGGCTTTCCAGATCCGAGCCCGGGCCGGAGAGAGCGAGGACCGGTTTTCCCGCCGCCATGCACTCGTAAACCTTGCCGGGGATCCGATTCCTCACTGTATTGACAACACACACGTCCGAAGAGCGGATCGCCTGAATGCACGCCCGATGCGAGATCAACGGCTCCACACGAATCACCTCGGGATGCGCCATAAGAGCCCGCTCGCGCAGCAGTGCGGGATCCAGTTTCCCTGTAAAGACGAACTCCACTTTATCCTGCAATCCAGGGTTGGAGCCGATCCAGGCGTCGATGGCTCGTAGAAACCACTCGCCATACCGCCCCTCCTCGCAAAAATGATGCCCCGGATAAAGAATGGTGAACTTGGATGGCTCGGGTGGGGTCTCCCCGTCGAACATGTCTTCGGCAAATCCGGTCGGAATGACGGAAACCTTCCGTTCCCACTGGGCGCCGAAACGGCCACAGATACTGTGCGCGATGTCCGCGTAGGCGACCGTGATGTGGTTTGCCGCGCGCACGACGCTGCGTTCCAGTTGGCGATCGAGCCACGCAACAGGACGGGGCCGCGCTGTAAGCCAATGCGCGTCGCTCCACGGCAGCGTGTAATCGGCCACCCATGAAATCCCCAGGGATCGGGCCACCCTCCAGCCCACGAAGTGCGAAGTCGGCCGTGGCGAGACGGAAAAACACATCTCAAACGGGCGGTCGTGGGCGATCTGACGAGCGCGCTTTGCGGCCGCCGGCACCCAACCAATCTTCCCATCCGGAACTGCGAGTTGAGTGACGGCTTTCACCATTTGCCTTAAAGCGCCGTTTTTGGGAGCCGCGCCGTTCCGTTCTTCTTCGGTCAGCACGTGATGGTAGGTCTCATACGGCACCAGAAGCCTCGAGCGCAATTGGGCAATTACCGGAGAGTTCAAACGGCCATCGGATGTTTCAATGTTTCCTGCCTCCTCCGGCGGGCATTGTTGCGCCGTCAGAATCACAGGCTCCCACCCGAACGAGGGCAGCTCCTTGGCCAGCTGATATGTCCGTATGACTCCCGCTCCCCAGATCCCCGGGAAGTCGTAGCAGACGATGAGCACGCGGCGCAGACGAGTCCCGTCGACTTCTCTAAACACGAGGGAATGTCTCCTCGGCTGAATTTGAGGTCGTGACGGACGCCGGTTTGGGCCCGCCGCCGGGGGAGGTCCTGGCCTTTCGAGGCTTCCGCCAGCGCAAGCGCTGGACGCCGAACATCCTTTTCAAGACAAAGAAAAGGAAGGGAAAGGCTTCCTTGCGCAAACTGACGAAGAACAAGCACGACATGCGGCAGGTGGGACAGGTGTCCTTCCGGACCGAATCCCGATAGATCACGTTTTCCGGCGCGTAATAGATCTCGCTGGAGCTTTTTTCCAGCGCATTGCCGATCGGACGGCTGTTGTGGCAGTACTGCAGCGATCCGTCGGGATTCAGGAGCAGCCCCTGATCGGCAAACGGGCAGGGCAGGGCTCGCGTCGGCGCGCCCTCGTGATGCTCCACGACATCGGTGTAGTAGCAGGCCAGGGCGTCAAACAGCGATGATTCAGCCACGCGGCGCTTCAAGAAATCGACCAGGGTCTTGCGCCCTTCGTCATTTATTTTCAGCACCTCTTCGATGCCGGCATTATGGTAGTAATCGTCGGCGACCGCGGAGACCTGGAACGTGATGGGCATGTCCAGCCTTTCCGCCAGGTCCTTCAGCTTTTGCATCTCGTGCACGTTCATGGAAAAAATCGTCGGGTCGATGCTCATATTGAAGGGCGTTTCCTTCTGCATCTGCTTCATCAACTGGATGTTTTCCATCACCTTCTCAAAGGCGCCCTTCACACCGCGGATCTTGTCGTGCGTCTCTCCCACGCCGTCCAGCGACACGCCGAACGTCAGACGAATCCCATGGTCGCCGCAGTAGCGCGCTATGCGCGGATACTGTTTCTGGATGCTGGGCCGGCTGATCACGTTCGAGGGAATCATCAGCTTCTTGAGCCGGGGCATGTGCTTGTGTATCAGTTCGACGATCTCGGGAAGGTCGTTCCGGAGCGTCGGCTCGCCGCCCGCCAGAATCACATACTCGATGCGCGCGTAGACGGGATCGGAGAAGATCTTCTCAAAGTGCTCCAGGCTCAGGGCCTGCGGTGACTTGAGCTCCCAAATGTTGCACATCGCGCATTTCGTGTTGCAGCGCAGGTTCACGTTGACGTGCAGCACGGTCGGAGCAATCACTTTGAAATGCTTCGTGACGTGATTCTCGTACAGATCCCGGATTACGGAGGGAATCTCTTTCACCTGTTCTAACATAATCGCCTATGCCCCTCGCTGCGTGAGAACGCGTGAGAAAATTGCCAAGTGTAGCGTCCCGCTCAACGGGACACTGAGTATGTAAACGAAAGCAGGGCCCCGCGATGCGGGGCGCCACTGGTCCCCGTCAAAGGCTGGGCGCCAGGTATGCAGCCTTCTGTCCCTTAAGATACTCGAGATCCGCGTCCACCATCTCGCGGACGAGGCCGGAAAGAGACTGGGAATACGTCCACCCCAATTCCTGTCTTGCCTTTGAGCAGTCACCGATGAGCCGGCTGACCTCGGCCGGTCTGTACAGCTGGGGATCCACAGAAACATGTTCCCGGTAATCGAGCCCGACATGGCCGAAAGCCATCTCCAGGAACTCGCGCACCGAATGCGTCTTTCCGGTCGCAATCACAAAGTCGTCCGGTTCGTCTTGCTGGAGCATCAGCCACATCGCCCGAACATACTCTTGCGCATGACCCCAGTCGCGGTATGCGTCAAGGTTGCCAAGCTTAAGGTCTTTGGCGAGCCCCAGTTTGATCTTCGCCACATGAGACGTGATCTTCCGCGTGACGAACTCGAACCCGCGCCGCGGGCTCTCGTGATTGAAGAGAATCCCGCACGACGCGTGCAGCCCGTAGGCCTCGCGGTAGTTCCGGGTCAGTTCGAACCCCGCAACCTTTGAGATGCCGTAGGCCGAGCGCGGATGGAAGGGCGTCTCTTCGTTCTGGGGAATCACCGCGGACTCGCCGAACATCTCGCTCGAACCCGCGAAATAGAACCGGGAGCCAGGCACAACCTCGCGGAACGCGGCCAGCATGTAATGGGTCCCGTTGATGTTGGTGTTGAGCGTGGAGAACTCGTCCTCGAATGAGTAGCTGACGAAGCTCTGGGCCGCCAGATGGTAAATCTCGTCCGGCCGCACGTTCGCCATCACCCGGAATACGCTCGGATAGCTCTCCAGCGAGGCGGGCTGCAACTCAACCTCTCCGAGAATGTGCCGGATGCGCCAAAGCCTGTGCTCCGGGTCCTCGATCGCGACGCGCCGGACCATGCCGTGCACTTCGTAGCCCTTTTGCAGCAGCAACTCTGCTAAATAGGATCCGTCTTGCCCGGTTATTCCGGTGATCAGTGCCTTGCGTTTCATAGCTCTACGATTCTCCTGCAGTTGGAAATACTGGGACAGTCACCTGTTTTTCGCTCGCGCCGTTGCGGGAATTCTCGCGGGCGAAAAGAGGCGACTGTCCCCTTATTTCCCACACGAATGTTCGATTCTCTGACAGAGGCGGGATATCAGGCTGGGCCAGCCGAAGTCCTCGGAAATAAGCTCGAATTGCGAGGCATCGACCGGGGGGCGGGTCGATAACAGCTCGAGTATCTTTGAGGCAAACTGGTCGAGCGGCGCCACCACCAGTTGCCGGTATCGTCTCGGGATCGCCCCGGCGCCCTCGGGCGTGGTCAGAACGGTCTTGCCGAACGCCAGCCCGCAGATGATCTTCGTGGCCATGCCGTGCGCGAAAGGCATCGGCGCAATGACGAGATTCGCGCGGCGGAAATACGGCGCCAGGTCATCGACAAAGCCGGGGCACTCCACGTTGGGGCCCTTCAAATCCTCGGGCGGGGAGGCCCCCACCAGCTGAAACTTCACGTCCACCCGCGCCTGCGCCACCGGCCCCAGGATGTCTCTCACGATCTTGCGCGCGGCCTGCCGGTTGTGTTCGCTGCGGAAATTGCCAACGAACAACACGACAGGCCGCGCATCCGGGGAGGGTTCATAGTGAGGATGTGACAACTCGGGTTCAAATCCCTGGGGGACCACTTCAATCTTTTCCCCCGGGATCCACTTCTCGTATTCACGACGGTCATTTTCCGAGATGGCGACTACCAATCGGGCGGCGCGACAGGCCGATCGTTCCGCCCAGTAGACGTAGGGTGTCAGCAGCGCGCGGCGGAAATCGTATCGGCTCTGCTCCAGGTACATGCGATACTCCACGTTCATGGAGCAGTAAATCAGCGGGATCCGGTGACGGCTGGCCAGAATCCTTCCGTAGACCGCGGCGAGACCGTAATCCGCCAGCAGGTAATCAAAGCGCGTATTCCGGAGCAGCCGGTCGGCCTTGCGGTAGAGCTCGGGGCTGAGGAACCTGGACTCGACCTCGGGATCGACTCGATAACCGGAGCCCGTCATGTGCACAAGCGACACGTCGTAGAATCCGGCCAGGTGTTTGACAAAGGCTCCCATGCGCACGGTCGCCCCGGTGACCTCGAGGTCCGGGTCGCAGACGGCCAGATAAAGCAGTTTCTTTTTCGGCTCGGCCGCGTCCGCTTGCGGAAGAGGACCGTTCGTTTCCTGCTGCAAGCTCATAATGGAAGCCGGGTCAGAAGCCAAGTAGGGTAGTTTGCGGTATTCAAAACTGAAGAGATCGGGAGGAAGAATCAGGATGAAGCGCAAAGCTCCGCCCTTTTAGTCCCATCCGTTGTTCTTCGTAAGAGATTGAAGTGTTTGAGCTTAGCTTACTTTCAGCGCGTTGCTCTGAACAGCTTTCAGGTGGGTCCCTCGATTCAAGTCTTGCCGCGGTTGCATCTGGTCGGTCTCTCCGGATACTGGAGGGTAGAACCAAAATCCTTCTCGCGTTGCGGGAGTCATCCTGTTTTCTGCCATTCGCTAATCAACCACCTTAGGGATCGTATTATCGGGGTTCCTTTGTTTGCTTTCAATTACCAGGGGGTACTAGTCTCTGGGGTTAGTTCGAAAGGCCAGACTCGGAGATCACAAGCTATGAAGAAATGTCGCGTCGCCGGTGCGTCCCTGCCTAACATATTCAAGCACAAGCGGTTATAGACTTAATGAGTCCAGGAAATATACTGGCGCCATCCGGACGGAGAATGAACAATTCTGTGAAACGTTGGGGCCACATGATTTTCCGGTAGGCCAGGAGATCCTGAACCAAGTACATGATTTCATAAATACGGGTACCGTGCTCCGCCCCAGCGGGGCGAAAGGAAATTAGCCACGACGAGGGACTGGCACGGGCGTCCCGCCCGTGAGGAGCCGGTCAAGAAACGATCTAAGTCAGTCATGGCCGGGACGGCCATGGCACCATGCCACGAAGATTAGGCGGGGGTGAGCGAAGCGAACCCCCGGAATATTGCAATAAACGAATGCGCCCCGGCAGGGGCGCGTGGGAGCTTAGCCAGGGGTGAGCGCCTTTTGCGAACCCCTGGAACAAAGCCTACGTGACCAAGGCGCCCCGGCAGGGGCAGCCGGAATTTGTTCACTCAAGATTTGAACCTGAACTCCAGTCCTTCCGCCCCTCCAGGGCGGGCTTGTTGTTGTGGTGTATCCAGGGGTTCGCAAAAAGCGCTCACCCCTGGCTAATTTCCTCACACCCCCTTCGGGGTTGGAAGAGCTTCGACCCATAGGCGTGGCGGAATACGTTACCGTATTTATGGCCGTGTATACTAAGGGCGCTTCCGGGTACTCTTTTTGGATTAACCGATCCGGTTACTACCTACGGCCAATTGAAAAACTCCGGGCTGTTTGCGAGAATGACGACCGTCTGTGAGATTTAGTGCCGTTCCGGCCGCTTTGTCGATCATAGCTGAAACTCGAACAGCGGAGGATTGCGTGAAGTTTTGACAAATGGCAGCTTGGACTTGAATCGGCCGTAGCGTGCCTCCCCGCATTCTACAACTTCATTGAATTTCGATGGCCGAACGACGGCTATCGGGTTTGAGAAACACCGCACGGCGCTCCGCCTGGATAGACATCTCTATCTGAGCACCTTCTCCTCCGTGTTTCAGGCCGCGAAAATTCCGGAATGCAACCATCCAGACGCGCAACCGCGGGCTAAAGCGGACTCGAAGCGATTGAAGAATGAAATTGCCCCCGAGGATCTCATTCACGTTGGACAGGAAACGGGCATGAGACCGCTTCGCTCATGACCCTGGAACCTGCGTATCAAAGCTTGACCGCACAATTGCGGGAAGTTAACACCAAATTTGAGATTCGCGGAAACGGAGGAATCTTTCCGGCCGTTTGGAGATAAGTTCACATGAATAATCCAACTCTCTCTTTGCTTTCAGAAATCTGGGTGTTTGTGCGCGCGCGCAAGAAATGGTGGCTCACTCCCATCATCGCAATGCTGGTTCTTCTGGGCGCTCTTATCTTCTTCGCACAGGGTTCCGCCGTGGCGCCTTTTATTTACGCCATTTTCTAAATGGAGAATCCTTTTGCCTGATCCGAGCAACCTGGCGGTAGAGGATCTTTCGAACCGGCGGCTTAGACGCTTTGGGCTCACGGTTGCAATCGGTTTTGCGATCCTCGGAGCGATAAGCGCCTATCGAGGTCACACGATTGCCCCGAAGGTGCTTTGGGCGCCTGCGGCGGCGCTTTTTGTCTTCGGACTGTTTCTGCCCGCCATACTGAAGCCGGTCGAGCGAATATGGTTGGGTCTGTCAACGGTTCTTGCATGGATCAACACCCGCGTCATCCTGAGCTTTCTCTTCTATGCGGTGTTTGCGCCAATAGGTCTGGTCAGGAGGCTCATTCGTGATCCTCTTGATCGCGAGTTGCACGATGGCAGCAGAAGCTACTGGATTCGCAAGGAGACCAAACCCTTTGACCCGAAATCTTATGAGAATCAGTTCTGAGTTTAGAACGCTAACGGTCTCGGGACGGAATCAACCGGAGAACCAGCATCGATGACGGTTACGATTTTGGGCATATCTGGCTTCTACCATGACTCCGCGGCGTGCCTGTTGCGCGACGGCGAAATCATTGCAGCGGCCCAGGAAGAACGCTTTACGAGAAAGAAGCATGACTCGGGTTTTCCAAAACATGCGATAGACTATTGCTTGAGAGAGGGTGGCTTACACTCGTCCAAGGACATTGACTATGTGGGATTTTACGATAAGCCGCTTCTGAAGTTTGAACGTATCCTGGAGAATTATCTGGGTGTGGCGCCCAGAGGTTGGCGTTCCTTCATGACCGCGATGCCGGTCTGGTTGAAGGAGAAGCTGTTCACCAGAAACATAATCCGCCGGGAGTTGGGTGACTACCAGGGAGTGATGTTTTTCTCCGAACACCACGAGTCGCACGCCGCCAGCGCTTTCTATCCTTCTCCTTTCGAGGATGCTGCAGTGCTCACAATGGACGGGGTGGGAGAATGGGCCACGTCGTCCTATGGCATAGGCAAGGGCAACGACCTGCAGCTCCTGGCAGAGCTTCATTACCCGCACTCCCTTGGGATGCTGTACACTGCGTTTACTTACTACACGGGTTTCAAAGTCAATTCAGGGGAATACAAACTGATGGGCCTCGCTCCTTACGGGGAACCCAAGTATGCGGACCTGATTCTGGACAAGCTTGTCGAGCTCAAGGATGACGGATCTTTGAAACTCAACATGAAGTATTTTAACTATCTCCACGGCCTCACGATGACCAATGGGGCATTTGACAGACTCTTCATGGGACCTTCACGAAAACCTGAATCCCAGGTAACACAGCGTGAGATGGACATCGCGGCTTCAATCCAGATGGTTACCGAGGAAATCATGCTGCGGATGGCACGGCACGTTCACCGGGAAACCGGGATGGAGAATCTATGCCTGGCCGGAGGAGTTGCCCTGAATTGCGTCGGTAACGGTCGTATTCTGCGAGAGGGCCCGTTTAAACGGCTCTGGATTCAACCTGCCGCGGGGGACGCCGGGGGAGCCTTGGGCGTGGCCTTGTTGATTCATCACAAGGTTCTTGGCCACGAACGAAATCCCGCAGAGGGAGACAGCATGAAAGGGAGCCTCTTAGGGCCTGCCTTTTCCGACACTGAAATCCGAAATTGCCTTGACTCGATTGGGGCTAAATACACAGAGTGCTCGCGACAGCAGCTAACCAGTCGAACCGCTGAACTCCTGGCTCAGGAGAAAGTGGTTGGATGGTTCCAGGGTCGCATGGAATTCGGCCCTCGGTCGCTCGGCTCCCGCAGTATTCTTGGTGATCCACGTTCCAAGAAGATGCAATCCGTACTGAATCTCAAGATCAAGTTTCGCGAGAGTTTTCGGCCTTTCGCCCCAAGCGTGCTCCGAGAGCACGTCAGCGAGTATTTCGATCTGGACCAGGATTCTCCATACATGCTTCTCGTGGCGCCCCTGCGGAAGGGGAGGCGGATTTTCATGACAGAAGACCAGAATCGGCTGTTTGGCATAGAGAAGCTCAATGTCCCGCGCTCGGACATTCCCGCTGTTACTCACGTAGACTATTCCGCCCGGGTGCAGACGGTACATAGGGAGACCAATTCCATTTATCATGACCTTCTCCAGGAGTTTTACCGGCTCACGGGTTGTCCGGTGGTAGTCAACACAAGTTTTAACGTGCGAGGAGAACCGATAGTCTGTACTCCCCGGGATGCATATTTATGCTTCATGCGAACTGAGATGGACAACCTGGTTGTTGGGTCTTACCTGCTCGACAAAGCCGAGCAACCTCCGATCGAGAAGGACATTGACTGGCAGCGTTTATACAAGTTGGATTGAGGAAGCTTCTATATCCTTCATTCACGGTCACCTGTCAATATCAGCGAGAGATTTGTCTGCGATTCGGACAGTGACCCTGCAGCGGCAAGACGTCCTCTTTCACCACGGAGACACCCAGCCCACGGAGATTTCACCTAGGCATCAGGGTCCTCCGTGCATCTCCGTGTATTCCGTGTCTCCGTGGTGAACAAAGCGCTTGAATTCTTCTTCAGCTTAGCTTCCCCACAACTCGTTCTGCCTAC
>WNGG01005769.1_pt1 | contig 22740 bp, 21 predicted proteins | sample 5400661 | NCBI WGS metagenome assembly WNGG01 (sample SAMN13153372, study PRJNA577476) | soil metagenome | isolation source: 100 cm soil or saprolite under Garry oak tree replicate 1 | place: USA:California | collected 2016-06-15
GACCTGAGCACAGAGCTTTTCGGCCTCCGTCAGGTTGTGGGTGTTGAGAAAGACCGTCACTCCTTCGCGTGCGACCAGGCTGGCCAAGTCATTGCGCAAGGCCGCCGCCGCCACCGGATCAAACCCGGCCGTCGGCTCATCCAGGAAGACGAGTGGCGGGTGGTGCAAGAGCGCGCGGGCGACCGCAAGTTTCTGTTTCATGCCCCGGCTCCACGTGCCCACCTGATCCTTGCGACGTTCCCACAAATCGAGGTGGGTGAGCAGTTCTTTGATGCGCGCCCGGCGATCAGGAGCAGGCATATGGTAGATGCGCCCGTAAAAGTCGAGATTGTCTTCGGCGCTCATGCGCTCGTAGAGTCCCGCAAATTCGAGCAGCGCCCCACTGTGAGCGCGAATGGCATCGGCCTGGGTGCGGGTATCGAAGCCGAGTACACTGGCCTGACCTTTCGTTGGTTCCAGCAGGCCAAGCAACAGATGGATGGTCGTGGTTTTGCCTGCCCCATTTGGTCCGAGAAACCCAAAGACGATGCCAGCAGGCACCTCCAGTGAGAGATCATCGACGGCTTTGACCGTGCCAAAAAAGCGGGAAAGGTGTTCGGTGCGAATGATCGGTTCCGGCGTGACAATACACCTCCTTGCTCTCCGAAGTGCTGTGTTGCGCCCATGCCTTTCTCAAGCACTAGAGCTCGATGTCGGTCTGTTGCCACACGTCACTACGAAGTCGAGTATAGCTATCTGCTATACTATAGTAGAACACATCGCTATTGCTCTGTCAAGAGCAAGAAAGGGCCACCTCAACGGACGACACGCGGGTAGAGCTTAGCCGCCAGGAGCACTAACGCCGTTGTGACCACCAGCATGACGACGAAATCGGTCACGAGTCCTACTGAACTCGCGCCACCGGCGAGCATTAGCGCACGGAGAGCATCTACTTCGTAACTCAGTGGGTTGCTGTGGGCAATCACCTGGAGCCAGCCGGGCATGATCGCTACGGGGTAGATGGCGTTACTGGCGAAGAACAGCGGCATCGTGAGTACCTGCCCGATGCCCATGAAGCGCTCGCGGGTCTTCACGAGACAGGCGATGATGAGCGAGAATGTGGCAAAGCAGGCTGCGCCCAGGATCACGATGGCAAAGACGCCCAGCAAGGCCAGTGGATTCCAGTTCATGCGTACGCCAAGGAGCAGCGCTAGCAGATAAATGATGATCGCCTGTGCCAGGCCACGCACACCTGCTGCGAGCGCCTTGCCCAGCACGAGCGCGGTGCGCGGGGTAGGACTGGCCAGGAACTTGTGGATGATCCCCAGGTCGCGCTCCCAGATGATGGCGATGCCGGAGAAGATGGCGATAAAGAGCACACTTTGTGCCAGGATGCCGGGGGCCATGAAATCCAGGTAGCGCACACCTCCTGTGGGGATCGCACGAATGCGAGTGAAGACTTCGCCGAAGATCAGCAGCCAGAGCGCCGGTTGGACCGCCCGCGTCAGCAGATCGGTCGGATCGTGGCGCAGTTTGCGTGCCTCCAGCCCGACGATGGTGAAGGTCTTCTCGATGAAGCTTAGAAACGCCGCGAACAGGTGCGCTCCGTATGGAGACTCCTCCCTCCCAGCTTGAGGAGTGCTAGCCAAGCCGCCTTGCTGTGCGGCGGGTGCGTGCAGTTTCACGATAATTCCCTCCAGACTCCAGGGCATTGCCTGTATAGTAGGTAAAAACAGCATCCAATGTCACGTCAGGCCCACCAATCGTTGCCTTCAGTTCGGTGGGTGATCCCATCGCTACCACCTTGCCCAGGTGCATGATCGCGACCCGGTCGCAGAGGCTGTCGGCCTCTTCCATATAGTGAGTGGTCAAAAAGACGGTCATGCCCGTGTCGGCACGCAGATGTCCCAGGTGCTCCCAGACTGCTTTACGTGCCACAGGGTCCAGCCCTACGGTGGGCTCATCCAGGAAGAGTACCTGGGGCTGGTGCAGCATGGCCTGGGCAACCTCCAGACGGCGGATCATGCCGCCGGAGTAGGTCCGCACGAGTTTGTCTGCCGCGTCCTCGAGGCCCATGAATGCAAGGGCTTCGCGCACCCTGGATACTCGTTGAGCACGGGGCAAATCATACAATTTTGCAAAGACGAGCAGGTTCTCGTAGCCCGTGAGATTCCCATCCGCCGAGATGGCCTGCGGTACATAGCCAATGCGCCGCCGCACCGCCATCTGCTGCTTGATCACATCGAAGCCCACCACGAATGCGCTGCCAGAGGTAGGTGGCAGGAGCGTGGTCAGCATTTTGATGATGGTGCTTTTGCCAGCCCCGTTGGGACCAACCAGGCCAAAGACCTCACCCTCGTTCACTGCAAAGCTCACATGGTCGACCGCAGTAAGGTCGCCGAAGCGTTTCACCAGGTCATGGACCTCTATGATAGTACCCATATGCTCTTTCTTCTTTTATCCTCTTTATAGTCGTTCCTTCATCGTCGTTCCAGCTTCCGGGGGGACATCTGCCGCCTCCAGGATACGTTCAAGCAGCCGTTGCAGGGCGTCCTGTTCGTGCTGCTCCAATGGAGCGAGCAGATGTGTGAGGAGCTCACGCCTCTGTTGCTGCCAGGCTTCCACCTGTTCGATGCCCTGCCGGGTCAGCATAACCCTGACCATGCGCTCGTCATCGGCCTGGCGTTCACGGGTCACCAGTCCGGCCTTTTCGAGGCGTTTGCACGCGGTGGTGACAGAGCTGCCTGTAATGCCGAGCGCATCGGCCAGTTCGCCGATACTCAGCGGCCCTCTGCGGCGCAGGAACCGCAGCAACCAGTATTGTTCTGGCGTCATTTCAGCACGGTGGACCGGGTGCGAGGCGCGGCGAATAAGATGATAGAGCGCTAGCACATCGTCCACTAAGCGATCGAGTGCCATACATTGTCCTCCCTTGTTGAGGGCGTAATAGCTTTATAATTAATTATATTGATCGTCAATGTTTCTGTCAAGGGTGATCCTTCTAACATCCCCTCATAATTATTTTAGTGGGCCTGTCGGTGTGATTCTGACGAAAAAGATGAAGTAGGCGGCCAGCGCGTGTGATCCACATCGTGTGTGGTTATCACTTTTCCAACCGCCCCTTCCCGAACCTGGCAGGCACGATTTCCATGCACCAAGGCTCTCCAGAAGGGGTTGTTTCGTTCACGAGAGGTCTTTTCGCTCGTCCGAGCGAACCTCTGATCCCGAAACCCACTCCTGGAGCGCTTCGCCATGTGGTTGGCTCTCCCAACCTCCGACGTGAGGTAGAAGGCCAGGTCTTGATGACTCAAGAGCACCAACCCTCCCCTCCCGAACCGGACGTGCGGCTTGTCACTGCATCCGGCTCTCACGGAATCTCCTACGCTTTTCTGATTCATATGGGTTGTATGCCAGATCAGAGAGACGCATCCCGTCATATTCTCCGCGATGGATCTTCTGATGGCATGTCGTGCAGACAGGAATTTGTTTGCGGTTCATGAGTTGTAGGATGGCGTTGATTCCTACAGGTTTCTTTGCTCCGGTTTTACGGATATGGCGAACGTGATGCATCTCTACCTGCTCTGACCGATTGCAGATACAGCATGGCCTTCCCAATTTTGAGCGTGATCGCATACTGATGCTCCATTGGAGCAGATCGACTGGTGCGTGTCCGATTTGAAAACCGTTGCGCTGCTTTTTCCAGTCGCTGTTACAGTAAAATGTGATCTGACGGTCTCGTTTTCCATCTTTGGCTTTGACTATGATGGTAGGGATTTGGCCAAATCGTTTGAAGACTTGGCGCACCGAGCATTTGTACTTTGCTGCCAGGGTCTTGGCAAGGGAGAATTTCAGGATATATTGGATTTGCGAGAGCTGGTTAAAGTTGTCTGCGAAGCGGTAATAGTTCTGTATCCCTCGGTTAATGCCGTTGTAGAGCGTCACGATCTGATCCGCATCGAGATGAATCCAGCCAAGTTTGGTCGTGGGTTGTCCGTTGGCGGTACAAAACCCCTTGCGGTGGAGTTTCTTGACCAGTTCCTCTCTTGGGGCAGTCATGACAATTTCTGAGCCGGTGGATCGGCGTTTGATAGGTCTTCCTGAGCCGTTGTTGGTTGTGACGACTCGTTGGATTCCTTCTCTTCCGATGGCCAGTCGAGTTCCCAGGAAGTGGGCTTGTTCTTTGCGTGCATGGGTGATGTGGGTCTTTTCTTCACTCAAAGTGAGTTTGAGGTGGTGACCCAGGAAGGCTTTGAGCTCCTCCTTGATCTGCTCCGCTAGAGTTCGTGGCCCACAGATCCCGATGAGCCAGTCATCCGCATATCTCAGATATTTGAGGCGAATGAAGTTGGGGTCATTGACTTCGACTGCCGGGATACTTCTAATCTGTCGCACCAGTTCGCGGAATGTTTTAGTGCGTGTCGCTCCTTTCTTGACTAGGCGTTCCTTTTGTGCCGACAGTTTCCTATGGAGGGGGTTACGGTGTTTTCTTTTCCCGCCTCGCTCTAGGCGCCTGCGTATCTCTTCCACTTTCTCGTCAAGTTCGTGAAGGTATACGTTGGCTAAGATGGGGCTGGCTAACCCGCCTTGAGGAGTTCCTGCCAGACTATCGTGTCTCGCTTCTCGCAGGTCCAGGTATCCTGCTCGAAGGAGTTTCCAAATGAGATTGAGGAAGCGTTCGTCTCGAATCTTCTTGCGAAGCAGGGTGACTAAGACGCCGTGATCGATCGCGTCGAAACAGGACTGAATATCTCCCTCCAAGAACCAGTTGATGGCAGGCCATTTCCCGCGAATTTCCCGAAGAGCCGTATGGCAACTTCGGTTCGGGCGGAAGCCATGACTCGTTTCCTGGAAGTAGGGTCGATTTGGGCTGTCGTAGATAGCTTCGAGAATGATGCGGATCACCTCTTGCACGATTTTATCGCGCGTCGAGGGTATCCCTAATTTCCTCTTCTTTCCGTTTGGCTTGGCTATGTAGACGGTTCGGACGGGTTTGAACTGAAATTGTTCCGTTTGCATCTCCTGAATGATTTGCTGGATCATGCTCATGGAGAAGCCGTCAATGATCTTCCCGTCCGATCCTGGGGTCATATTTCCTGGGGCTGATTTGATCCTTTCGTAGGCGAGGATGTACAACTCTTCCTTGTACATCAAGCGGTAGAGGTTCGTGTTTGTCCAATTCCTGTCGGTATTCAACTGTCGTAGGCGCTCAAGTCGCTGTAAGGTCTTGTGTGACTCGTCCAAGTCAACCTCCAACCAATCAAGCAGATTCCCTAGCGTCCTTCCTTCTCCTATTTTGAGATAGTACTATGACGCCTCCGTGACCTTGGCCTTCACAGGCTGTAGGCCATCCCCAAGTTGCTCTAGAAGCCTCGCTTCGTGCTTTAGGTGTCCTGTCCGTCGTTTCCCACTCCGTGTGGGCTGGTCTCGGCGGGAGCTTTGCAGCGAAATAGTAGCTTTCCCTGCAACGTCGAGCGCAGGCGATCATACCGTATCCTGCGGGCTGCCGACCCTTCCACCGCGACTAGGATTCAAACAATGCGGTCTTCACCACGCACGACCTCGCTGACTGACCTCTGGTTCGCGGTACTCGAACTTCATCAGCCTTCCTCACGTCATGCTCTTGTCCCCCCACGCCTTTCGGGTGAAGGTGTCCCCACACCTAAGGTGTAGGTAAGATGCTGCTTTAATCACCTTGCTCCAGTGATGCCTCTTTTGAGGCAGAGACTTCTATGCCACATGGGCGCAATACTACCGCCACTCCGTGGCCTTGCTGCTCTCGCAGGTTAGGCCATCCCCAAGTTACGTCCCATCGTCGCTCCGTCGTTAGGTGCCCCGTTCATCGTTTCCTCTTCCTTAGAGGCTGGCTCCGACGCAGGCTGTATGAGCGCATCGTCCCTTTCGCTCATCCCATCGGATGTGGGCAATTACACCCTCCCACAGGACGGGTATTGTCCGCCGTGACTGGGGTTCAAGCCATCCAGCTTTCAGCATATGCGGCCTGGCTGCCTGCCCTCTGGCCCACGGTGCTAGGGCTTCAGCAGGCTTTGTCGCTTCATGCTACTGTCCCCCCATCCCTTTCGGTTGGAGGTAAGAAGTTGCTTTACTCACCTTGCCTGAGTGAGGTTGCCGTTGCTGGCAACAGACGATCATGGGCCTCTTTGGGCGCACTACGACTTACCATATAACTGAAAAGGAAAGCCATCTGTCATCATCCCCTTTCCCGCGCATTTGCAGAGTTACACTCTGTTCTCATGCAAAGACAGGATCTTCCACGTTATCGCTCACATGCCAATCTCTGAAACTGATCCATGAAACTTCCAGCCTACCAGGATACATCTCCAGCTTCGGCCCATGGAATCTTGGGATTTACCGTCTGGTAGCCGCCACGTGGAATACGTGCAGCACCGTTTTCTCTTCATCGGAATCTGGCTGGCTGTGACGCGCGGAGGCGATGTTGCGATGGCACAAGATTGCAGAGAGTCACCCCTCTTCTCGACTTGCAACATGGTTACCCAACAGGTATACTCAAGTGGATGGAGATTCAAAGGGGTCACCCCTGTTGGGTAACCATGGACAAGCTCATTTCACGGACGGAGAACATACCCATGCAGCACATTGCCTCCTCTACCCTGTCCTGGTCGGAACGTCAGCAGGTCTACGAACTCTCTGCTGCGAAGCATCATGAGGTGCTTCGCATGACAATCGAGACTCCTGCATGGTTTGCCTGGTTGGATGAGGTGTCCTCCTTTGCCTTCCATGGTCAACACGGGTCCTTCACGGCCCGCAAGGAAACCAAACAGCGCGGATCTGTGTACTGGTATGCCTATCGCAAACGCGAGGGAACACTCGCCAAAAAGTATCTGGGCAAGACCACAGACCTGACGTTCACACGCCTTGAGGACATAGCGGGTGTGCTGCATGCGGACCGAGCCACTGCTGCTCGCCCGCCAGAGCCCGCGTCGTCACCCCTTGCGCCGCACGAGACGGTTCTTTCACATGCGCACGCGGATGAAAGTCGGGTGGCTTCCTCACCGGTTCTCACACCACATGCACCCCCCAACACGCACGGTGATCCGCTTGCTCCTCTCCTCGCAACCAAGCTGCACCTGCCCCGTCCTCGCGCGCAGCTCGTGCCCCGCTTCCACCTCGTCGAGCGACTCCAGCAGGGAGTGACAGGCGCGCTCACGCTCGTCTCTGCTCCTGCCGGTTTTGGGAAAACGACCCTGCTTGCCCAATGGCAGGCTTCCACGCGTGCGCCCGTCGCCTGGCTCTCGCTTGAACCGGAGGACAATGAGTCCATTCGATTCCTCACGTATCTCATTGCCGCCTTGCAAACGCTAGATCCCCACCTTGGCGCACGCGCTCTCGCGCTGCTCGGCCTCCCACAGCCTGCGGAACCAGAAACCGTGCTGGCCCTGTTGGCCAACGACCTCATCGGTTGGCAGGGAGAGGACTTCGCGCTCGTGCTCGATGACTACTACGTCATCACTGCCGAGCCCATTCACCGTGCCCTGACGTATCTCGTGGAGCACCTGCCGCCCCAGATGCATCTCATCATCGCGACGCGTAGTGATCCACCACTGCCACTAGCACGCTTGCGGGCACGCGGACAGCTGACCGAACTGCGTGCTGCCGAGTTACGCTTTCGCGCCGCAGAGGCCGGCGCGTTTCTCGAAGAGGTGATGGGGCTGCACCTTTCGCCTCAAGACGTGACGACCTTACAGACCCGTACGGAGGGCTGGATTGCTGGCCTGCAACTGGCCGCGCTCTCGCTGCAGGGCCGAGCCGATGTCTCTGCGTTTCTCGCTGCCTTTACCGGTAGCCATCGCTATGTGCTTGACTATCTGAGTGAAGAGGTGCTCGTGCGCCAACCCGCGCCTGTGCAGCAGTTTCTGTTGCACACCTCGATCCTGGACCGCCTCAGCGGACCGCTCTGTGATGCGGTGACAGAGCAGGAGGGGAGCCAGGCGATGCTGGAGGCCCTCGAGCGGGCCAACCTGTTTGTGGCCGCCCTCGATGACGAGCGAGAGTGGTACCGCTACCACCACCTGTTTGCCGACCTGTTGCGCAGCCGCCTGCACCAGACCGTGCCTGCCCTGCTTCCCGAACTGCATCGTCGCGCCAGTACGTGGTACGAGCAGCATGACCTGATCATCGAAGCGGTGCATCATGCCAGGCTTTCTCCGGATGTCGAACGCACGATCCGCCTGATTGAACAGTACACGCACTCGCTTGCCCTCCGTGGCCAGGTGCACACGGTGTTGAACTGGCTCTCTTCCCTGCCAGACGGACTTGTCCGGACGCACCCACGCCTGTGTTTGTCCCAGGCACTCCTGCTGCTGTTCACCGGTCAACTGGAGGAGGCCCTGATGCGCCTGCAAGAGGCCGAGCAGTCGGCCTCTCAACTCATCCCTGCTGATGAGGCACAGACCTTCCTGAATCGGGTCGCCACCACGCGGGCGTACATCCTCTTCCTCCAAGGGGATCTTGCCAGCAGCGTGGCGCTGGCAGAACAGGCCTTGGAGCGGCTCACCGAGACGCAGGCACATGGGCGAGAGGTCGCCAGCGTGATTGCCGCCCATCGCGGACTCATCAGTGGAGATGTCAGGCATGTCGGGGAGCAGCGCGCGGCTCGGCTCGCCTCTCCGCGCTCCGCCGGGGACGATGTGTTTGCGGAGCATATGTTTATGCACCTGGACGGCATCCTGCTGCAGGCTCGCCTGTTTCGACTCCAGGGTCGGTTACGGCGGGCAGCGGCGACTTATGAGCAGATGGCGCAGGTGCAGGGAGATCACGAGGGAGCCCTCATCCACCCCGGCTACTGCTTTGGCCTGGGGGAACTCTGCTACGAATGGAACGACCTCGACGCGGCTGAACGCCTCCTGCAACAGGGGATGGAGGTGCTGCGTGGGCCACTGCCGCTGGCTGCCGTTTCCATCGCCCAGGGCTACGCGACCCTGGCACGCCTGCGCCAGGCACGCAAGCAGAACACCAGCGCCCTTGCGCTCGTGGATGCATTCGCGAGGCTTGCCGACGCCCGCCAGTTTGCCCCCGCGCAGCTGGCCTTTGCCTCGGCAGTGCGAGCTCAGCTCGAGCTGATGCAGGGGAATCTCGCGGCGGCTGTGCGCTGGACAGAAGCAAGTGGTCTCTCTGCCCTCGACGACCTGACGTACCCACATCGGTTGCTCCGGGATGCCGATGCCAAAGCTCGCATGGACAGCGTACTAGAAATCCTTATGCTGCGTGCGCTGACCCTGGAGGCGCAGGGGAATCGAACGGGTGCCCTCTCCACGCTGGAACGGGCCCTCGTGCTCGCCGAACCAGAGGGCTATATCCGGCTCTTTATCGACGAGGGGCCACTGATGTGGGCCCTGCTGCGCCACGCACGGGGGCGCGGTATCGTACCGGGGTACGTCGCCACCCTACTGGCAGCCTTCGGTGAGCAGCACACCTCGGATCTTCCTCCCCCCTCTCCACGTTCGAGTGTGCTTCTGGAACCGCTGACCGAGCGCGAGCGCGACGTGCTGCGGTTGCTGCTTGAGGGAGCCTCCAACCGCGAGATCGCCCATCGCCTCGTCCTGAGCGTGAACACGGTGAAGCGGCACGTCTATAACCTCTGTGGCAAACTCGGGGTGCAGAGCCGCGCGCAGGCTATCATTCGTGCCAGGGATCTCAACCTCTTATAGCTCGCCGCTCCCCACCCATATCCCTTGTAAAAATCACCACGCAACTACAACTTTGGTATGCAGTCTCTCACCGGTCTCACCAGCTATACTCTGCACAGACACCATGATGTGTCGATGAAGAGCAACACTGCGGAGGAGAAGCAATGCCCATCTACGAAATTCGCGTCCAGGGGCACCTCGATCAACGCTGGTCGACGTGGTTCAACGGCTTAACCATCAGCTACGAGGGTGACGACAGCACGGTGCTGCGTGGTTCCCTCGTCGATGAGGCTGCGCTGCATGGCGTGCTGATCAAAGTGCGCGACCTGGCGTTGCCGCTGCTCGCGGTGAACCGAGTTGTGGAGAGCGGACCGGATCCTTCCTCTCCGTAGCATCCACTGTCCCACACGGCGTGTGGCCCTGACGGTTCCCCCGTGGGATCACCTGGCCTGGTCCCCGCTTTCGATGCAATGTCCTGCATTGAAAAGCAAGCCTTTCACTAGCTCCGCAATTATAGCGAGAGAAAAAGAGAATACAAGGGATGGCCCTCACCTTCCCTCGTGAGAGCGAGATGCGAGGGCCTGACAATAGTTTGACTACAAGGAGAAGTTCTATGGCGATCGTCTTTCAACAAACCAACAGAGCAAAGATCGTGCTTACCACGTATGTCGTGCTGATCTGGTTCCTCCTCGTGCTGGGTGGATCGGTTCTCGGCACCTTTGCCCAGTACCCGCTGGTGTTTTACCTGACCGTTGGCGGGCCGGTCATCCTGTTCGTGGCTGGCTATCTCCTCTCCGACGCCTTTCGGCGCTTTGTGCGCTCCCTCGTCGGTGACCCCTGGGTCATTACGCTGCTTCAGACCTCTCGCGTGCTGGGGGTCTCGATGGCGATAGAGGCGCTCAGGAATGCCTTGCCGGCGGTGTTCGGACTGCCCGCTGGCTGGGGCGACTTTTTCATCGGGGTGACTGCACCCCTGGCCGCGCTGGCCTGGTCTTCTGGAGGAAGGCTCGGCAAAGTCGTGTTTGTACTCTGGAATGTCCTGGGGGTACTTGATCTGACCATGGCCTTGAGCCTGGGCGCGCTGGCCACGATCACGCAGTCTGGTCCGGTCACGATGGCCCCCATAACCATCTACCCCTTAAGCCTCGTTCCCGCCTTTGGGGTGCCGCTGGCCTTTATCCTGCATTTTACCGGGTTAGCTCAGTTCTGGTACCTGTCGAGGAAAGAGGCGGCGTCACACGAATCACCTCATCTTCAACAGAACCGTGCGACCTCAGACAGGTTTATCTGAGGCCAGCACTGCTCTCCTGAGGGTTTGTCGTCCTAGAGATTGGAGAAAAAAACCAGAGGAACATTGCGGTGGTGTTGCCGTTTAGGGGTAGCAGGGCGTGCATGAGGTCATGATCACCGCAGGTCTCCATATCACCAGCTATTCGCTATGCAGCGTCTTCCGATGGACTCGCCGAATCAGAACCGGAAAACAGCGCTCAGGAGCTTTTCATCACTGAACCCTACATGAAGATATGGAAAGAGGAAAGACCAATGTCGAAGAAATTGCTCGCCATCTTGCTCTTGCTATTCAGTACTATCACCATTGCGGTTGCCGCCTGTGGAAGTATCAGCACATCCTCTTCCAGTAGCAGTGCGGGTACGGCAAAGGAAGTCCATATGAATAGCACCAGTTTTGTCCAGACGGTTCTCACTATTCAGAAAGGGCAAAGCGTCACGCTTGTCAATGATGATGCATTCACGCCCCACGTTATCGCGAATGGCGCGTGGGAGAACGGCACGCCAAAACCAGCAAAGGAGGTCGGCGCCCCATCGGTCAACAATGTGCAGATCAATGGCAAGAGCTCACAAACGATCGGGCCCTTCACTACTGCTGGCACCTTCCACTTCTATTGCACCATCCATCCTGGTATGGAGCTGGCTGTGATCGTGCAGTGACCGGAGCATGTCAGGCTTTGGAGTTGGAAATCATTCTTGAAGAGATAAAAAGGAGTGTTTCATGAGAGCAGTAAGCATCATCTCATGGATAGCACGGGTAGCCTTGATGGCCACCCTGGTGCTTGGATTGTTGTTCTGGATAGCCCAGATTAGCTTGATCAGCTTTCATATGCTGTTCGGCCTCATAGGGGTCCTCTCTCTTCTGGTGCTTGGTACCGTGGCAGTCTTCACCAGAGGGATCAGGCTGCTGGGCGCGGGAAGCATGGTGTATGCCTTCATTGTGCCTGCCTTCGGACTGACGCAATCTCTGATCCTGGTGGGCAACCTGCATTGGCTGATCCAGACGGCTCACTTGCTGGTTGGGATCGGAGCGATGGCCTTGGTACAGGTAATCTCTACACGCTACCGGCGTCTCAAACGGGCAGCCTCCAATGCTGCTGAAGTGCAAGCACCTGCTTCTCACATCGCGAGATGACACAGTGATGAGTGGTTGACGAGAAAGGGAGCTGGCTTTGCTAGGAGGCTGCTCCCTCTGAGGTCCTCAATGAGAGCTTCGCGCATTTTAGACTAGTGCAAAATCAAGAGACCTCTTTGGGAAAGGGGTGCAGGGGAATCCCCTGCCGGAGCGCGAGGTGTCCTCGCATCTTCTTCTCTTTCCCAAAAAGCTTTGGTGAGAAGACACTAGGAAAGCAGGGAAAAGATAAGCTTATCCTCAGTTATATAGTACACAGTACTTTTCCGTCAGGATCGTACTGACAGGCCAACCCCAATGGAAGACGTGGCCGTGGAAGGGAGTGATTTCGGGGTGCGGGAGGTACAGAAGCACAAGAAGGGCACCCCTCCTGGGTGCCCTTCAAGAACGGGACATCAACTATGGATGTTCCAGGCCTATTTCTACCTACAAGGTGCGGCGGGTGTAGCCACCAGAGATGGCTCGCAGGATGGCGATCAGGATACACGCGCCAATGAAGGCAACAATGATCGTCCCGATCAGGCCACTCGCGCCTAAGCCAACCAGGCTGGCCAGGAAGCCACCGATGAACGCACCTACGATACCGATGATGATGTCACCGACGATACCGTAGCCGCCACCACGCATTACGACGCTAGCCAGGAAGCCAGCGATCAAACCAACAATAAGCCACCAAAGCAAGCCTGCAAGACTAATGTCTGCAAGGACGAGACTTCCAAATGTCAGCATAAAACCCTCCTTTTTTCTCCACTCAACGTCATTTCTTTGAAATACCACTTCTAGTGTACAATTTTATACACAGATAACCTCTGAGAAGCCTCTGTGTACACATTTGCTGTTCATATAGTGATCTAAAAAGTGTGATAATGCAAGTCAACAATATAGATATTAAGTTGACACTAACCTTCTGCTAATCTTTCTAATTTTCAAAAATACTACATCTCATCCTCTTACTTGACATAAAATCAAGGGAAAGCGAGCAGGCGTTGCTTGACGCCCTGACTTCCCGTGACGTAGAATACTATAGACCATGCTTTTCGGTGGTGGGAAGTACCAGTTTTTTTCTTTTGGAGGATCTCGTTGGACCAGGAACAATTGACGACTATTGAAGATGTACAGAGGGCGATGTTTGCCCAGCGCTATATCGCCGATCGCAGTTTGGCGACGGCGGTGTTTCTGGCCCTCAAAAGACGTAAACCGCTTCTGCTGGAAGGCGAGCCGGGGGTAGGGAAGACAGAAGTTGCGAAGGTTCTGGCTGCTATCCTTGACACGAAACTGATCCGCTTGCAGTGCTATGAGGGTATCGATATAAGTACAGCCGTGTACGAGTGGAACTACACGCGCCAGATGTTGCATATCCGTCTGATGGAAGCCGGGGGCATCAACCGCCAGGAGGAACTGAAGGAAATTTTTGGACCGGATTTCTTGATACAACGTCCGCTGCTGCAAGCTATCGATGCTACGAATACCAGCGCTCCCGTCTTGCTGATTGACGAGTTAGACCGCAGCGATGAGGAGTTTGAGGCGTATCTGCTCGAACTGCTCTCGGATTTCCAGATTACCATCCCTGAGATTGGAACCGTTGAGGCTAAAGAGCCGCCTGTCGTGATTATTACCTCTAACCGCACCCGCGAGATTCATGATGCCTTGCGACGGCGTTGCCTCTATTACTGGATCGATTTCCCGACGTTGGAGAAAGAGTATTCGATTGTGCTGGCACGCATCCCGGATGTACCCGAACGACTTGCCCGGCAGGTGTGTACCTTTGTGCGCGAGTTGCGCAGTATGGACCTCTTCAAGGCTCCCGGCGTAGCGGAGACGCTTGATTGGATCAGCTCACTGCTGGCGCTCAACCAGTTGGAGCTTGTCGAAGGGTCAGTGCGTGATACACTGGGTGCTCTGCTCAAATATCAGGATGATGTCTTGAAGGTTGGTGGCAGTGAGCTTTACAAGGTAGTACGGAAGGCACAGGGAGGCTCCTGATGGTTGTGCTGCCCCAGGGAAACTCCGACAATTCCACAAATATGGACAATGGCGACTACTTTGCCTCGCAGCCACTCCGGCAGATCGATATTGAGCGTGGTGAGCGCCTGCTCTACCGCCTGACAGAGTTCTGTCGTATTCTTTGGGAGGCTGGTATCGATGTGGGGCCGCGCAAGCTACTTGACCTGGCTGAAACATTGAACTACATTGATATCACCAACCGGGAAGATTTCTACGATACGCTCAAGTGCTCTCTGCTGGTCCGGCATGAGCAGGAGATGCTCTTCAATCAGCTCTTCAACTACTACTGGTTCACGCGAGATAGGCAGAATTCGAAGGCACAGAATACGCAAGGCCCGGCGAAACAGGACGATCGACAGATCCGTCTTCCTCCTTCTGAAAGAAAGCGCTTAGCCGAGCATCTGAATAGCGAGTCACGTAAAGACCTGCGTGCTGAACTGCGAGAGAGCGAGCGTTCGCGTCGCGCTCATGAGCAGATTGAGGAGCAGGAGGATGACGATACGGCTACTCCGCAGGGAACGGCCTACAGCGCCATCGAAGTCTTGCGAAAGAAGGACTTCGAGTCCTTTACGTGGGAAGAGGTGCAAGAGGCCAAAAAGCTGATGGCAGAGATGCGCTGGCACCTGGGAATGCGGCCTACGCGTCGCAAGAAGTCGGTTCGCAGCGGATCGTATCCTGATATGCGACGGATGATCCGCAAGAACCTCAAACACGGGGCAGAGTTGATCGAACTGACCTGGCGGGAGATTAAGCACAAGCCACGCCCGCTCGTGATCATTTGTGATATTAGTGGCTCGATGAGCCTCTACTCGCGGCTGCTGTTGCATTTCATTCACACCATTTCAAATGGGTTGATGAATGTCGAGGCGTTCGTCTTTGGCACACGCCTGACACGGATTACCCGTCAACTGAAACGGCGGGATGTTGATGATGCTGTGCGGGATGTTACCAAGACCGTGCAGGACTGGTCCGGTGGGACAAGGATAGGAGACGCCCTGCATTCCTTTAATCAGAAGTGGGCCAGGCGAGTACTGGGTCGGGGAGCAGTTGTGCTGATCATTAGCGATGGCTGGGATCGCGGTGAAGCTCATGTACTGGAAGCGGAGATGGATCGTTTGCAGCACAGTTGCCATCGACTGATCTGGCTCAATCCCCTGCTGGGTTCGCCTGACTACCGTCCATTGACGGTAGGCATGAAAACAGCGTTACCGTATATTGATAACTTTTTACCTGCCCATAACCTGGATAGCCTGATTCACCTGGGCAATCTTTTGCAGGAGATAGACGATAGCCGACCTGTGCGAAGTGCTGGAGCACGGCGCAAGGCGGTTGCAGCCTGGAGTAAGCCCGAGTCGTAAATGTATGGAACATGAGTGAGGCGCGATAATACGAATGAATACAGAAGAGGAGATTTGTTATGCGTGATATTCTGCCTGATGTCGAGCGCTGGCGCGAGCGTGGGGAGCGTGTGGCAATAGCTACTGTGGTTTCAATGGCTGGTTCTGCCCCTCGCCGACCGGGGGCAAAGCTGGCGGTGAGTGAAAGTGGGGAGTTGACGGGTTCGGTCAGCGGTGGCTGTGTCGAACCGGCAGTGGTGCATGCTGCGATGGAGGTGATTGAGGATGGGAAGCCGCAGATGCTCGAATTTGGGATCAGCGAAGAGGATAACTTCGAGAAGATTGGTCTTGCTTGTGGAGGCACTATCCACGTTTTTGTCGAACGGTTGGATTGGTGATCAGTATGGGTAATCTCTATGAAGAATTGAAAGACCTGCTGAACCAGGAAAAAGGTGCAGCGCTGGCAACAGTGGTGCGTGGCCCTGAACATGTGGGGGCAAAGTTGCTTGTTTTGCCAGGCAAGAAGGCTGATGGGACACTGGGTGTGGCAGATCTTGACGCGCGGGTAATTGAAGATGCTGAGCGTGCTATCTGGGCCGGGGAGGCAGGAACACGGACATATAGCGTTGGGGCTGCTGGTAGTACGCAGACTTTTGATGTCTTCATAGAAGGTTTCCCGCCTCCGCCAACACTTGTAATTGTTGGTGCCGGACACATCGCTATTCCCCTGACAACCTTTGCCAAGACCTTGAATTACCGGGTTGTGGTGGTTGATGCGCGAAGTGCCTTTGCCACGCGTGAACGGTTTCCCCACGCTGATGAGTTGATTGTGGCCTGGCCGGATGAAGTGTTGGAGAAGATGGATCTGAACCCGTCTACCTCGGTGGCAGTCTTGACACATGATCCCAAGTTCGATGAGCCGACTTTGCGCGTCGTATTGTCCCGCCAGGTGGCATATGTCGGTGCGATTGGGAGCCGTAAGACGAGGGAAGAGCGTGATGAACGACTGCGAAAGCAGGGGCTTACGGACGAGCAGCTGAGGGGCATTCATGGACCAATCGGGCTGAATATTGGCGCTACTTCGCCGGAGGAGATGGCCCTGGCGATTATGGCGGAAATTGTGGCGACGCGCCATGGGAAAGATGCTTCAGCTATCCTGGACTGGACAAAAAAGTGAGGAATGAAACATCCTCGATATTATTTCGTTCATAGAGATAAGGGAGTTTCTTCAGGTATCATTCCTGGGAGTGGGTGGTCAGGGTATTCCATGTTCGTGTTATGGTATATATTGCGATATGGTTGTAATACTTCTAATGAAGAGAAGGATAAAAATTAATGACGGATAACTCTTTTTATGAGCCGACACAGCCACTCCAGCCTCCTGACCAGGGACAGCAGGAGAAACTGGTGCTCGGTAACTTTCAAAATCCAGAGAAAGACGCAAATAAACGGCGGGGAAATAAACCTTATCAAAATCCGTATGCGGAACGAGTAAATGAGCGTACTATACTGTCACAGCCGTGGTCGGGCGGGCCGGGAGAGGCCGATCAGCCGACGATCTACCCGCCACGATATCCTGCTCCTCCTAAACAGCCCGCACAGCCTATTATGCCCACTATGGCAGTCACCCCCAATGCTGAGCAGTATCCCTACCACCAGCCAGAACAGGTGGGAGGGGGAAATATACCTGGTCCACAGACAAGATCACGTCCAACTCGCCCAAGACGACGGCGTGGATGCCTTATAGGCTGCCTTGTTGTCCTGCTGTTGCTCTGTGTCCTTGGTGGTTTTGGGTTGGTGACGGCGCAACGAGTGCTGGCCTTCGGTTCTGCCATCTCCACTCAATCACCGCTCAGTACGCAGACGAGTTATATGGGGACCAGCGATCGGGTCAATTTGCTCGTGATGGGCTATGGTGGTGGAAATCACCAAGGAGCGAATCTCACCGATTCGATGGCAGTGATGAGCCTGTTACCACAGAACCATCATACGACGTTGATCTCGGTTCCGCGTGATCTGTGGGTGCAGGTTCCCAGTGGCTCCGGGCATTACGCAAAGATCAATACCGTCTACGAGGTCGGCTCAGATAATGGCAAAGACCCTGCGGCAGGCGGTGAGGCAGCCGCCAAGAAGGTGTCGCAGATTACGGGCCTGGATGTGAAGTACTGGCTGACCATCAACTTCAATGGCTTCCGCGAGTTGATTGATGCGATTGGCGGCATCGACATCTATGTCCCGGATTCATTTACAGCGAATTACCCCAAGAATGATGATCCGAGTATTAATGCAAGCTGGATCAAGGTCAAGTTCACGAAGGGGACGCAGCATATGAATGGGGAAAGAGCAATCGAGTACGCTCGTGCGCGTTATGTGCTCGACAATTCAGCAGAGGGGACGGATTTTGCCCGTTCGGCCCGCCAGCAGATCATTACGAAGGCGGTTTTCGCCAAGGTGAAGCAGGTGTCTACGTGGCCGAGCCTCTTCAATGCGATGGATGCCCTCCAGCACACGATCTATACGAATTTGTCCCTGGCCGACCTGACGCAATTTTCCTTGAAGTTGGACCTGAACAATGCTCACCGTGTGGGTCTGAGTAACCAGAATGTACTGGTGGATGCCTACTCGGATGATGGTCAGGCCATTTTGACGGCGCGGAATAATAACTGGCAGGGGATTATTGACTATGTAAGGCGGCAGTTGTATAACTAAGGTGAACTGTTGCTGACCTCTAAAAAATAAAAAGATGCAGGTGCTGTATGTCGCAGCGTGATCCCAAACTAGTTGGCGGTGCATATCGAGTTGGACAGGTGATTACCACTGGTCCCATGCTCACTACCTGTACCGCCTATAACCGCAATACGAACGACGTGGTGGGACTCTTGATCATAGAGCTGCCCCCAATGGTTGATATGCAAGCAGCGCAGCGGCTCCTTCAGCCATTGGAGCGTCGTCGGCTGGTGCAGTCTCCACATGTGATACGGGTGTATGACTGGGGAATTGAGGGAAACCGCGCCTATATTGCCACCGATCGCCTGCGCGGCCTGACGCTGCGACACGTACTGGATCATGAGAATATCGATCTCCAACGTGCTCTTGATCTTGCAAAACAAATGGCACGGGGCCTGAAGGCGCTGCACGAACAGGGCATAGTCGGCCTTGATCTGCGTCCCCAACTGATCACGGTAGACACTATCGATGTAACGGACCGCGTGCAACTGGATGATGTTGGTCTGCGCTCCTTACTCAATGGTCTGGGCTACATCAGCAGTCAGAGCGTCGATGATATCGGCTATCTCGATCCCCGCTATGCGCCACCTGAGTATATTCAGGGTGGGCAGGTAGGGCCCTGGAGCGATATTTATCAACTGGGATTGCTTTTGTTTGAACTGGTAACTGGTCGGCTTCCCTTCGTGGGACAGAATGCGGCCGAGACGGGTGTTCTGCAGAGTACCAGCCCTGTTCCACGGATGGTGCAGTATAAGCACGACGCACCTGAGTCAGTACAGCAGGTGGTAGATCGTGCGTTAGCAAAGGAACCGGTCGGGCGCTTCACCAATGCGGAGGCACTCCTCGCAGCCTTAGAAGGCGTGCAGATTCCGCGCCGCCCATCCGGAGTTGACTGGCCGGCAGTTGGAGGAGCACCACCTGCCAGGTCTACTCCTCAGGGTGGGTTGACGGGTGAGATGCCGCCAGTTGACGAAGATGTGACCTTGCGAGCAACCCTCATAGGAGGTGGGCGTGCTGCATCCCCGACTGGCTCTATGCCAGTTCTGCCCGCAAAAGATGGAACCTATGCCTACCTGTGCTTTGAGAAAGAGGGAGGCGAGGTACAACAGTTTGCCCTTACGAAGGACAGTGTGGTCGTTGGGCGAACCGATCCCAAACGGGGAACCACTCCTGATATTGACCTGACTGCTCTCGATCCCAATATGACGGTATCACGCCAGCATGTGCGTATTCGCTATGAAGGTTCCTTCTTTTATATCGAGGACCTCAAGAGCCGCAACAAGACACGTCTGGGCGAGCTGATACTTACCCCTCTGAAACCTGAATTGCTGCAACACGGTGATGTTCTGCAACTTGGATCAGTTCGCCTGATATTTAAGGTTCCCGGCAAGCGGGATATTCCGAAGCTGAAGCAGTAGGTTTTGAGTTTCTGCTACGTCGTACACCTAAATGGTGGGTCGCGGCACAGAATGTCCTCTTCCGCAGTGGTGACATTATAGAGAATGCAGAGCGCGGTGAGGATGAGGAGTGGAGTTGATCGCTGACCTCTCGTTTCATGATTTGCGCCACGATTTTGCGCATCGTCCCCGCGAGGCTGGGTGGACGCTGGAAGAGATCGCCTATTATCTGGGGCATGTGACCATGAAAGGGACCCCAGCCATCCAGACCACCGTTCGCTACACCCAGGTCAGTCGAGCACACGTGAAAGAAAAGCTGAAACTCATGCGAGGATAAAGCAGAGCGCCTTGAAAGGAATGATCTCGCGCCGCGTGACCCTTGTACGCTACCTTGAAATGCGAGCCGGCAACGCACTGCGTGCTAGGCAAAGCCTCAGCCGACTCGATCAGTAGTACTTGGAACGTTCCCTTTCAGGAAAAGTCGCTTTCTCACGCGCGTGAAAGGCAGGGACATCCATGACGACAGCATTCAATACATCCGTCATTTGCCCGATCTTGATCGGGCGCACAGCCGAGCTCTCCGCCTTCCACCTGCTCATTGATCAGGTAAAAAGCGGCAGGGGGCAGGTTGCCCTGCTGTGGGGAGAAGCAGGCGTTGGCAAATCGCGTCTCGTAGCGGAGACGAAAACGTACGCCGCCAGCCAGGGTTTCTTGCTCCTGCAAGGGAACTGCTTTCAGGCAGACCGCGCATTTCCATACGCTCCCTTTCTTGATCTTTTGCGTTCTTGCTTTTCCAGTTCCTCCCCTCTGACGAGACACAACGACCTGACATCGTTTGCGAAGGAGTTCTCACGGTTTCTGCCTGATGTGGCTCCTCTTATTCCTGAGCATACACCCCTCGTGGTACCATCCTCTCTCGATCCAGAACAAGAGCAACGCCGTCTGTTTGCCCTGCTACTGCATTTTTTTACTCAGCAGGCCATACGCCAGCCGCTGCTCTTCATCGTTGAAGATCTGCACTGGAGCGACGAGAGCAGCCTTGAACTCATGTTGTACCTGGCACGGGGTTGTAGACACCTGCCCATCCTGTTTGTGCTGACCTACCGCAGTGATGAAGTGTCTCCAGAGTTGAGGCACTCCCTGGCCGAATTTGACCGGGAACACCTGGCTCAGGACTTCTCCCTTCAACGACTCGCGCGTGCCGATGTCGATGCGATGCTCCAGGCTATCTTTGCCATGCACCAGGCAGTCCATACCGGCCTGTTAGAGAGCATATACCAGCTGACTGAGGGAAACCCTTTCTTTATTGAGGAGGTGCTAAAATCGCTGAACGCGACTGGCGAAATCACCAGCAGAGAGGGAGTCTGGGAGCGCACGTTGCTTTTCGGAACACACACACGCCACCCATCTATTCCACGCAGCGTGCAGGCTGCGGTCTACCAACGGACGAAGCAGTTGAGTGCTCCGGCAAGGCAGGTCTTAACCCTGGCGGCTGTGGCGGGTAGACGCTTCGACTTCACCATATTGCAGCAGGTCATGCATGCCGACGAGTCCCACCTGCTGGTGTTCATGAAAGAATTGGTCGCGGCCCAATTGGTGAGTGAAGAAGCCGCCGACCAGTTCGCTTTCCGTCATGCGCTCACGCGACAAGCAGTCTACTCGGAACTGCTTGCAGGCGAACGCAGGGCATTGCATCGTAGCATCGCTGAAACGATCGAGCAGCGCTCCTCCCTCTCCTCGGTACTAGATGCCCAGCTGGTCGACCTGGCGTATCACTTCTACGAAGCAGGCGTCTGGTCAAAGGCGGCGGAGTATGGACAACGCGCCGGAGAACGGGCGCTCATCCTGTATGCACCTCGTGCGGCTATTGAACACTTGACGCGCACACTCGTCGCGTTGAAGCACTTGGACGGAACTCCGCCCGCAACGGTGTTGCGGGCACGAGGACAAGCCTATGAAACGATCGGCGAGTTTGAGCAGGCGCTCAGTGATTACGAGCGTGCCCTCTCGATTGCCCAACAGACCCAGGACAGCATCATGGAATGGCAGAGCTTGCTTGATATTGGATTCTTGTGGGCAGGGCGCGACTATGCTCAGGCAGGACACTGGTTCCGCAGGTCACTTGATCTCGCGCAGGCGCTGGCCGATCCGAAACTCCATGCTCGTAGCCTCAACCGCGTCGGGAACTGGTTAGTCAATACCGGGCACGCTGCAGATGCTTTGCACGCGCATCAGGAAGCACTTGCCCTGTTTGAATTGCTGCATGACGCCCAGGGCATGGCCAATGGCATTTATGGGGAGAGGGTGAATGCCGTAGAGCATTACGAGCGCGCGATAGCACTGCTTCGAGCTTTGAGTGATCATCAGGGGCTCACCTCCAGTCTTATCACCCGTGCAACGTACGCTGGCCCCTTTATGGCCGAAACAACGAATAGCCCCTGCGCAGACCTTGAGCATTGTTCCCGCGACATCGTGGAAGCGTTGAGCCTGGCTCGACAGGCCGACTCGCTGGTAAGTCAGGCCTACGTCGAATGGATCGCGGGTGGAGTTTTCGCCTCCTTTGGTGAACTTGGCCGAGGGCTTGCACATGCACAGGAATCCTTGCGGATCGCCACGGAGATCAAGCACGCTCAGTGGATGACAGGAGCCTATTTCACCCTGGGACATGTGTACCTCCTGCTCCTGGAAGCCAATCTGGCAGTGCAAGCATTGGAGACAGGACTCGTGCTTGCCTCCGACATCGGTTCGGCCCTGTGGATCGACAATATCACGGCGTATCTTGCACGGGCTCACCTGTTGCAAGGAACAGTGTCGCAAGCAGAAGCGGTGCTCCAAGCAGTGATGGCACGCTCCCAGCAGCCCGCTAACTTACCGGAGCGGCGGATGAGTTGGGCCTGGGGTGAACTCGCTCTGGCAAGTGATGAACCGGAGATAGCCCTGGACATTGCTGGCCGATTGCTTGCTTCGGCGCCCGGAGCGACAAGGGATCGCATCCCTGGCAAGCACGATTGACGATAGCTACCTGCTTGAGCAGTTCTTGCAGGCCGCGCTCACCACACTTCCCAGGGAAAAACCGGTCTCTGTGAGCCGCGCTGCCAAAGAAGCCTTTGGTGGGCTCACCGAGCGCGAGCGCGAAGTGGCTGCCTTGATCGCACAGGGCAAAGCGAGTCGGGAGATCGCCGAGATCCTGGTCGTCAACTCGCGGACGATTG
>WNGG01009874.1_pt1 | contig 22739 bp, 13 predicted proteins | sample 5400661 | NCBI WGS metagenome assembly WNGG01 (sample SAMN13153372, study PRJNA577476) | soil metagenome | isolation source: 100 cm soil or saprolite under Garry oak tree replicate 1 | place: USA:California | collected 2016-06-15
CATCTCGGGGCTGACGCGTAACGAGGAGCGCCACGGCTACGCCGGGGCGCTTCCGAGCGTGGGGGGTATGGGGGGCCATCTCGGGGCCCCCCATACTTTAGTTACCCTGCGGGATGGACGCCTCCTCGAAGGATCCCATCCGCCTGAACTTCTCGTAGCGCTCGGCGACCAGCGCTTCCGACGACTTGTCGGCCAGGGCGGCGAGCTGCGCGCGCACCGCGGTGCGCAGCAGCGCGCCGGCGCCGTCCCAGTCCCGCTGCGCGCCGCCCACGGGCTCGGGGACGATCTCGTCGATCACGCCGAGCCGACGCAGCTCGGGCGCGGTCATGCGCATCGCCTCCGCCGCCTCCGGCGCCTTGGACGCGTCGCCCCAGAGGATGGCGGCGCAGCCCTCGGGCGAAATCACCGAGTAGACCGCGTACTCGAGCATCAGCACGCGGTTGCCCATGCCGACCGCCAGGGCGCCGCCGCTGCCGCCCTCGCCGGTGACGACGGCGACGATCGGCACGCGCAGCCCCGCCATCTCCCGCAGGTTGCGCGCGATCGCCTCGGCCTGGCCGCGCTCTTCGGCCCCCACGCCCGGATAGGCGCCCGGCGTATCGATGAGCGTGACGACGGGCTTCCCGAATTTCTCGGCCAGCGTCATGAGGCGGAGGGCCTTCCGGTACCCTTCCGGATGCGGCATCCCGAAGTTGCGCGCGATCTTCTCGCGCGTGTCGCGTCCCTTCTGGTGGCCGATGACCACGATCGAGCGCCCCTCGAATCGCGCGAGACCGCCCACCACGGCGGGGTCGTCGCCGAACAGGCGGTCGCCGTGCAGCTCGACGAAATCGTCGAGCAGGAGCTTGAGCCAGTCGCGTGTGTGCGGGCGCTTCGGATGCCGGGCGAGCTGCGTACGCTGCCAGGCGTTCAGGCCCGCGTAGGTCCGCTGCCGCAGCCGGTCGAGCCGCTCCTCGAGCCTCGCGATCTCGTCGCGCACGCGGAGCGGATCGTCTTCCGCCCGAAGCGTCGCGATCCGGTTCTCCAGCTCGAGTAGCGGCTGCTCGAAGTCAAGCGCGTCCGGCATACTCGACCACCATCGTACCAGCGCCGAGCACCGCCTCGACCGCAGAGACGAGCTCGGGCGCGGCGTCCACCGAGAGCCCGCGCGAGCGAACGACGACCTCCTGGCCGGGCAGGAGCACGTGGACGAACACCGGCACGCCGCCGGGGTGCGCGTCGCAGATCCGCCGGAGCTCGGCGAGGATCGCGGCCGGGTCGCCGTCGGCGCGCACGCGCACGCGGCAGGCGTTCGGCTCTCCGCCAGCGGCCCTTGGCTGGAGCGACTGTTCGAGGAGGCGGATCTCCTCGACGAGGACCACGCGACCCTTGTTCTCGCTCTCGTCCACCCGGCCGCGGACGACGATCGGCTCGCGGCCCCGGAGGAAGGGCGCCGACGCCTTGAAGGGCTCCGGGAAGACCGTGAGCTCCACCGTACCGGTGAGGTCCTCGAGCGTGGCGAACGCCATCCGATTGCCGCTCTTGGTCGCCGTCTCCTTGAGCGTGACGACGTGACCGAAGACCAGCACGCGGGCGCCGTGGCTCCGGCTCCCGAGGTCCACCGTCGGCGTGACACCCATGGCCTCGACGAGACTCTGGTACCGGGCGAGCGGGTGTCCGGAGACGTAGAAGCCGAGCACCTCTTTCTCGAAGGCCAGCCGCTGGTCGTCGGGCCACTCGTCGACGAGGGCCGCGGGCTCCGCCGGCTTCGCCGGCGCCGCCGGCAGGAGGTCGAAGAACGACCCCTGCCCCTCGATCCGGTCCCGCTGCTGCCGCTGGCCGCCCTCGAGCGCGGCGTCGCAGTGCGCGAGCAGGTGCGCGCGCGTGAGCCCGAGCGAGTCGAAGGCGCCGGCCTTGACGAGGCTCTCGATCACGCGCCGGTTGACGAGGCGCAGGTCCACGCGCGCGCAGAAGTCCTCGAGCGTGCGGAACGGTCCGTCGCTCCCGCGCGTCGCGAGGATGGACTCCATCGCCGCCTCGCCGACGTTCTTGATCGCCGCCAGTCCGAAGCGGATCGTGTCGCCCGCCACCGTGAAGCGGATGCCCGAGACGTTCACGTCGGGCGGCTGGACGGCGATCTCCATGGCACGACACTCCTCGACGTATTTCACGATCTTGTCGGTGTCGCCCATTTCCGAGGTCAGCAGCGCGGCCATGAACTCGACGGGATAGTTGGCCTTGAAGTACGCCGTCTGGTACGCGACGAGCGCGTACGCCGCGGCGTGCGAGTTGTGGACGGCAATGCCATTGGCGATGAAGCTCACCGCGCCGGGCACCTCGAAGTCGTAGGTCGGCTCAGGACCTTCGGGGGTAAATGCTCTCGGCCGAGACCATGCGACAGGCGACTCCGCAAGGGCGTGTAGGTCCGGAGCATCCAACGCAGCCGCCAGGAACGCCAAGCTATCTCGACGGATTCCACCCTTCCGTTTGTCGTTGAAGACGAGCCCATACGCCACTCCCAGAGCGCGGCACCCCGCTTTCAGGCTCGTGTGGCGCTTCAGGATCGCGTCACGGAGGGGGCCTCGATACAACAGCGCCGGAATGACATCAACCGAGCCACGCGCCAGCAGTCGCGGGCTGCCTTCGTAGCGGCGTACGAGCGCCGACAACGCCCGGCGCTTCTTGCCGACCAACTGGGCTCCGACCAGTTTCTCGAAGCGAGCGAACGTCTCGCGCCCGCCGAGCAGGTTGACGGTGTAGCCGGTTCGGTGGCCGCCACGATACCGGAATAGCTTGGTGTGAATCGTGGCGGTCAAACCGAGCTTGAGAAGCAGGCGGCGTACGTCCTGAGCGAGCGTCGCCGATGATGTGGCGTAGAAGATCGAGCGTGTGGGCGCGTGAACACACCCGTCACCTTGGAACAGCTTCGCGACGAGCACGGCCACTGCATCCTGGTTCCACTCATCAACCAACGTCGGCACGCGCTTGTGGACCGCGGTCAAGCCCCGGAGCCCGCAGGTGTCGAAGAGGAAGTGGACAGCACCTGATGGTCGCGTGCGGTCGACCCGCACCGGCCGTACCGATCCAGCCATACCCCTCGGCCTGAGTTCGAGGCGCCCGGCGGTATTCTCAAAGGCAGCGACCGTCCGTCGCATATCTTCGAGCTCGTCCGAGTTGCTCGACCAAAGATAAAAGTGGCTCTCATAGCCAAGGCTTCCCTCGGAGAGCGCGTAACCGAGAAGCGCTGGCAGGTGTTCGGGGGCCGCGGCGTTCCCACACGGAAGCCTGCGAGTCACAGCCACGAAGTCGCCCGAACCGAGCTCCTCAGCATTCACCCACCCGCGTTGCGTGAACACCGGATGGTCCGGAGTACACCGAACGCTCATTCCGTTGGCCAGGCGTAGCTGGCCGACCGGCCGGACGCCACTAGGTCTGACGGCTCGTGCGCGGAACGGCCCGTCCTTTGTCAGGACGAGATCGCCCTCGCGAATCGACGTGATGGTTTTGCGGCTCCCGTCGGCCATCTCGATCTCTGTATCTTTCGTGCAACACTTATTAAAACCATACCCCGCGAACTTCTCCATCAGCTCCCAGACGCGCTCGGCCTTGGACCGCCCCGTGCCGCGCTCGGCGCAGCCGGCGAGGAACTTGTCGCGCTGCTTGGCCATGAGATCGCGGTCCTTCTTGCCCATGGCGCGACGGAGCGTGTCCGCCTCGCCCATGGTGAAGCCCCCCATCTCGGAGGCGATCTGCATGATCTGCTCTTGATAGACCATGATCCCGTACGTCTCGCGGGTGAACGTCTCCATCGCGGGATGCTCGTACGAGATCTTCGCGCGGCCGTGCCGGCGCGCGATGAAGTCGGGGATCAGCTCCATGGGGCCCGGCCGGTACAGCGACACCATCGCGATCACATCCTCGAGCCGCTCGGGCCGGAGACCGCGGAGGGCGTCCCGCATGCCCGACGATTCCAGCTGGAACACGCCGAAGGTCCGGGCGTCGGCGAGGAGCGCGTACGCCTTCGGGTCGTCGAGCGGGATCGTTTCCAGGTCCACCTGGGTCCCGCGCGACTCGCGAATGAGGGCGACGGTGTTGGCCAACACCGTGAGGGTGCGGAGACCCAGGAAGTCCATCTTGAGGAGGCCGAGCTTTTCGATCGGTCCCATCGCGTAGCCCGTGATCAGCTCGGGGCGCTTCGGGTCCTTGTAGAGCGGGATGTGCTCGTCGAGCGGCGCGTCGGCGATGACCACGGCCGAGGCGTGGACGGAGGCGTGGCGGGTGCACCCCTCGAGGGCCCGCGCGATCCCCCAGAGCTCCTGCACCGCCGGCTGGCTCCTCACCATGTCGGCGAGCGGCGGCGACTTCTGGCTCGCCTCGTCGAGCGTGATATTGAGCGGGAAGTTCGGCACCAGCTTGGCGATGCGGTCCACGTCGGGGTACGTCATGCCGAGCACGCGCCCGACGTCGCGGATCGCCGCCTTGGCGCCGAGCGTGCCGAAGGTGATGATGTGCGCCACGCGATCGCGCCCGTACTTGTCGGCGACGTAGCGGATCACCTCGTCGCGGCGATCGTCGGCGAAGTCGATATCCATATCCGGCATCGACACGCGCTCGGGGTTCAGGAAGCGCTCGAACAGGAGCCCGTACCGGAGCGGGTCGACGTTCGTGATTCCGAGGCAGTACGCGACGAGGGAGCCCGCCGCCGAGCCGCGCCCCGGACCCACCGCGATCCCCTGCTGTCGCGCGAAGTGGATGAAGTCCCACACGACGAGGAAATAGCCCGCGAAGCCCATCTTCTCGATGACCGCCAGCTCGTGCGCGAGGCGCGCCTCCGCGACATCGCCGGGGCCGGCGCCGTAGCGCCGGAGCAATCCTTCGCGCGCCAGCTGCTCGAGGTAGCTCTCGAGGGTGTGCCCCTCGGGCGCCACGTACCGCGGCAGGTGGAACTGGCTGAAATCGAGCGTGAGGTTGCAGCGCTCGGCCACGGCGAGCGTGTTGCGGCACGCCTCGGGCATCTCCGCGAAGACGCGCGCCATCTCCTCCGCGGACTTGATGTAGAACTCGCCCGTGCTGAAGCGCCAGTGGTTCGAATCGGTGAGCGCCGAGGCCGTTTGGATGCAGAGCAGCGCCTCGTGCGCGCGCGCGTGGCCGGCCTCGAGGTAGTGGGAGTCGTTGGTGCCGGCGATCGACGCGCCGATCGCCTTGGCGATCTGCAGCGTCTCGCCCGTGACGCGCACCTGCTCCTCGAGGCCGTGGGCCTGGACCTCCATGAAGTAGTGGTCGCGCCCGAAGACCTCCTGGTACCAGCCGGCCGCCTGTCGGGCGCGCTCCGTCTCGCCGGCCGAGATCAGCCGCGACACCTCCGAGTTGAGGCACCCCGAGAGCACGAGCAGGCCGTCGGCATGAGACGCCAGCAGCTCCTTGTCCACGCGCGGCTTGTAGTAGAAGCCCTCCAGGTACGCCTTCGAGACCAGCTTGATGAGGTTTCGGTAGCCGGCCAGGTTCCGCACGAGGACGGTGAGGTGGTTCGTGCCTTCGTAGCCGCCGTCCTGGGCGCCACGCTCCTTCCGTCCGCCGGGCGCGACGTAGAGCTCGCAGCCGAGGATCGGCTTGACGCCGGCCTTCTGGGCGGCGAGGTAGAAGTCCACCGCGCCGAACAGGTTGCCGTGGTCGGTGAGCGCGATCGCCGGGAACCGCAGGTCTTTGGCCGTCTGGACCAGCTTCTCGAGCTGGGCCGCGCCGTCGAGCAGGCTGTACTCGGAGTGGACGTGGAGGTGGACGAAGTCAGAGTGCTGCATCTATTTTCGAGGCATTCAAGCGTCGGCTCGGCCGTCGGCCGGCCTCACCTCCTACTCCCATTCGATGGTCGACGGGGGCTTGGACGAGATGTCGAAGACCACCCGGTTCACACCCTTCACCTCGTTGATGATGCGGTTGGAGATCCGGCCGAGCAGGTCGTACGGCAGCCGTGCCCAGTCGGCGGTCATCGCGTCCTGGCTCATGACGGCGCGCAGCGCCACGACGTGGGCGTAGGTGCGGAAGTCGCCCATCACGCCGACCGTACGGATCGGCAGCAGCACCGCGAACGCCTGCCACACCTCGCGCTCGAAGCCGGCGGCGCGGACCTCTTCCTGCACGACGGCGTCTGCCGCGCGGAGGATCGCGAGCCGCTCCCCGCTCACCTCGCCGAGCACCCGGATGGCGAGCCCCGGCCCCGGGAACGGCTGCCGCCACACGATCTCGGGCGGCAGCCCCAGGAGCTCGCCCAGCCTCCGCACCTCGTCCTTGAAGAGCTCGCGGAGCGGCTCGACGAGACTGAACTGCATCGTCGGGGGCAGCCCGCCGACATTGTGATGGGTCTTGATCGTCGCCGACGGCCCCTTGAACGACACGGACTCGATCACGTCCGGGTAGAGCGTGCCCTGGGCAAGCCATGGTATCTGGCCGAGCTTGCGCGACTCGTCCTCGAACACCTCGATGAAGGCCGCGCCGATCCTCTTGCGCTTGAGCTCCGGGTCGGTGACACCTCTCAGAACGTCGAGAAATCTGCGACTTGCATCAACGTGTATCAGATTGATCTTGAATGAGTCTCGGAACGTGTGGACGACCGACTCGGCCTCGCCCTGACGGAGCAGGCCGTTGTCCACGAAAACGCACGTCAACTGGTCGCCGACCGCCCGATGAACGAGCGCGGCAACGACCGACGAGTCCACGCCGCCCGAGAGCGCGCACAGGACCCGTTCCTGCCCGACCCGTTCACGGATCGCCTCGACGGTCGAGTCGATGAAGCCGGCCATCGACCAGGTGCGGCTGACACCGCAGAGGCGGAGGAAATTGTCGAAGATCCGCTGCCCCTGGGGCGTGTGGACGACCTCGGGATGGAACTGGACGGCGTAGAGCCGCCGCGTCTCGTCGGCCATCGCGGCGACGGGGCAGCTCGACGTCGTCGCCAGCGCCGTGAAGCCCTTGGGCGGGCGAAGCACGGTATCGCCGTGGCTCATCCAGACCGTGACGCGCCCGGTCTCCTCGGGCCACACGCCCTCGAGCAGCGGGCTCTCGCCCGTCAGGCTGATCTCCGCGCGCCCGTACTCGCGGCGCTCGGCCGGGACGACGTGGCCCCCCAGGAGATAGCCCATCGCCTGCATGCCGTAGCAGATACCGAGGACCGGAATGCCACGCTCGAAGAGCGCCTTCGCGGGCAGCGGCGCGCCGTCGTCGTACACGCTCGACGGTCCGCCTGAGAGGACGATGCCTCTGTACTCGCCGGCGGCGAGCAGCGGCTCGATCGGCTGGGCGTAGGTGAGAATCTCCGAGTAGACACCCATGTCGCGGATGCGGCGGGCGATCAGCTGGGTGTACTGCCCGCCGAAATCGAGGACCGCTATCTTCTCCACCGCGCTCAGCGCGGGCGCCCGAGCTTCTGAGCCTGCTGGAAGACCTTGCCTTCCGTCTTGATCGTCGGCGCGATGATCAGCTCGGTCTGCTGGAGCTCCCGGATCGTGCGCGCCCCGACGGAGCCCATGCACGTGCGGATCGCGCCCACGAGGTTCAGCGTGCCGTCCTCGGTGAACGCGGGGCCGAAGAGGATCTGCTCCAGCGGCCCGGCGATGCCGACACGGATGCGCGTGCCGCGCGGCAGGTTGGCGTGCGGCGTTGCCATGCCCCAGTGGTAGCCCCGGCCCGGCGCCTCGACCGCGCGCGCGAAGGCCGAGCCGATCATCACGGCGTCGGCGCCGGCCGCGAAGGCCTTGCACACATCGCCGCCGGTCGTCATGCCGCCGTCGGTGACGATCGGCACGTAGCGACCCGTCTGCTTGTGGTGGAAGTCGCGCGCCGCCGCGGCGTCCGCCGTCGCCGTCACCTGCGGCACGCCGATGCCGAGCACCTCGCGGCTCGTGCAGGCCGCGCCCGGCCCGACCCCGATCAGCATGGCGTCGACGCCGCAGTCCATGAGCTCGACGCACGCCTCGTAGGTGACGCAGTTGCCGATGACGAGGGGAATCGCGAGCGACTTCTTGAGCTTGCGGAAGTCCACCGACTGGTACTCGGATGAGACGTGGCGTGCCGTCGTCACGGTCGACTGGATGACGAAGATGTCGGCGCCCGCCTCCTGCGCGATCTGGGCGAACCTCTCGGCGCGCTGCGGAATGGAGGAGACGACTGCGGGGCCGCCGCCCTTCTTGATCTCGCGGATGCGCTGGTGGATCAGCTCTTCCTTGATCGGCTCGCCGTAGATGGACTGGATGATCTTCGTCGCCTCTTCCTGGCTCGCCGACACGATGCGCTCGAGGACTTCGTCGGGGTTCGCGTAGCGGGCGAAGATGCCCTCGAGGTTCAGGACCGCGAGACCGCCGAACCGGCCCATCTCGACGGCGAGCTGCGGGCCCACGACCCCGTCCATGGCGGCGGCGATGATCGGCAGCTCGTACCGATGACCGCAGAGCTCCCAGGAGATGTCCACGTCGTTGGGGTTGACCGTGACCGCGCCGGGGACGAGAGCGATGTCGTCGAAGCCGTACGCGACCCGCGCCTTGCGCCCCCGTCCGACCCACATCCCCATCGCCGCCCTCCCGTTCGAGGTGCCCTGCGCCCGCGCGCCCGATCCCCAAATATAGGGATCGCCGGCCGTCCCTATACCAGATTTAGCGTATTATAGCGGCCGGTCGCCCCGCTGTCAATCGCGCGGCGGCTGGTCAGCCGGCGTGGTGACGCTCCCACAGGAGGCGGATCCCTTCCAGCGCCAGATGCTCGTTCGTCACCTGGAAAGCGCGCACCGCCGACGCGACGACGGACACGAGGCCGCCGGTCGCGACCACCTTGGGCTCGCCGTCCATCTCTCCACGCATGCGCTCGACGAGACCGTCGATCAGCCCGGCCCAGCCGTAGACGAAGCCGGACTGCATGTTCGTCACCGTGTTGCGGCCGATCGCCTCTTTCGGCCGCACGAGCTCCACGCGGAAGAGGCGCGCGGCGCGATTGATCAGCGCGTCCGCCGCCGTCGAGAGGCCCGGCGCGATCGCGCCGACGCAGTCGAAGGTCGTCGCGGTACCGACGTCCACGATGATGAGCGGCGCCCCGTAGAGCGCGCGGGCGGCGTACGCCTTCACCACGCGATCGGCGCCGACCTCGCGGGGATCGTCCACGACGAGCGGGATCTCGGTGTTCACCCCCGGCTCGACGCTGAACGGCGTGAGCCCGAAGTACTGCTCGGCCATCCATTCGAGCGTCTGCTGCACCGGGGGCACGACGTTCGAGATCGCGACGCCGCGAATGCGGGTGGGCTCGAGGCCGCGCGCGCGCAGGAGTGTCTCGATGAAGACGCCGTACTCGTCGGCGGTCTGCTCACGCCGGCTCGTGAGCCGCCACGCGGTGAGCAGGTGCGCGCCGTCGAAGACGCCGATCTTCGTGTTGGTGTTGCCCACTTCAAGCGCCAGCAGCATCGATCTCCCCCGACACGACGCGCCGCACGCGGCCGCCGTCGTCCACGAGCAGCGCACCGTCCTCGCCGATGTCGACCGCGGTGCCCGCGACGCCCTCGACGCTCACGCGGCGACCGAGCGTCTCCGTCCGGCTCCGCCAGGCGTCCCGGACCGCCGCGAATCCGTCGCGCTCGAGTCGTGCGCGCCACCGGTCGAACGCGGCCAGCAGGGCCTCGAGGACCGCGTCCCGATCCGGCGTCCGGCCCGTCTCGAGGAGGACCGACGTCGCGCGGTCCGCGAGCTCCTCCGGGAAGCTCCGCTGACCGAGGTTCACGCCGATGCCGATGACGACGGCCGGATCCGCCGCGCCGCCCGGTCGCGATTCGAGGAGGATCCCGGCGAGCTTCCGACCCCGCGCCATCACGTCGTTCGGCCATTTGAGTCGCGGCGCGAGTCCCGTGGCGGTCTCGATCGCCTCGGCGACGGCCACGGCGGCGACGAACGAGAGCTGGGGCAGCGCCGCCGCGGCGAGCCGCGGGCGTACCAGTAGCGAGACGAGCAGGCTCTCCCCGGGCACGTCGTGCCAGTCGCGGCCCCGCCGACCGCGCCCGCTCTCCTGCGTGTCCGCGACCACCACCGCGCCGTCGGCCGCGCCCACCGCCGCCAGACGGAAGGCCTCGGACTGTGTCGAGTCCACGCTCGCCAGACGCACGACCGTTCGGGTCATCACACGCCGGCGAGCCAGCCGAGGCTCGCGACGAGCTTGGCGTGGCGCGCCTCGTCGGTGGCCAGCTTCTCGCGCTCCTTTTCCACGACCTCGGCGGGCGCCCGCTCGACGAAATCGGGTCGCGCGAGCTTGGCGCGCGCGAAGCCGATCGCGTCTTGGGCGCGTCGGATCTCCTTGTCCAGGCGCTGGCGCTCGGCGTCGAGATCGACGAGCCCTTCGAGGGCGACGTAGACCTCCGTCTCCCCGACGACACCGAGCGCGGAGGCGCGCGGACGGGTCGCCCGCGCGTCCACGCTGAGGCGGCAGCGCGCCAGCGCCTCGACGAGCGGGCGCGCCGCGGCGAGCAGCTTTCCGTGCGCGCGCGAGGGGCGCGCCGTCGCGTCCAGTGTCACGGCGGGCGAGACGCGCATCTCGCCGCGGATCGTACGGATCGCGGTGACCGTGTCCATGACGACGGCCATCTCGCGCTCGGCCCGGCGGTCGGCCGCGCCCCGCGACGCCTTGGGATAGGGCGCGACGACGATCGACGCCCCGGCGTGCGGCAGCCGCTGCCACAATTCCTCGGTGATGTACGGCATGAACGGATGCAGCAGCCGGAGCGTCGCCTCCAGCGTCGTGACCAGCGTGTGCTGCGTCGCGAGCCGCCGTGCGGGGTCGTCCGCGCGGTACAAGGCGAGCTTCGCCATTTCGAGGTACCAATCGCAGAACTCGTGCCACACGAACTGGTAGACGGCGCCCGCGGCCTCGTTGAAGCGGTACTGGTCGAGGCCGCGGCGCGTCGCGGCGACGGCCGCGTTGAGCCGCGAGCGGATCCACCGGTCCGGCAACGCGAGGGGCGCCCGGCGCGCCGTACGCGCGTCGTAGCCCTCGAGCGTGGAGAGCACGAGGCGGCCCGCGTTCCAGAGCTTGTTGGCGAAGTTCCGGTACCCCTCCACCCGCTCATCGCCGATCCGGATGTCCCGGCCCTGCGCGGCGAGCGCGACGAGCGTGAACCGGAAGGCATCGGTCCCGAACCGGTCCATCACGGCCAGCGGGTCCACGACGTTCCCCTTGGACTTCGACATCTTCTGCCCCTCGGGGTCCCGGACGAGGGCGTGGATGTAGACGTCGCGGAACGGCTCCCGTCGCATCACATGGAGCCCGAGCATCGCCATCCGGGCGACCCAGAAGAAGATGATGTCGAACCCCGTGACCAGGACCGACGTCGGGTAAAAGGTACGGAGCTCGACCGTGCGGGCGGGCCAGCCCAGCGTCGAGAAGGGCCAGAGCCCCGACGAGAACCACGTGTCGAGGACGTCCTCGTCCTGCCGCACGGGTCCCCCGCACGTCGGACAGCGCGTGAGATCCTTGCGCGAGACGTGGACCGAGCCGTCGCGCTCGCAGTACCACGCCGGGATCCGGTGGCCCCACCACAGCTGGCGCGAGATGCACCACGGGCGGATGTTGTCCATCCACTGGTGGTACGTCTTCGCCCAGACGCGCGGGATGATCCGGATCCGTCCCGAGCGCGCGGCGGCAGCGGCCTTCTTGGCCAGCGGCTTCACGTTGACGTACCACTGCTTCGAGACGAGCGGCTCGACGACCGTCTTGCAGCGGTAGCAGAGGCCGACCGCGTGGCGGTAGGGCTCGATCTTCTCGACGAGGCCGAGCGCCTTCATGTCCTCGACGATCCGCGCGCGGCACTCGAAGCGGTCGAGGCCGGCGTACTTCCCCGCCTCGGCGGTCATCCGTCCGTCGAAGCCGATGACGGTGCGGATCGGCAGCTTGTGGCGGCGGCCGATCTCGAAGTCCACCGGATCGTGGCCGGGCGTGACCTTGATGACCCCGGTGCCGAAGTCCGGATCGACGGCGTCGTCGGCCACGACCCGGATCGTGATGTCGCCGTCCACGGACGGGATCGTGAGCGTCCGGCCGACGTACTGCGCATAGCGCTTGTCCCCGGGATGGACGGCGAGGCCCGTGTCGCCGAGCTTCGTCTCCGGCCGCACCGTGCCGAGGGTCAGCGGCCCGTACTTGATATAGACGAACTCGGCGTCGTGCTCCTCGCGCTCGACCTCGAGGTCCGACAGCACCGTCTGGCAGCGCGTGCACCAGTTGACGATGCGGTCGTCGCGATAGATGAGCCGGTCGTCCCAGAGACGCACGAAGACCTCGCGCACCGCCCGGGATAGCCCCGCGTCCATGGTGAATCGCTCGCGGGCCCAGTCGCAGGACGCGCCGAGGCGCTTCAGCTGCCGGATGATCGTCCCGCCCGACTCCGCCTTCCACTTCCAGACGCGCGCGACGAACGCCTCGCGCCCGAGGTCCTCCTTGGTCTTTCCCTCCGCCGCGAGCTGGCGCTCGACCACGTACTGGGTGGCGATGCCCGCATGATCCGTGCCGGGCAGCCAGAGGGCGTTCAAGCCGTCCATACGCTTCATGCGGGTCAGGACGTCCTGGAGGGTCATCGTGAACGCGTGGCCCATGTGCAGCGAGCCCGTCACGTTGGGCGGCGGGATGACGATGCAGAACGGTTTCTTCTTGGAGCGGGCCTGGGCGTGAAAATACCCGTGCTTCTCCCACACGGGATACCAGCGCGCCTCGACGGCGGCGGGCTCGTAGCGGTCGGCGATCGGCTCGCTGGCACTCATCGGCGAGGCCTACTCTAGCACCGGCATCGCGGAGGTGACCCGCCAGCCCGCCTGGGATCGCCGCAGCAGCACGGACCATGGACGGCCGTCGAACTCGCTCGCGCCGAGCAAGAGCGCCTCGCCCGGGCGGCCGACGACGGCGTCGCAGACGGGCGCGGCGACGAGGACGGGGAGCCGCGCCCGCAGCCGTGGGTCCGGCACGAGGACGGAGAGCGCCCGCTGGTCGCCCGCCGCCAGCGCGTCGAAAAGCCGAGCGGCAACGGCGCGCGCGTCGCGGTGCCACGCGTCGTGGATGCGGGGGCCGGCCCGCTCGACGGTGCCGGGAGGCGGTGCCACGCGATAGACGTCCTCCTGCTCCGTCTGACGCGCGCACCCGGGTGCCCAGCCGGGATACGCCAGCTCCGTGCGCACGCGGAGCTCGACGCCGGTCACACTCCACGCGGTCGCGCGCAGGGGCTCGTCGCCCGTGGCCCTGGTAGTGGACCAGGCCACGCGCGTCGCGTCGCGGTCCTGACGGACGAGATCGACGCTCAGCGCGCGGCTGCCGCGCGCGGTCACCGGACCTTCCCACACGACGAAGAACTGCGCGCCCGCGGCCGTCGCCGGGAGAGCGCGCAGCGTCGGCCGCGCCGCGCGCTCGAGCGTCAGGAGCACGCTGGGCGGCGGACCGGCCGCGCGGTAGACGCGTACGGTGCCCTGCGCCGGCGGTCCGGGCAGCTCGAAGGCACCGACGAGAAGCTCCCCTGCCCGACTCACCCGGAGCGAGGCGCCGCCCCACGCGTCGCTGAACTGCTCGAGGCGGTCGCGAATCGAGGGCAGTGAGGCGAAGAGTCCGCCCGCGCCCAGGTTCTCGAGGACCTCGTCGTCGACGATCGCCCACACCTCGCGCCGGGCCTCGTCGGCCCCTGCCTGATCCGGGACGGCGAGCCGGGTCGCGGCCAGCTCCCGGAAGCGGTCGAGACGGTCGGCCCCCCGGGCGGGGCCCGCGAGCCACAACGTCGCCAGTCCAAGCGTAACGGCGCGCAGCCAAAGCGATTTTCGGGTCACGGGGTTATGGTACAACAGACGCGTGGCCTCGCCAGCGGTGCCCGTCCTCGACCGCTATCTGATCCGGGAGCTCGGCCCCCCCTTCGCCTTCGGCGGCGCGCTCTTCACCTTCTTCCTCGTGATCGACCGGATCTACCACCTGACCGATCTGGTCGTCACCAAGGGCGTGCCGTTCCATCTCGTGATCCAGCTGCTCGTCTTCATGCTCCCGTCGTTCCTCGCCCACACCTTACCGATGGCGCTCCTCGTGGCGATTCTGCTGGCCGGCGGACGCCTGGCCGGCGACTTCGAGATCGTCGCGTGCAAGGCGGCGGGGATCAGCACGCTGCGGCTCTTCCGCCCGGTCCTCCTGGCCGCCCTCGTCATCACGCTGACGACCGCCCTGCTCACGCTGCTGATCAACCCGATCGCGAACAAGGAGTTCCAGCGACAGCTCTTCCGCATTCTGCAGTCCCGCGCGGCGAGTGGACTCCAGGAACGGATCTTCAACGCGACCTTCGGCGACGTGATCATCTACGTCGAGGACGTGAGCGCTTCGCAGGTCGCCCTGCGCGGCCTCCTCGTCTCCGACGAGCGCGATCCTCGAATCTCGCGAATCATCACGGCGCGCGAGGGCCGTCTCCTCAGCGACGAGATCAACCAGCGGATCACTCTCCGGATGATCAACGGCGCGGTCAACGAGGCCGACGTCATCGCCGCCACCCCGCCCCCCGAGGTGCTGACGACGGCGAAGGCGTCGACGTCGGGGGGCGCCGCGGGAGGTGACCGCTACCGCCACACGAACTTCGTCATCTACGACCTCAGCCTCGCCGTCGACGCGCCGTTCAAGGGGGCCCCGCGAATCGAGAAACCCGAGAAGAACCTGACGCTCGATGAGCTGATCGCGCGGATCGCCGAGCTGGAGAGCGATCCGCACGGCCGGGTGCCGTACGAGGTCGAGTTCCACAAGCGCTACGCGCTGCCCGTCGCGGCGCTGGTCTTCGCGCTCGTCGCCTTTCCGCTCGCCGTCCGCTCGCATCGTGGCGGCCGCGTCGTCGCACTCGCCGGCAGCCTCATGATCCTGCTCGCCTACTACTTCGTCCTCACGGCGCTCGAGAACGCCGCGCTGCGCGAGAGCCTGCCCGCGGCACTCGCGATCTGGGCGCCGAACGCCCTGTTCGCCGGCGCGGGAAGCGCGCTCCTGTTCGCGACCGACCGGGAATGGCAGCTGCCGCAGTCCCCGTTCGCCTGGCGCCTGATCAACGCGCTCGCGCGGCTGCGCCCGCGCGCGCGAATCACCGTGCGCGTCCACTCGGCGGCCCGCGAGTCCACGCACATCCTGGACCGCTATCTGCTGCGCGAATATCTGTTGTTCATGGGGATCGGCCTCGCGGTGGCCGCCACCCTCTTCGTCATCGTCGACCTGTTGCAGACCCTCGACCGATACCTCCGGGCCAAGCCCCCGCTGATCTATATCGTCGAGCACTTCGCCTATAGCCTGCCGGCGGCGCTCTACAAGGGTCTGCCCGTCGTCATGCTCGTCGCGACGATCTTCCTGTTCCTGACGCTGAGCCGGAATCACGAGCTGACGGCCATGAAGGCGGCCGGCATCAGCCTGTATCGCACGGCCGCGCCGGTGCTGATCCTCGCCGTCGGCATCGCGGCGCTCGCCGGGCTCTTCCAGGAGCTGCTCCTGCCGCGACTCAACGAGTTGGGCGAGGAGGTGGACCGGGTCAAGATTCGAGGCCAGCTGCCGCGTCACCTGCAGTCGCGGCAGCGCCTCTGGCTCCGCAGCTCCGACACGCGCTTCTATCGGGTCGAGCTGACGAACCCTGGCACCAACGATCTCTTCGGCGTCACCGTCCTCGAGGTGGACCCGGAGTTCCGGGTCGTCAGCCGCCTCGACGCCCGGCGGGCGCACTGGGGCACCGGCGGCTGGGAGCTGAGCGAGGGCTCCCTGCGCGAGATCTCGCCGCGCGGACAGGTCCAGACCGTGCCCTTCGCGGCGACGGCGCTGGACCTCGGCGAGGAGATCGACGACTTCACACGCCTCCAGAAGCCGGCGGACGCGATGAGCTTCCTCGAGCTCCGCGAGTACATCACCCGACTCGAGGCGGCCGGATTCCAGGTCAAGAAATACCTCGTCGAGCTCTACGCGAAGCTGTCTCTTCCGCTCTCGAACCTCGTCATGGTGCTGGTCGCGATCCCCTTCGCGCTCGTCTCGCCGCGGGGCGGCCGCCTGCTCGGCATCGGCCTGGCCATCGCCATCATGGCGGGCTATCTCGTCGTCCACTACGTCGCGCTGGCCTTCGCCCGCGCCGACCTGCTGCCGCCGCTCGTCGCCGCCTGGACGGCGAACATCGTCTTCCTCGGTGTCGGCACGTCGCTCTTTCTCCGCGCGCGGACCTAGCGCCGCGCGCGCCCGTAGCCCGAGCGCGCGCCCGGCCCGTGGGGAGGGCAGGCCAAGGAAATCCGTTGGCCCTACCGTTGTCGAAGGCGCGCGCCACTCATCTGGCCACCGAGTAAGGTCTACTCGCGGATTTCCGGGCCTGCCCTCCCCACCCGGCTGGGCGCGCGCTCGGGCTAGCGTTTCTGCTCGGCGAGGGCTCGGAGAGCCTCTTCGAGCCGCTTCTGTTCCGAGCCGTACGCGGCCCAGTCGCCGCGGCGCAGCGCGTCCTGGGCGCGCAGCCAGATCTCGAGGGCGCGCTGGGCGACCGCGCGGCCGCCACCGTCGGGCGTGCGCGCCGTGCTCGGCTGCGGCGAGGCCGCGACGGTACGGGCGCCGAAGACGCGCGCGAGCGACTGCTCCAGGGTCGGTTCCATCGCGATCTGGTTGCCGTAGGCCACGATGACGCGGCGGAGCTCGGGCAACGCCCCCTGCTCGGACGCGGCGAGGTAGAGCGGCTGGACGTAAATCAACGACTGGTCGATCGGAATGGCCAGCAGCGAGCCCCGGATCACCGTGGAGCCCCGCTGATTCCAGAGCGACAGCTGCTGCGAGATCACCGGGTCCTGGTCGACGCGCGCGTCGATCTGCCGGGGTCCGTACACGAGCTTCTGCTTGGGGAAGTTGTACACGATGAGACGGCCGTAGTTCGGCGGATCCGAGCGCGCCGCAAGCCACGCGATCATGTTGTCGCGCCGGCCGGGATTGAAGAGCGTCAGAAGGATGAACTCCTCCTTCTTCTCTCCCGGCAAACGCATGATCGTGTAGTAGGGCTCCATCTCGCGCTCGCGCCCCTCCACGGTCCGGCGCGGGACCTCCCAGAGATCCTCCTTGTTGTAGAAGACCTGGGGGTCCTCCATGTGGAAGGTCGCGTACTTGCGCGCCTGGATCCCGAAGAGACCCTCCGGGTAGCGGAGGTGCGCGCGCAGGTCTGCCGGCATCCGGTCGAGCGGCTTCAGGAGACCCGGAAACGCCGAGGCGTAGGCGCGCACGATCGGATCGCCCGGATCGGCGAGGTAGAAGTGGACCGCGCCGTCGTAGGCGTCGACGGTCACCTTCACCGAGTTCCGCACGTAGTTGCCGACCCCCGCCACCGGGTGCGAGTACGGATAGCGGTCGGTGGTCGTGTAACCGTCGAGCATCCACACGAGCCGGCCCGCGTCGGTGATGATCAGGTACGGATCCCGGTCGTACTTGAAGAATGGCGCGACCCGCCGGATGCGCTCGACGATCGTCCGGTACATCATCACGCGGCTCTCCGGCGTGAGGTCGTTGGACAAGAGGATCTTCACCTCGCCGAAGCGCGCGGCGAAGGCGAGCCGGCGCAGCCACGACGTGATCGGGACGCCCCCGGTCCCCGCGTACGAGGTGTAGACGTTCTGGTCGCCGGCGGGATAGTCCAGCTCCTGCGAGCGCGTCCGGACCAGCACGTACTCGTTGGAGGTCTCGCCGTAATAGATCTCCGGGCGGGTGACCGCCGGGAACCCGCCCGTCGAGCGCGGCGGAATGTCTTTGACGAAGAACTCGGGCAGCCCCTCGGGCGTGATCCGATTCACCGGACCGACGACGACGCCGTAGCCGTGCGTGTAGGTGAGGTGCGAGTTGATCCAGTTGACCCCGCCCTGGAGGTGCTGGTAGCTCAGCTCGCGCGGCGAGAGCATCAGCTGCCGGTACTCGCCGTTGATGACATAGCGGTCGTTGTCCACGTCCTGGAACTTGTAGTAGGTGCGGATCTCCTGCAGCTGCCCGTAGGTGCGCAGCAGCGGCCGGTAGTCCCAGAGCCGGATGTTGCGGATCGTGGTCTCGTTCCGCTCGAGCGCCCGCGCGTCGAGCGACTCGTCCGCCGGAAACACCTTCTCCTCGATCCGGTCGAGCCCGTACGCCTGGCGCGTCATCCGGATGCTGTGCTCGATGTACGGGCGCTCGGCGACGATCTCGTTGGGCGTGACCCGGAAGCGCTGGAGCAGCGCCGGGTAGGCGCCGAGCCCCAGGATCCACACCACGCCGAGAGCGCCGAGGCTGCCGGCGACGAGCCGGAGACCTGGGCGCCAGATCTGGACGGCGCACGCCCCGGCCGCGAGCAGGGCCAGCACGGCGAGCCCGTCCAGCGCCGGCCGCGTCGCGTTGATGTCCGTGTACGCGGCGCCGTAGACGATGCCCCGGGGTGAGAAGACTATCTCGAACCGATCGAGCCAGAAGCCGACCGCCTTCAGCGCGAGCAGCGTCGCGCCGAGGAGCAGCAGGTGTGTCCGCGCGCCGGCGGCCAGGCGCGGACCGCGTGTGGTCAGCACGAGGCTTCGCTGGAGCACGTAGACGGCGAGCGTCAGCGCCACGGTGGCCGCGACGAGGGCCAGGGCCCAGCCGTGGAGCATGCGCCAGAAGGGTAGCTCGAAAACGAAAAACGCCAGGTCGCGTCCGAAGACCGGGTCGGCGATCGCGAACGGGGTCCGGTTGAAATAGCCGAGCACGGTCTCCCACGCGGCGCTGCCCCGGAGGCCGGACACGAACGCGATCAGGGTCAAGACGATCGGCATGAGCCGGCGGAGCAGCGGCTCGATGACGACGCGTCCCGGCAGCCCCAGCTGGTCTTCCAGCTCCCAGTAGACGTCGGGCGGCGAGGTCCGCGCCGCGAAGGTCAGGTTGGCGAAGAGAAAGATCAGGACCGCGACGGCGACCGCGGTGAAGAGCGAGCCCCGGAGCGACAGCGTCGTGACGAAGACCTGGGTGTAGCCGACCTCCCCGAACCAGAGCCAGTCGGTATAGAGGGGCACGACCTGCGCCACGATCCCGACCACCACGAGGACGATCGCGGCCAGGAGTATCGGCGGCAGCCGTCGCATGGCGATCGGGGTCGCGCGCGCCCTACGTGCCGTGGCGCCAGGAGGCCAGGTAGGACGACTGCTGCGACGTCAGGTCGTCGATTCGGACGCCGAGCGAGGCGAGCTTCAGGCGCGCGATCTCGAGGTCGATCTCGCGCGGCACGACGTAGACCTTCCGCTCGAGGGTACGGCCCCGCTTCACCATGAACTCGGCCGAGAGCGCCTGGTTGGCGAAGCTCATGTCCATGACCGCCGCCGGATGCCCCTCCGCCGCCGCCAGGTTGATCAGCCGCCCCGCGCGGCGGGACGTCGCCACGCGACCCAGGGCTTCGAGGTCGATCTCCACGTTGAAGTGGCCGGAGTTGGCGAGCAGCGCGCCGTCCTTCATCCGCGCGAAGTGCTCCTGCCGGAGCACCGAGGTGTTGCCGGTGACCGTCACGAAGATGTCCCCCGCCTCGGCGGCGGCCGCCATGGGCATCACCGGGAAGCCGTCCATGACGGCTTCGAGGGCGCGCATCGGCTCGACTTCGGTGACGATCACGTGCGCGCCCATGCCCTTGGCGCGGGAGGCGACGCCGCGCCCGCACATGCCGTAGCCCGCTACGACGACCGTGCGCCCCGCGAGCAGGACGTTCGTGGCGCGCAGGATGCCGTCGATCGTGGACTGGCCGGTGCCGTAGCGGTTGTCGAAGAGGTGTTTGGTGTCCGCGTCGTTGACGGCGATCACCGGGAACGCGAGCACACCCTCCTTCTCCATCGCGCGCAGCCGGATGACGCCCGTGGTGGTCTCCTCGGTGCCGCCGATGACGTCGGCGACGAGGTCGCGGCTGCGGTTGCCTTCGCCGTGGAGCTGCGAGATCAGGTCGGCGCCGTCGTCCATCGTGACTTGAGGCCGCGTGCCGAGCACGGCCTCGAGGTGACGGTAGTAGGTCGCGTTGTCCTCGCCCTTGATGGCGAAGACGGGGATCTCGTACTCGCTCACGAGCGCCGCGGCGGTGTCGTCCTGCGTCGAGAGCGGGTTCGAGGCGCAGAGCGCCACCTGGGCGCCCCCCGCCTTGAGCGTGAGCATGAGGACCGCCGTCTCCGTCGTCACGTGCAGGCATGCCCCGAGGCGGATGCCCTTCAGGGGCTGCTCCTTGGCGAAGCGCTCGCGCACCTGGCGCAGGACCGGCATGGACAGCTCGGCCCATTCGATCCGCGCGCGGCCCTCGGCCGCGAGCCCGGCATTCTTGACGTCGTGGTCCGTCATCGCGCTGGCGTCCTTTCGGTGGGTGCATCCCGTTCCGGCGGCGGGCGCCGCCGGAACGGGTGGAATAGTCGGCGGACGGCGGTCCTACACGCCGGCGTCGTCGCGGAGGTCTTTGACGCGGTCGGTCCGCTCCCAGCTGAAGTCGGGCTCGGAGCGGCCGAAGTGACCGTACGCGGCCGTCTTCCGGTAAATCGGCCTGCGGAGGTTCAGGTACTTGATGATGCCGGCGGGCGTGAAATCGAAGTGGCGGCGGATCAGGCGCTCGAGCACGTCGTTCGACACCTTCCCCGTCCCCGCGGTGTCGACCATGATCGAGACCGGGTCGGCGACGCCGATCGCGTAGGCCACCTGCACCGTCGCGCGCTCGGCGAGACCGGCGGCGACGATGTTCTTGGCGACGTGGCGCGCCATATAGCACGCCGAGCGGTCCACCTTCGTCGGGTCCTTGCCCGAGAAGGCGCCGCCGCCGTGCGGGCACGAGCCGCCGTACGTGTCCACGATGATCTTCCGGCCGGTCAGACCCGTGTCACCCATGGGCCCCCCGGTGACGAAGCGGCCGGTCGGGTTGACGTGGAAGACGCACGCCTTCCGATCGATCAATTCGGCCGGGATCGTGGGCAGGATGACCTGCTCGATCACGTCCTCGCGGATGCGCTCGCTCGAGACTTCGTGGCCGTGCTGCGTCGAGATCACCACGGTCTCGACGGCGCGCGGCTTGCCGTCGACGTACCGGATGCTCACCTGCGACTTGCCGTCAGGCCGCAGATAGTCGATCGCGCCCGACTTGCGCCGCTCGCTGAGACGCATGACGAGCTTGTGCGCGAGCATGATCGGCAGCGGCATCAGCTCGGGCGTCTCCGTGCACGCGTAGCCGAACATGAGGCCCTGGTCGCCCGCGCCGAGGCTGTCGACCCCCCTGGCGATGTCCGACGACTGCTCGTCGATCGCCGCGATCACACCGCACGTCTCGTAGTCGAACCCGAACTTCGCCCGGACGTAACCGACGTCCTTGATGGTGTCGCGGGCCACGCGCGGTATGTCCACGTAGCAGTTCGTCGTGATCTCGCCCGCGACGACGACGAGGCCGGTCGTCAGCAGCGTCTCGCACGCCACGCGCCCCACCGGGTCCTGCGCGATGATCGCGTCGAGGACCGCGTCGGAGATCTGATCGGCGATCTTGTCCGGATGCCCTTCGGTCACCGACTCCGACGTGAAGAGATACTCGTCCCGGGCCATCTCCACCCCCTACGCTCGTGAATTCGGGTCACTGTAACACGGCCGCTCGGCGCGTCTCAAGGTGACCCGCCGCGAAGGCGCCGCTTCATCTCGTCGAGCAGCGGCACCGCCCATGGGTCCGAGCCGCGCAGGGCGGCCAGGTAATAGGCGACCCACTGGCCCAGGTACGTCAGCGACAGCAGCCGCGCGAGGCGACCCCGGCCGTGCGCCCAGGTCTCGCTGAGTCCGCCGGCCGCCGGCTCCACGAGCTCTCGCATCACGGCATAGCGCCGCGCGATTTCCGGAGGCTCGGCGGGGTCCCGCAGCAGGACGAGGTGGAGCCCCTTCGCGTCGGGCGTCCGCCACGCCTCGATCTCGTTGTGGTTCATCTCCGGCAGGGCGCCGGCGAGCGCGAAGGTCTTGGCGAACTCCTCGAGGTCCGTCTTCCACCGGTAGGCGACGCCCGCCAGGGGCCCGGCGGCGTACACCACCGGCACGCGCGCGCCGATCTCGAGGGCGATTTGCTTCGCGTGGTTGTCGGCGGCGGGCCGCTCGAAAGACAGAGCGCCGGCCAGCGCCTCCAGCGTTTCCACCGCTTCGTCCTCGTCGGCCGCGGTCGCCACCTCGACGCCGCAGCCGCGGAGCACGGCGAGCGCCGGTAGCAGCAGGTAGCCGAGCGCCATGCGCGGCATGAGTCCGGTCGGTAGCATGACGCGCGTCAGGCCGCGGGCGACGGCCAGGGCGGCGAGCGCGCCGCCCGCCGTGATCGCCACGAGTGGGACCCCACGCGCGATCGCGGTCTGGGCGGCGGAGAGGGCCTCCTCCGTCTCGCCCGAGTACGACGACGCGATGACGAGGGCGTCGCGCCCGACCGCGGCCGGGAGGCCGTAGTCGCGATGCACGAGGATCGGCACGTCAACACGGTCGACGCCGCAGGCGGCGAGCACGTCGCCGCTCGCCGCCGAGCCGCCCATGCCGGCGACGACGACGAGCCGCGGCCGCGCGCCGGACGGCGGGGGCGTCGCGGCCAGCGTTCTGGCGCGCCGACACTGCGTCGGGAACTCCGCGAGGATCCGGCGCGTGCCATGCTGGTCGATGCGGTCGAGGGTCGCGAGATCGTCGAGCATCACCGGGGGCGCGCTTCGAGCCGCGTCCACACCTCGTACGCGGGGCCGGCGAGCGGCCAGGCGAGGAGCAGGGCCGTGCCCTGGTAGATTCGCTCGAAGCCG
>WNGG01002086.1_pt1 | contig 22733 bp, 19 predicted proteins | sample 5400661 | NCBI WGS metagenome assembly WNGG01 (sample SAMN13153372, study PRJNA577476) | soil metagenome | isolation source: 100 cm soil or saprolite under Garry oak tree replicate 1 | place: USA:California | collected 2016-06-15
AGGTCACCTTCGACATCGACGCCAACGGCATCGTGAACGTGTCCGCCAAGGACCTGGGCACGGGCAAGCAGCAGTCGGTGCAGATCACCGGCGGGTCCGCGCTGCCCAAGGACGACATCGAGAAGATGGTCAGGGACGCGGAGCAGTACGCCGAGGAGGACCGCAGGCGCCGCGAGGAGGCCGAGGTCCGCAACCAGGCCGACTCGCTGGTCTACAGCACCGAGAAGTTCCTCGGCGAGAACGAGGACAAGGTGCCCGATGACGTCAAGTCCGAGGTGCGCGAGGCGCTCGCTGAGGTGAAGAAGGCGCTGGAGAGCAACGACACCGAGACCATCAAGTCGGCCAGCGAGCGGGCCGCGCAGGTCAGCCAGAAGATGGGGACCGCCATCTACCAGCAGGCCCAGGCGCAGCAGGCCAGCGAGCAGTCCAGCTCGGCTGACGGCAGCAGCAGCAGCACGCCCGCGGACGACGAGGTCGTCGAGGCCGAGATCGTCGACGAGGACGACAGCGAGAGCGGGAAGCGCTGATGCCACCATCGGAGGAGACGGGCTCCGGTCCGGTCATCCACGACCACCGGCGCATCGACCCGGTAACCGGTCAGGTCCGGGGGAAGCACGCGGCGTCCAAGCCGGCCGGCACCAGAGGTGCCGGCCGGCCGGCCCCCGGGAATTCCCCGGCCGAACCCGCCGAGGCCCCCGAGCCGCCCGCGCCGCCCGCGCCGCCCGAGCCGCCCGCGCCGCCCGCGCCGCCCGAACCCACCGGATCCCGTGCAGAACAGGACTCCGCGGAAACGCCGGAGTCCCCCGAAGAGGCCCCAGAGATGGTTACAGCGCAAGCAGTCAAGGGCGGCAAGCAGGCCGCGGACCTCCAGGCGCAGCTCGCCGAGCGAACCGCCGACCTGCAGCGGCTGCAGGCCGAATACGCCAACTACCGCAAGCGCGTCGACCGGGACCGGGCCGCCGTGCGCGAGCAGGCCGTGGTCGGCACGCTGAGCGGCCTGCTGCCCGTGCTCGACGCCATCGACCAGGCGCGGGAACACGGGGAGCTGTCCGGCGGTTTCAAGTCGGTCACCGACTCCTTGCAGGCGGCACTCGGCCGGCTCGGCCTGGTGACCTACGGAGAAAAGGGCGACCCGTTCGACCCCAAGATCCACGAGGCACTGATCCATTCCTATTCACCGGATGTCACTGAGGACACGTGCGTTGAGATCCTGCAGCCCGGCTACAAGGTCGGGGAGCGGATCCTGCGGGCCGCCCGGGTCGCCGTCGCGGAACCCGCGACCGGCCCCGACGGCAGCAGCAACGAGCCCGAGTGGGACATCGACGAGGAAGAGAACTAAGCCCAGCGAGGCACCCATGAGCGAGCTGAAGGGGCGGCGGCGCCGCCTTACCCGCGATCCAGAGGAGCGCGGCCTGGCCCGCGGGCCAAAGGGGCGCGGCGCCGCCTGGACTGAGGAGCGAGGAACGAGCGACGAGGGAAGGCGGCGCCTTGACGGCGCCCCGGAGGCGAGCGGGCAAGGAAAATGAGCACTAAGGACTTCCTCGAGAAGGATTACTACAAGGCGCTGGGGGTCGCCAAGACCGCCAAGCCTGCCGAGATCAAGACGGCGTACCGCAAGCTGGCGCGCAAGTACCACCCGGACGCGAACAAGGGCGACGCCTCGGCCGAGGAGCGCTTCAAGGAGATCTCCGAGGCCTACTCGGTGCTGTCCGACGAGAAGCGGCGCAAGGAGTACGACGAGGCGCGCTCGCTGTTCGGCGGCGGGTTCCGGGTGCCGACCGGGCAGCGGCCCGGCCAGGGCGGCTTCGGCGGCTTCGACCTCGGCGACATCTTCAACGGCGGCGCGGACGGCGGCGGCCTGGGCGACCTGTTCGGCGGGGTGTTTAACCGCGGCCGCACCAACACCGCGCAGAACCGGGCCCGCCGCGGCACGGACGTGGAAACCGAGACCACGCTGAGCTTCAGCGACGCGATCGACGGGACCACGGTGGCGCTCCGGCTGACCGGCGAGGGCCCGTGCCCGACTTGCCACGGCACCGGCGCCAAGGCGGGCACCGTGCCGAGGATGTGCCCGTCCTGCCAGGGAACCGGGCAGTCGAGCAGGAACCTCGGCTCGTTCGGGATCTCTGAGCCGTGCAAGGAGTGCCGCGGCCGCGGCCTGGTGGTGGACGACCCCTGCCCGGCGTGCACGGGCAGCGGCCGGGCGATGAGCTCGCGCACCATCCAGGCCCGCATCCCGGCCGGGGTGGCGGACGGCCAGCGGATCAAGCTCGCGGGCAAGGGCGCTCCCGGCGAGCGCGGCGGTCCGGCCGGCGACCTGTACGTCCGGGTGCACGTGAAGCCGCACCCGGTGTTCGGCCGGTCGGGGGCCAACCTGACGGTCACCGTGCCGGTGTCGTTCGCCGAGCTGACCCTCGGCGCGGAGGTCAAGGTGCCGTCGCACCGGGGCGCCCCGGTCACCGTCCGGATCCCGCCGGGCACCCCGAACGGGCGGACGTTCATGGTCCGCGGCAAGGGCGTGCGGCGCAAGGACGGGACCACCGGCAACATGCTCGTCACCGTCGAGGTGATGGTGCCGCAGGACCTGACCAGCAAGGCCCGCACGGCCATCGAGGATCTGCGCGAGGCCACGGCGGGCCAGGACCCGCGCGAGGAGCTACTGGCCCGGGCCAAGGAGTCGTAAAGGAGGGGAGATGACATGAGCACCCCGTATGAACTATCGGATGACCTGCCGGTGTACGTCATCTCCGTGGCCGCTCAGCTGTCCGGGATGCACCCGCAGACGCTCCGTGCCTACGACCGGATCGGCCTGGTGTCACCGGGCCGCAGCCAGGGCCGGGGGCGGCGCTACTCGATGCGGGACATCCTGGCGCTGCGCGAGATCCAGCGTCTCTCGCAGGAAGAGGGCGTGAACCTCTCCGGCATCAAGCTGATCCTGGACCAGCACCGGGAGCTCGAGCAGGCCCGCAGGCTCGTCGCCGAGCTGCGCGCCGAGCTGGCCCAGCTGCGGATGGAGCTGGAATCCACCCGCGCCGTGGCGGCCCGGCTGGCCGAGCTGCGCCGCAGCGGCAGCGACACCACGCCCGGGCTCGTACCAGTACGAAGCACCCGGGTCGCGGTCTGGGAACCGACGACTGGGCCGTCCAGCGGAACTGGGCCGTCCAGAGGAGATAAGTAATGGATGACAAGCTGACCCACAAGAGCCAGGACGCGCTGTCCACCGCCGTGCGGCGCGCCGCGGCGGACGGCAGCCCGCAGGTTGACCCGCTGCACTTGCTGCTGGCGCTCGTCGAGCAGGCGGACGGCACCACCGCCCCGCTGCTCCGTGCCGTCGGCGCCGACCCGGCGCTGGTCGCCAAGCAGGCCGAGGAGCGCCTGGCCCGGATGCCGCGCGCCCGCGGCGCCACGCTCAGCGCGCCGGAGATGGCCCGCCCGCTGCTCACCGCGATCGCCACCGCGTCAGCGCGGGCCAAGCAGCTCGGCGACGAGTACATCTCGACCGAGCACTTGCTGGTCGGCCTGGCCGCCGACGGCGGCGAGGCCAAGGCCGTCCTGACGGCGGCTGGCGCCACCCCCGAGGCGCTGCTCGAGGCGTTCAGCCAGATCCGCGGCAGCGCCCGGGTCACCAGCCAGGACCCCGAGGACACCTACAAGGCGCTGGAGAAGTACGGCGTCGACCTGACCAAGCAGGCCAGGGACGGCGGGCTCGACCCGGTCATCGGCCGGGACGCCGAGATCAGGCGCGTCATCCAGGTGCTCTCCCGCCGGACCAAGAACAACCCGGTGCTCATCGGCGAGCCCGGGGTGGGCAAGACCGCGGTCGTCGAGGGCCTGGCCCAGCGGGTCGTGGCCGGTGACGTGCCCGAGTCGCTGCGCGGCAAGCGCCTGATCGCGCTCGACCTCAGCGCCATGGTGGCCGGGGCCAAGTACCGCGGCGAGTTCGAGGAGCGGCTCAAGGCCGTACTGAACGAGATCAGGCAGAGCGAAGGCCAGGTCATCACGTTCATCGACGAGCTGCACACGGTGGTCGGCGCGGGCGCCGCCGAGGGCGCGATGGACGCGGGCAACATGCTCAAGCCGATGCTGGCCCGCGGCGAGCTGCGCATGGTCGGCGCCACCACGCTGGACGAGTACCGGGAGCGGATCGAGAAGGACCCGGCCCTGGAGCGCCGGTTCCAGCAGGTGCTCGTCGGCGAGCCCTCGGTCGAGGACACGATCGCGATCCTGCGCGGGCTCAAGGGCCGCTACGAGGCCCACCACCAGGTGCAGATCTCGGACGCGGCGCTGGTCGCCGCGGCCGCGCTGTCCGACAGGTACATCACCGCGCGGTTCCTCCCGGACAAGGCCATCGACCTGGTCGACGAGGCCGCCTCCCGGCTGCGGATGGAAATCGACTCCCAGCCCGTCGAGATCGACGAGCTGCGGCGCGCCGTGGACCGGCTGAAGATGGAAGAGCTCGCGCTGGCCAACCAGGAAGACGCGGCCAGCAAGGACCGGCTGGAGCGGCTGCGGGCCAACATGGCCGACCGGCAGGAGCAGCTGAACGCGCTGGTGGGGCGCTGGGAGCAGGAGAAGTCAGGGCTGAACAAGGTCGGCGAGCTGAAGAAGCGGCTCGACGACCTGAACGGCCAGCTGGAGCGCGCGGAACGCGACCACGACCTGGACACCGCGGCCCGGCTGCGGCACGGCGAGATCCCCGCGGTCACGGAACAGCTGGCCGAGGCGAGCACCGCGGCTCGTTCGGCCGCCTCGGACGGCACCGGAACGGCCGGGATCCCGGTGGTCGCGCCCATGGTGAAGGACGAGGTCGGCCCGGACGACGTGGCCGACGTCGTGTCCTCCTGGACCGGCATCCCCGCCGGGCGGCTGCTCGAAGGGGAAACCGCCAAGCTGCTCCGGATGGAGGCCGAGCTCGGCCGGCGGGTGATCGGCCAGATGCGGGCCGTGCAGGCCGTCTCCGACGCCGTCCGGCGCGCCCGCGCGGGCGTATCCGACCCGGACCGGCCGACCGGCTCGTTCCTGTTCCTCGGGCCGACCGGCGTCGGCAAGACGGAGCTGGCCAAGGCGCTCGCCGAGTTCCTGTTCGACGACGAGCGGGCCATGATCCGGATCGACATGAGCGAGTACGGGGAGAAGCATTCCGTCGCCAGGCTGATCGGCGCCCCGCCGGGCTACGTGGGCTACGAGGAGGGCGGCCAGCTCACCGAGACGGTCCGCCGCCGGCCGTACTGCGTGGTGCTGCTCGACGAGGTGGAGAAGGCGCACCCGGAGGTCTTCGACGTCCTGCTCCAGGTGCTCGACGACGGGCGGCTGACCGACGGCCAGGGCCGCACGGTGGACTTCAGGAACACCATCTTGGTGCTGACCTCCAACCTGGGCTCGCAGTTCATCGCCGACCCGGCGTTCGGTGACGAGACGGCCAAGCGGGACGCGGTGATGGCCGCGGTCAGGAACGCGTTCAAGCCGGAGTTCCTCAACCGGCTCGACGACGTGATCGTCTTCGACGCGCTGTCCACCAGCGAGCTCACCCAGATCGTTGACCTGCAGGTCGACCGGCTGGCCGCCCGGCTGGCCGGCCGGCGGCTGACGCTGACCGTGACGCCCGCGGCGAGGGAATGGCTGGCGCTGACCGGGTTCGACCCGGTGTACGGGGCCAGGCCGCTGCGCCGTCTCGTCCAGTCGGCGGTAGGCGACCAGCTCGCCCGGGCGCTGCTGGCCGGCGAGATTCTCGACGGCGACCAGGTCATCGTCGACGTGGACCAGGCCAGGGACGCGCTGAGCGTGACCAGGGCCGAACGGGCCGAGAAGATCGCTCGCTGATCCCCCGGCGAAGGGCGGTTCAGCGCGGGGCGGTTCCGCCGCCGGGAGTCACACTCCCGCGGCGGGGCCGCCCCGTTTCTTGGTGTCGAGCATCTTGTCGTAGTCGTCCTCGGGCAGGCCCAGGTCGACCCGGAGCCGGTACCGCAGCCGGAGCAGCAGCCGCAGCTCGTCGCGGTCGTCGCCGCGCAGGCAGACCTCCACCCCGGCGGTGGCCCAGTCCAGCGCGCCCTCCAGGTCGCCCTGTTCGGTGAGGATTTCGGCCACCAGGTCGCAGGTGCGCGGCATGGTCCGGCCGCCGGACTCGCGCAGCTCGCGGAGCAGGGCTTCGGCCTCGGCGGTGCGGCCGAGCGCGAACATCGCCCGGGCCAGCGGCACCCGCGGGTCATCAGAGGTCGGCCCGGCCCCGGCGATGGCCTGGCGGAACTCCACCACCGCCGCCTCGGGATCGTCGGCGAGAAGCCACTGCTCGCCCGCCCGCATGTGCGCCTCGGCCCGCGATATCCCGCTCGGGGTGGCCTGCGCCGCCAGACGGCTCATCCGGACCGCGGCCCGCTTGTGGTTGCCCGTGCGAGCTGCGTTGACCTCGATGGCGTCGAACAACTCGCCGGACAGCGCGACCACGTGGAAGACCCTACCCACCGATGACGTGGACAATCCGGGCGTCCTTCTTTTTACCGGCGGGTACGCTCGAGCGCGTCCCAGAAACCCCGGCGCAGTGCGTGCCTGACCTCGTCGTGCAGCAGGAAGTCGATCGGCAGCGCCGAACCCTGCAGCAGCCGGGCCTCAAGATCGGACGGCATGCGCGGCTTGCGCGCCAGCACCGCCTCCAGCCACAGCGCCGGGGCGTCCCTGGCCACCGAACCGCCGAACTCCTGGCCCTCCTCATGCGCCGCCTGCACGGCCTCCGACAGCGAGACGCCGCCGCCGCCGTTCTGGTTCTGGTAGCCGCCGGACGCGGCCGGGCTGCTCACCACCGGCTGCGGGCCGCTGTAGGGAGCGCTGCGGGCCGAGCCCTGGCCGACTTGACCGCTGCCCTGGCCGAGGCCGTTCTGCCCGAGCCCGTTCTGGCCCAGTCCGTTCTGGCCGAGCCCGCTCTGGCCGAGGCCGCTCTGGCTCAGGCCGCTCTGGCTCAGGCCGCTCTGACTCAGCCCGCCGTGCTGGCCGGACGAGGGCGAGCCGGCTCCCGCGACGCCCATCGGCCCGGGCTGCCCCTGGTTCGCCGCGTTGCGCGAGGAAGGCAGGCGCCGCAGCTGGCCGGGCTGGGCCTGGGTGGCCTCCGGGCCTGGCGGCACCGTTCCGGTCTCCGGCCCCGCGCTCGGCGAACCCGCGCCCTGCAGCCCCGTGCTCTGCAACCCGGCGCCCTGCAACCCGGCGCCCTGCAACCCGGCGCCTGTGGCCGGGGCGTAGCCGACGGACTCTTCGGCGGCGCGGCCGCGCGTGGCCTGGCTCTGCGGGGCCGGCTCCTGCCGGTTCCGCGCGCTGGACGAGGGCGCGGCGTAGATGTCCGGCCGGGCCGGGATGTCCTGGCGCGAGGCGATGTCCTGGCGCGACGCGATGTCCTGGCGCGACGCGATGTCCTGGCGTGAGGCGATGTCCTGGCGTGAGGCGATGTCCTGGCGGGCCGGGGATGACGCCTCACCGTTTACGGCCGACGCGGCGGTCCGGTCCTCGCGGGCCCGGTCCTCGCGGGCCCGGTCGTCCCGCGCGTCCCTGCCGTCGCGGGTCCGGTCGTCGCGGGTGTCCCGGCTGTCGCGCGGCTCCCGCGTCGCCACCCGCGGCAGCTGCAACGCGGGCCGCTGATACTCCGCCACCACCGGCGCGGTGTAGATGGCGGGCGGCGCATGATTGGCCGATGCCGCGGGCACCTGCTGGTAGGACGCCGCGACCACGGTCGAGTGGCCGTTGGCCAGCGGCCGGGCCGCCGCGAGGTCGCTGTCCTCGTCCGGGTGGACGGGCTCGGCCCCGGCGATCAGCTCCACGTACGGCCGCAGGTGCTCGCCGCTGATCTCGATGATGTCGTCGGACTCCTGGCGGAGCGCCCGCGAGATGGTCCAGTTCCCGTCCACCGCGATGTGCACCAGCGTCACCCGCATGCCGAGGTCCTGCACGTCGGCGATGACCTGCGCCAGGTCCTCCTCCGCGCTGACCACGAGCGCGTCGCTTATCGCGTTGTTGCGCGCCAGCGTGGTCAGGTCGCGGTGGATCTCGGTTTCCACGCCCTCACGCCGGCCCGGGCGGATCTTGGCGACCCGGAGCTTGATGCCGGGCACGTCGGCCAGCGCGTCCTGCTCGGCGGTGCGGCGGCCGTCCACCGTAGCCTCGTACCAGTAGCAGCGGAGCACCGGCAGGCCGGATCGTTCCCTGGCCAGGCCGGACAGCAGCTGCAGGAGGCCCTCGTAGTCCCAGGAGACCGATTCGCCGCGGCGTGTCCCGTGCACAGCCATAGCACCATCCGCGAGCACGTAACCAGCGTCAACGAACAGCGCACAGCGATCCACGGCCCCACCGTCCTTCCCTCGATGCAGCGGCCAGTCCATCGGCACCGATATGGACCGGACGGCTCTAAGACTAGTGAAGTAACCTTCCCTGGGATGCCTTTCCGCGCATTCCCGCTGCCTGGAGCGCCTTGGTCACGCCCCAAACCTCTGCCACCCAGGCCTCAGGGCTCACAGAACAGACGGGATTTCCTGGCTCGTCGGCTGCGCCTGGGCTCGTCTATCGGCCTCGTCTATTCGCCTCGTTCGGCGCCCGGCCGCAGGTCCGGCCGTCTACGTTTCCCGTTAGTCTCGTTAGTCACATCACATCATTGATTCGCTCACCAGTGCGATCGTCTCGACTTTATCGTGGAGGATTTCGGCCATGTGGAGGATTTAGGCCCGTATGGGGCTCTGGCTCACGTCTCGGGCTGGTGGCGCCGGGCTGGCTGGCGTCGTGCCGGATATGACGGGTTTGCGAAGAAACGGGTATTTCTGCCGGGTGCGGCGCGGCCAGCGGGCTGGGGTGCGTGGGCCCCGCACCCCGATAGACGGGGTCAGGGGCCCACGCACCCCAGCCCAGGGGCCCGGCGGCGGCGGCATGCGGCCCCGCCCGGCGGGCTGGGCCGGGCAGCTGGCCTCCGGAGCCGCCCGGACGGCTGCGTCATCGTCCCGAGATGCGAGCCAGAGCCTGCAGAGGGCTCCAGCCGCCCGAGCTCGCGGGAGCCATGCTGGACCTGCCCAGCGCGCCGGCGGCCAGCAGGCTGACTCCGCCGGGCAGCGAGACGCGCGCCGTTATCTGCGCCGTGACCACGGAACTCGCGTTCGTCACGGTGAACGCCACGATCCCGCTGCTGCCTTGCGGCAGCGCGCCCACCGGGTTGATCCGCGCCGCGAGCCGGGCGGGCGCGGGAAGTGCTACCGGGGATGGCGCCGGGGCCGTTACCGAGGGCGGTGGCGGGGCGGGCTGATGGTGCGCCGGCTGGCTCGACGTCCCCGGCTGCGGCGCCGAGGGCCCGGAACCCGAAGCTGCCGGGCTTGAGGCCCCCGGGACCGAAGCCACCGGGGGCAGCGCCCGGTGCGCGGCGGCCCGGCCGGGACCGGACGACCCGGAACCGGCCTGCCCGGCCAGCGCCATGGCCGCGGCGGCCAGGCCGACGACGGCCGCGGCCGCGATGCCTGCCACCGCGGCCTGCTGGCCCCTGGCCGCATGCCGGAATTGCTTCGGCGCGTGCCGGAACCAGGCCAGCTGGCCCGCGATCCCGCCGCCCGCCGTCCCCTTGACCGCGGCCGAAGCCAGGTAGGCAGCCGCAGCCGGGCCGAGGATGATCGGGGCCACGATGCCCTTGAGCGCCACGTTCACGTCGCCGAGCTCGGCGATGACACACCGGCAGTCCGCGCACTGGTCCAGGTGGCCGGCGACCCTGGCCGCGTCCCGCTTGGCCAGGCCGCCGCGCACGTACGCGCCGAGCTTGGCCGTCACCGGCCGGCACTCGTCACGGACCGCCCCGGACAGGTGCATCTGCAGGTAGGCCTGGCGCAGGCCTTCGCGCGCCCGGTAAGCCAGGGCCGCGACGCCGTTCGCGGTCAGCCCGAGCAGCGAGGCCACCTCGGCGGGCCGGGCGTCCTCGATCTCGGTGTGCCAGAGCACGGCCTGCCAGCGTTCGGGTAGGGAGGCGAAGGCGCGGGCGACCATGGTCCGTTCCAGGTCGGCGACGGCCGGATCGGCGAACGGGACGCCGCGGTCGAACGCCTCCATCTCGTCGGTGACCACCTGCCGGTGCTCGGCGCGATGCCGGTCATAGGCGCCCCGGCGGACCGCGGTCAGCAGGTAGGGGCGGAACGCGCCGTCCGGGCCGCCGCCGCGGCGCAGCAGGTCAAGGATCTTGGCGAAGGTCTCCGCGACCACGTCGTCGGCTTCGGCCCGGCCGCGCACGAGCTGCCTGGCCAGGCCGTGGGCGGCGGCCACGTGCCGCCGGTACAGGGTGTCGTAGGCCGCGACGTCCCCGGCCCGGCTCGCCGTGATCAGGTCCGCGTCGCTCGGCGCCAGCGTTCCCGCGGCCAGCGTTCCCACCGACAGCGGCTCCGCGGACCCGCCGGGGTCCCTCGGCCGGGGCACCGGCCGGGACACGGGCGCGGCGGGTGCCGGTTCCGCGGACAGGTCTGCGGGCAATGGATCCCGGGGACTGTCCATTACTCACCGTCCTTGATTGACTCCAAGTAGTTACCTAGAGAATCCTGGCGCATACGACGTCATGCCGGGACGGCTTTGCCGTCACTACCTCGAACGGAACGCGCGTCCGAGCGAAAGGAGCCGACCAGCCGATGGAGCCAGACCGGGAAGACCGCACCTCTGCGCACGCCTGGCTCCGGGAGGCCTGGCGGCAGCGCAGCCTGGCCGCCCTGTTCGCCCTGCCCGGCCGGCTCAGCGAGGCGCTGGGCCTGGCTCACTGACTCCGCCGGCGTCGGCGCTCCGGTTTGAGGGGGACTGGAAAACCGGCGCCGGCGGACCATCGCCTAAGATCACGTCCCGTGAGCGACAGGGCCGAACTTCTCGCGGCGATCAAGGCCAAGGCCGTGATCCGGGGGGACTTCGTGCTCTCCTCTGGGCAGCGGGCGCAGTGGTACGTCGACCTGCGCCGGATCCTGCTCGACGGGCGGCTGGCGCCGCTGGCCGGCCGGGTCATGCTCGACCTGACCGCGGACCTGGGTTACGACGCGGCCGGCGGGCTCACCATGGGCGCCGACCCGGTGGCCACCGCGATGATGCACGCCGCGGCGGGCCGCGGCACGCCGGTCGACGCGTTCGTGGTACGGAAGAGAGAAAAGGAGCACGGCACCCAGCGCCGGATCGAAGGCCCCGACGTGGCCGGACGGCGGGTGCTCGTGGTCGAGGACACGTCCACCACCGGCACGTCCCCGCTGACCGCGGTGGAGGCGGTGCGCGAGGCCGGCGCCGAGGTCGTGGGCGTGGCCGTGCTGGTCGACCGGGGCGCCCGGCCCAACGTCACCGGGCGCGGGCTGACCTACCGCGCCGCCTACGAGCTGGCCGACCTCGGCGTCTGAGGCCCTTGAGGCACCTGAGGCCGCCGGGGCGCCGGAGGCACCTCACCGGGGCGCCGGAGGCACCTCACCGGGGAGCCGGGCTAGCCGATCCCGGCGTCTTACTTGCCGGCCCGGTGCGACCGGGGCTTCGGGCGCGGTTCCGCGGCAACGTCCGCACCAGGACCCGCGCCGGGGCGGGCGCTTACGCCGGCGGCGGCCTCACGCCGGAACTGCCGCCAGCGGTAGGCGACAAAGCCGACGATGGCGATGACCACCAGGGCGAACAGCACGTAGCCGACCACGGCCAGGCCGTGGCTGACCTTGTTCCAGGTGCTGCCGAGCGCGTACCCGGCCGAGGACAGCGCGGCCGCGTAGATGACCGTGCCGATCAGGCTAAGGATCCCGAAGCGGATCGGGGGGACGCGCACCAGGCCCGCGACGATCGAGGTGAAGGCGCGGACGAAGGGCAGCATGCGCGCCACCGGAATCGCCCACGCCCCCCGGCCCTCCAGGAAGCGCTCGGCCCGGCTCACGTCGGACTCGGTCACCAGCACGTAGCGCCCGAGCTTGTGCACGAGCGGGCGGCCGCCGACCCGGCCGACCGCGTAGGACGCGTACGACCCGCCGAGCTCGGCCAGCGAGCCGATGATGATGACCAGCGCGAGGCTAAAATGTCCCTGGTAGGCGAGCACCCCGGCAAAGCCGAACGTGATCTCGGACGAGATCGGGATGCATGCCGCCTCCAGGAAGCCGAACAGGACGAGCGCGGCGTACCCCCACGACCCTGTCAGAAAGCTCTCCGGATTCATAGGCTTCCTGTTGTACCTCATGCCCGGCCATGCCCGGTGCATCTTCACGCGCGCTTCATGCTTGCGTCGTCAGGCCCAAGGTCCCTACAGAGACTCAGGCCCGGGTGTCTAGAGTGGGGTCACATCAAAGCTGAGGGAGTCATCGTCATGCCAATCGCGACCCCAGAGGTCTACGCGCAGATGCTCGACACTGCCAAGCAGCGGGGCTTCGCGTTCCCCGCGATCAACGTCACCTCGAGCCAGACGCTGAACGCCGCGCTGCGCGGATTCGCCGAGGCCGGCAGCGACGGCATCGTCCAGATATCCACCGGCGGCGCCGAGTACCTGTCCGGCTCGGTCAAGGACATGGTGACGGGCGCGGTGGCGCTGGTGGAGTTCGCGCACGTCGCCGCGGCCAAGTACCCCATCCACATCGCGCTGCACACCGACCACTGCCCGAAGAACAAGCTGGACGGCTACATGCGCCCGCTGGTGGCGCTGTCCAAGGAGCGGGTCGCCCGCGGCCAGGAGCCGCTGTTCCAGTCGCACATGTGGGACGGCTCGGCCGTGCCGCTGAAGGAGAACCTCCAGATCGCGGCCGAACTGCTGGCCGAGTGCGCCGCCGCCCGCATCGTCATGGAGATGGAGATCGGGGTGGTCGGCGGCGAGGAGGACGGGATCGTCGGCGAGATCAACGAGAAGCTGTACACCACGCCGGAAGACGCCCTGGCCACCGCCGAGGCGGTCGGGCTCGGCGAGCGGGGCCGGTACATGCTGGCCGCCACGTTCGGCAATGTGCACGGCGTCTACAAGCCGGGGCACGTGACGCTGCGCCCGCCGGTGCTGAAGGAGATCCAGGAGGCCGTGGGCCACAAGTACGGCCAGGACAAGCCCTTCGACCTGGTCTTCCACGGCGGGTCCGGTTCGGCGCTCGAGGAGATCAGGGAGGCCATCTCCTACGGCGTGGTCAAGATGAACGTCGACACCGACACCCAGTACGCGTTCACCCGGCCCGTCGCGGACCACATGTTCAAGAACTACGACGGCGTGCTGAAGATAGACGGCGAGGTCGGCAGCAAGAAGGTGTACGACCCGCGCAGCTGGGGCAAGGCGGGCGAGGCGGGCATGGCGGCGCGGGTCAGCCACGCCTGCGAGGACCTGCTGTCGGCCGGCCACCAGCTCAGCTGAGCCAGGGGACACGGGCTAAGCCAAAGGACACGAATGGAACGTCAGAACCTGCTGGGCGGCCCGCCGGCCACCTACCTGCTCCCCGACGAGGAGGCGGACGCCGCGCTGCGGGCGGGCGAGGCGCCGGAGAAGGTCGCGGCGCGCTTCCCGGCCTCCTCGGCGGCGTGGGCCGCGCTGGCCGCCCGCGCGTACGGCCAGGGCGACCCGGTCACCGCCTACGCGTACGCGCGGACCGGCTACCACCGCGGCCTGGACCAGCTGCGCCGCGCGGGCTGGAAGGGGCACGGCCCGGTCCCGTGGGAGCACGAGCCGAACCGCGGCTTCCTGCGCTCGCTGCACATGCTGGGCGCCGCGGCCGCGGCGATCGGCGAGGACGACGAGGCGCAGCGGTGCGATCAGTTCCTGCGGGACAGCAGCGCCACCGCCGCCGCCGCACTGACCGCCGAGCTAACCGGCCACGGCCCGGCCGCCACGCCGTAGCCGGCCGCCGCGCATCCCCGCAGGAGCTTTCCGGCCATAGCGGGGCGATGCGGGCTGGGTTACCTGGCACTTTTGCGGGTAATCTCAGAACGCAAGAGCCCCTGCCGCGACTTGCGCCTGAGCGGGGGCTTCATCATGCGAGGCCAGGCCGGGGTCCCGCCGGGAACCCAGCCGGAGCCTGCGCCAGCCGAAGGGATGCGCATGCCCGCCATCGTGCTTGTCGGCGCCCAGTGGGGCGACGAGGGCAAGGGCAAGGCCACCGACCTGCTCGGCGACCGCGTTGACTACGTGGTCAGGTACCAGGGCGGGAACAACGCCGGCCACACGGTCGTCATCGGCGACGAGAGCTACGCCCTGCACCTGCTGCCGTCCGGGGTGCTGTCACCGCACGTCGTCCCGGTCATCGGCAACGGCGTGGTTATCGACCCGCAGGTGCTGCTCGACGAGATCGACGGCCTGGCGGCCCGCGGCGTGGACTGCGCCAAGCTGCTCGTCTCGGCCGACGCGCACCTGATCATGCCCTACCACCGGGCCCTGGACAAGGTCACCGAGCGGTACCTGGGCAGCGCGCGGATCGGCACCACCGGCCGCGGCATCGGCCCGGCCTACGGCGACAAGATCGCGCGGGTGGGGATCCGCGTCCAGGACCTGTTCGACCCCGGCATCCTGCGCAAGAAGCTCGACCTGGTGCTGCGCGAGAAGAACCAGATGCTGACCAAGGTCTACAACCGGCGGGGCATCGACCCGCAGGCCACGGCGGAGGAGTACGAGCGGTACGCGGACCGGCTCCGCCCGTACGTGGCCGACACCGGGCTGGTCCTGGGCCGGGCGCTGGACCAGGGCCAGGTGGTGCTGCTCGAAGGCGCCCAGGCCACCATGCTCGACGTGGACCACGGCACCTACCCGTTCGTGACCTCATCCTCGCCCACGGCGGGCGGCGCCTGCGCCGGGTCCGGCATCGGCCCGACCCGGATCTCCGACGTCATCGGCATCGTCAAGGCCTACACGACCCGCGTCGGCGAGGGGCCCTTCCCCACCGAACTCCGCGACGAGCAGGGCGAGTGGCTGCGCAAGACCGGCGCGGAGTACGGCGTGACCACCGGCCGGCCGCGCCGCACCGGGTGGTTCGACGCGGTCATCGCCAGGTACGCGACCCGGGTGAACGGCATCACCGGCTACTTCCTGACCAAGCTCGACGTGCTGTCCGGCCTGGACAAGGTGCCGGTCTGCGTGGCCTACGAGGTGGACGGGAAGCGGTGCGAGGAGATCCCGATGACGCAGACCGAGTTTCACCACGCGGTGCCGGTCTACGAGTACTTCGACGGCTGGTGGGAGGACATCTCCAAGGCCCGCACGTTCGACGAGCTGCCGCCGAACGCGCGGACCTACATCACGGCCGTGGAGACGATGATCGGCGCCCCGGTGTGCGCGGTCGGCGTCGGCCCGCGCCGCGACCAGACCCTGCAGCTCCGGCCTCTCCTGCGGTAACCTCCGCGAGCCGCAGGTAGGCTCACGGCGTGCGCATTCTCGTCATCGGGTCGGGCGGCCGGGAGCACGCCATCGTCCGCGCCCTTAGTCAGCCGGCCGAGGGCACCGAGGCGGAGAGCCTGCACGCGGCCCCGGGCAACCCGGGCATCGCGGCGCTCGCCGAGACCCATCCGGACACCCGGCTGACCCCGGACGGGATCACCGCGCTGGCCCGCAAGCTCAGCCCGGACCTGGTGGTGATCGGCCCGGAGGCGCCGCTGGTCGCGGGGGCGGCCGGCGCGCTGCGGGAGGCGGGCTTCAGCTGCTTCGGACCGGACGCGGACGCCGCCATGATCGAGGGCTCGAAGTCCTTCGCCAAGCAGGTCATGACCGAGGCGGGCATCCCGACCGCGGCCTCGTTCACCTGCGCCACCGGCGCCGAGGCGGACGCCGCGCTGGCCGCGTTCGGGCCGCCCTACGTGGTCAAGGACGATGCCCTCGCGGCGGGCAAGGGCGTCGTCGTCACGGACGACCTGGCGGCCGCCCGGGCGCACGCGCGGGCCTGCGGCACGGTGGTGATCGAGGAGTTCCTCGACGGCCCGGAGGTGTCGCTGTTCGCCGTCTGCGACGGCGCCACGGCGGTGCCGCTGCTGCCCGCCCAGGACTTCAAGCGCGCCCGCGACGGCGACCAGGGCCCGAACACCGGCGGCATGGGCGCCTACGCCCCGCTCCCCTGGGTCCCCGCCGACCTGGCCGGGCAGGCCATGGCCAGGGTCATCCAGCCGGCCGTGGACGCGATGCGCCGCCGCGGCACGCCGTACCGCGGGCTGCTCTACGCCGGGCTCTGCCTGACCCCGGCCGGCCTGCGGGTGGTCGAGTTCAACGCCCGCTTCGGCGACCCGGAGACACAGGTGGTGCTGGACCGGCTGGCCACCCCGCTGGCGCCGCTGCTGGCCGCCGCCGCGGCCGGCGACCTGGCCGGCGCCGCCGCACCGCAGTGGCACCCGGGCGCGGCCGTCGTCGTGGTGATCGCCGCCGAGGGCTACCCGGAGAACCCGGTCACGGGCGACACGATCACAATCAATGATCCCGAACGGGCCGGGTTCACCCGCCCCGGCGCCCGCGACTCCCCCGGCGGGCAGGCGTATCTCCTGCACGCGGGCACGGCTGCCGGCGGCGCGGACGCTGGCGGGGCGGGCGGCACGGGCGCGGGCGGGGCGGGCGCCGCCGCAGGCAGGGGCAGGGGCGCGGGCCGGGCGGGTTACCTGGTGTCGGCGGGCGGGCGGGTGCTGAACGCCGTCGGCTCGGGCCCGGACATCGCGGCCGCCAGGGACGCGGCCTACCGCCTCACCGCCACGATCGAGCTGCGCGGCGGCTGGTACCGCCGCGACATCGCGGCCCGCCTGTGACAGTGCCCGCTTCCGGGCCTGTTTCCGGCGATGACCAGCCCGGCGCCGGCGACCAGCCGTCAGCCGGCGACCAGCCGCTGCGGGTCAGCACCCTCGAGCTCTTCTTCGACCTGGTCTTCGTCTTCGCGATCACCCAGCTCACCGGGATCCTGGCGCACGACGTGACGGTGGCCGACGGGTTCCGCGTGCTGCTCGTCTTCGGCGCGCTGTGGTGGATGTACGGCGGGTACGTCTGGCTGTGCAACGCGCAGATCCCGGCGCGGGCGCTGGAACGGCTGCTGCTGCTGACCGGCATGGCCGGCTTCCTCATCATGGGGCTGGCCATCCCGGACGCGTTCGGCCGGGACGGCGTCGCGCTCGGCGTCGGCTACCTGATCGTCGTCGTCATCCACGCCTGGCTGTACCAGCGGGTCAACGCGAACATCGCCAGGGTCGCGCCGTTCAACCTGGCGGCGGCGCTGCTGGTGATCGGGGCCGGGGTGGTCAAGGGCCCGGCCGCGTACGGCCTGTGGGCGGCGGCGCTCGCGGTCCAGGTGCTCTCGCCGCTGGTCCTCCCGGTGCGGGGCCGGTTCGCCATCCAGCCGTCGCACTTCACCGAACGGCACGGCGCGCTGGTCATCATCGTGTTCGGCGAGTCGGTCGTGGACATCGGGATCGGCGCAGAAGGACACCCGGTGACCGTATCCCTGGCCCTGTCGGCCGTGCTGGGGCTGGCGCTGACCGCCGCGCTGTGGTGGGCCTACTTCGGCGCCGAAGACGACGAACGGGCCGAGCAGGCCATGGTGGCCGCCGATCCGGCCGGCCGGCCCGCGCTGGCGCTGGCGGCCTACTTCTACGCCTACATCCCCATCCTGCTCGGCATCGTCGCGCTGGCCTCGGGGGTTAAGCAGGCCATCGTGAACACCGGGAGCACCCTGCCGGCCGGGCCGTGCCTGGCCCTGGGGTGCGGCGTGGCGCTGTTCCTGGCCGGCAGCGCGGCGTTCAGGCACGCGCTGCGGATCGGCGCCGGCCGCTTCCGGCTGACCGCGGCGGCGGTTTCTGTGGCCGCCTCGGCGGTCGGCGTGACGGTGAGCGCCGCGGCCGAGATAGCGCTGCTGACGCTGATCGTAGCGGCCGCGCTCGCGGCCGAGCACCGGGACCCCCGAAGGGGTCCCCCAGGGGGTCTGGGGGGACGGGTAGTCCCCCCAGGAGCAGGGGGGGTCTGGGGGGATCGTTCCCTCCGAGACAATAGAGCCATGATCGAGCGGTACACGCTGCCCGAGATGGGGCGGGTCTGGAGCGAGGCGCACAAGTACGAGCTGTGGTGCCGGGTAGAGACGCTGGTCCTGGCGGCGCACGCCCGGGCGGGCACGGTGCCGGCCGAGAGCGTGGAGCCAGTCCGTTCGGCTCCACCGCCGACCCCCGATGCGGTAGCCGCGGTGGAGGCGGTCACTGATCACGACGTGATCGCCTTCCTGACCGCCTGGGCGGACAACACCACGCCGCGTTCGGCCGCCGCCTGGGTGCACTACGGGATGACCTCCTCCGACCTGCTCGACACCGCGCTCGCGGTCCAGCTGGCCGAGGCCAGCGACCTGCTGGTCGCCAAGGCCACCCGGCTGGTCGCGGTGCTGCGCGATCATGCGCTGGCGCACCGGGACACGCTGCGGCCCGGCCGGACGCACGGCATCCACGCCGAACCCGACACCTGGGGGCACCGGGTGGCCGACTTCGCCTTCGCCATGGCGCGCTGCCGGGACCGGATCGTCCGAGCCAGGGACGCGGTGGCGGTCGGCACCCTGTCCGGCCCGGTCGGCAGCTATTCCAACATCGACCCGGCCATCGAGGCCGAGGTCATGCCCGCCCTGGGCCTGCGGGCCGCGGACGTGGCGACCCAGGTCGTGATGCGGGACGGGATCGCCGAGTGGACCGGCGCGCTGGCCCTGGCCGCCACCGTCTGCGAGGCGGTCGCGCTCGAGGTCCGGCACGGGCAGCGGACCGAGGTGCGGGAGCTGGCCGAGCCGTTCCGTTCGGGCCAGAAGGGCTCCTCGGCCATGCCGCACAAGAAGAACCCCATCCGTTCGGAGCGGATCGCCGGGCTGGCCCGGGTGATCCGCGGCTACGTGACCCCGGTGACCGAGGGCATCCCGCTGTGGCACGAGCGGGATATCTCACACTCCAGCGTGGAGCGGATCGCGCTGCCCGACGCCGCCATCGCCACCGACTACCAGCTGCACCTGACCATCGGGCTGGTCGAGGGGCTGACCGTGGACGCCGCCCGGATGCGGGCGAACCTGGATCTCACCGGCGGGCTGATGTACTCCTCCGCGGTCCTGCTCGAGCTGGTCAGCGCCGGGATGAGCCGCGAGGACGCATATGCGCTGGTACAGGCCGCGGCGAACCAGACCTGGGACACCGGCACGCCGTTCCGCGACACGCTGCGCAAGCAGGCGGCGACACGCGGGGTTTCTGTTCCCGAAGGGGCACTGGACTCCGCTTTCCGGCCTGAGCGGTATACACAGCGGCTTGCTCCGGTATTCGAGCGCCTCGCCCGGCTAAGCTAGCGCCCATGACTCTGGGACCCGAGACGAGTTACCGCGTGCGCGGAGGCGCTCCGCTGCACGGCACGGTTTTCGTGCAGGGCGCGAAGAACGCGGCGCTGAAGATGATCGCCGCGTCACTGCTCGCGGCGAATGGCCACACTGTCCTGCGGAACGTTCCGGCGATCGAGGACGTCCGCCGGGCCGTCGAGCTGGCCGAGGCGGTCGGCGCGGTCGTCGAGTTCCACGAGCCCGAGCGGACGCTGGTCGTCGACGCGTCCCGCCTGACCAGCCCGGTGCTCCCGGCCGAGATCGCGCGCCGGTTCCGCAGCTCGGTGCTGTTCGTGCCGGCCCTGCTGCACCGGTTCGGCGAGGCCGTCATCGAGGGCGTCGGCGGGTGCAACCTGGGCAACAGGAACCTGGACTTCCACTACCGCGGCTTCGCCCGGCTCGGCGCCGTCGTCGACGAGGGCAAGTCGGTCATCCGGATCAAGGCCGGCAAGCTGCAGGGCGCGCACCTGTACCTGGACACCCCGTCGCACACCGGCACCGAGAACCTGATCATGGCGGCGTCGCTGGCCCCCGGCCGGACCATCATCGACAACACCGCGCAAGAGCCCGAGGTGCTCGACGTCATCGCGTTCCTGACCAAGATGGGCGCGCGGATCACCGGCGGCGGCACCGGCTTCATCACCGTGCAGGGCGTGCACGAGCTGACCGCGGTCGAGCACACCGTGATGGCGGACCGGATCGACGCCGGCGTGTTCGCGATGGCGGCGGCGATCACCGGCGGCGAGCTCAACCTGGTCGGCGCCTCGCTCGACCACTTCGGGGTGGTCCGGTGGAAGCTGGAGCAGATGGGGGTGGAGTTCGCCACCAACGGCGCTGTGGTCTCGGTCCGGATGGACCGGGAGCTGCGCCCCATCAACGTCATCACCAGCCCGTACCCCGGCTTCGCCACCGACCTGCAGTCGCCGATCATGGCGCTGGCCTGCCTGGCCGAGGGCGCTTCCTACATCCGCGAGACGATCTTCGACGGGCGCTACACCCTGGTCGGCGAGCTGAACAAGATGGGCGCCAAGGTCGAGCTCGACGGCAGCGCGGTGGTCGTGCACGGCCCTTGCTCCTTCCGCGGGGCCGAGGTGGTGGCGCACGACCTGCGGACCGGCATCGCGCTTGTGCTGGCCGGCCTGGCCGCCGAGGGAGAGACCCTGGTCACGCCCGGCTACCCGATCGACCGCGGGCACGCCGCCATCGCGCAGCGGTTCAACGCCCTCGGCGCGGACATCACCGCCGTCACCGCCTGAGGCTTACCGGCGTTTTCGGCCGGCTTCCGCGGCGTGACACAATGCCCACGTTGCCCCGCGACGAAGAGGAAGCACGATGGAGCAGCTGACGATGCGCATCGGCATCGAGCCAGGCCTTGGTCTTGTCGGCCGGTTCGGTGACACGGTTATCCTGATCCCTCGCGGCCAGGCAACCGCCGGCCTGGACGAGGCCGCCCAGGAACTGCTCGGCCTGGCCGCCGAGGTCGGCTCCGACCGCCAGGCGCCGGCCAGCACGATCGCGAGCCGCCTGGCCGCCTGGGTTCTCGGCCACATGTCGGGGGACGCTCCCGCGTTCGGGATCGTGGCCCCGATGCGCGATGGCGTGGTCATGTTCCTGCGTGGTGCGGTGTGGTGCACGATCACCGAGGGCGGCTCGGCCCGCGCGGTATCCGGAGAGCAGGCTCTTACCTGGGTGGACCAGATCGTGCCCGGCACGTTCGAGCGGCTGGCGATAGGCGGCGTGGCCAGCCGGCCGGTACAGGCGGATCCGCTGTCCGACCTGAGGGACGGGGTGGTCCCCGGTCAGGGCTTCGTGCTGAGCCGGACCGCGGGTATCCCCGGACCGGAACCGGCCCTGGCCCCCGCCGAACTAGGTGCTAGCCTGGCTGACGCTCCGACCGCCAGGTCCGGCAGCTACGCGTGGCCGCCGTCCGAGGAGATGCCGAGGCAGGCGGCAGACCCGCCGCAGGAGCCGCAGGCGCCCCGCGCCGAGGCCCAGAACCACCAGGCGACGATGGTCGCGCGGTCCGGTGAACGCGAACTGGCGCCGCAGCCGTCCCCGGCCGTCCTGCCCACCACCGTGGCGCCTATGCCATCACGGCCGATGACGACGCAGCCGCCGCTGGGCGTGCTGACATCGGAGGACGGGCCGCCGATCGTCCTGGACCGGGTCTACGTCCTCGGCCGGGAACCGCACCAAGATCCCGCGGTGGAGAGCGGGGAGGCCTCGCCGGTTCAGCTGCCGGACCCCGACCACGTGATCTCGCGGGTGCATGCGTATGTCTCCGTGGAGAATGGCATCGTGCTGGTCCGTGACGCCGGCTCGATGCACGGGACCTACTCCAGCCCGCCCGGACCCGAGCAGTGGACGCGGATCGGCACCGACCCCAGCCCGCTCCCGCCCGGCTGGAGCTTGCAGATCGGCCCGCAGGTTTTCACCTTCTCCCCGGCCGAGCCCGTCGATGAACGGTGACGCCATCGGCGGTGGCACCGGGTGGCCGCCCCCGGCCGCGCGGCTCCGGTAGCGGCATGCGGGTCCTCATCCTCGGCGGCACCGTGTTCATCGGCCGGCGGGTCGCGCTGGAGTTGCTGGCCCGGGGCGACGATGTGATGGTCGTGCACCGGGGCCAGACTGAGCCTGCCGAGCTGTCCGGCTGCGCGCATGTGCACGCCTCGCGGGACGCCCTGGCCGGGGTCGCTGATCAGCTGCGGGCCTTCCGGCCCGACGCGGTGATCGACACCAGGGCGATGACGCGTTCTCACGCTGAGGCGGTGCTGCCGCACCTGCCGGACGTGCACCTGGTGCTGCTGTCACGGTCCGGGACTACGCGCGCCGCATCCTGGCCGCGGCGGGGCACGACGCGGAGCTCGTCACGGTGCCCGAGGAGCTCGTGCCCGAGGACATGGAATCGAGCCGGAGCATGGCCCAGCACTTCCTGGTCGACAGCCGCAAGGCGGTGACCGTGCTCGGCTGGTGGCCGAGCGACCCGGCCGAGACCATCGGAGTATCGGTGCGCTGGCACCTCGCCCACCCGCCCGCCGGCTCCGGCCAGGACTTCTCCCCCGACGACCGCGCCCTGGCCGCCGCCGCACCCTAAGGCGTGGCGTTGCGGCGGGGGAAGGCGCGGGCCACGGCCAGGAAGGCGTCGTTGGCATCGGCATCGCCAATGCTGACCCGGGCGCCTTCTCCGGCGAACGGCCGTACCGCGATGCCCTGCGCCTCACACGCCGCGGCGAAGTCCATGGTGTGCTCACCCAGCCGCAGCCAGACGAAGTTGGCCTCGGTCGGGGGAACGACCCAGCTGTCGGCGACCAGGGCCTCGCGCACCCTGGTCCGCTCCTTGACGGTGAGCTCGACACGCTCGAAAAGCTCGTCCTCGGCGGCCAGCGACGCCACCGCGGCCGCCTGCGCGATGCTGTTCACGCTGAACGGCAGCATGGTCATCCGGACCGCGGCCGCGACCGGCTCGTGCGCGATCAGGAACCCGGTCCGCAG
>WNGG01002088.1_pt1 | contig 22726 bp, 41 predicted proteins | sample 5400661 | NCBI WGS metagenome assembly WNGG01 (sample SAMN13153372, study PRJNA577476) | soil metagenome | isolation source: 100 cm soil or saprolite under Garry oak tree replicate 1 | place: USA:California | collected 2016-06-15
GTGCTCGTCTTGCTCCAATGGCCTCTACGCTTGCGCTTCGATGCTTCTGTATCTTTTTGAGTTTTGTGTATGTTGAAGTGGAGTAGCGAGCGTTGCGTATCTTATGTAGATTTTGCGTAAAGTGCAAGTAATGCCCGTGGTTGTTTGCTGTTACGTACATCTGGTTTGTTCTTGACAGGTTGTACGTATGATATACAACTAAAAAAATTACTTATTCCAGCCCATTAAGAATTTAACCCTTGTGTTTCTTATCATCTTTATATTCCTAACATGCATCTTAAACATTGACTTAGAACATCCGCACATTTTAATAAGATTAATATGCCCATTCCTCACGCAAACATATATCATCTCTTCTTTACCTTCTTCTGGAAAAGCCTTTTCTTTGTTCTTGCATCCTTAACCCATGTCTTTTTTCTTTCATGCCATTTCTCTGATAACTTTCTTTTTGCTGGAATAGGTGTTTTTCGTTTCACTTTGCTACTCCCAAGTCTTATACTTCTTCTCTAGTAACTTCTCTGCTTTTATTCTATTAGATTCCTGTATAGCCATGAGCCGTAAGTTTACTGCAATAGTCTCTGTTTGCTTATCATCCAAATGCCACAGCTTTTGTACTTCTTCTGCTAATTCGATTGACTTATTGATAATACCCGCTAGTGGGTCTATGGGATCATGTTTTAGCATCCTTCTCTCCTTCTTTCATTGCTTTCTCAAGACTGGGGAATGCTTTACCCCAAGCCCCAACAATGGCTTTCGTGTTTTCCCTGTACCTTTTCAAGAATATCCTCACTGGGATAAGCACTATCAGCAAGAGCATGCATAACATGATCCATTGAACCAATAGGTCCTGATGAATGGCATATATGCTAATCACTATACCGAATAGTATACCAACCATCAATAATCCCTTCCGTATGCTCTCACATACTGTACATCGTTCCATATCTCAAGATGTACGATATACAGTTTAGCTAGCAATCGTTTCATCCATCGTTCGTGTTGCTTCTGTTGTTTCTTTGTCATAACATAATCCACTTTATTAATTCAGCACTAAGCAACTGTACCTTCCATATCTTCTCAAGAGTATTGGAATTATCCTCTAAGCATTCCTTCATAGCCAATTGAAGATCACGCCGTATCTCCTTCGTTGTCTTGTCCTGTACTTTTGGGTCAACGTGTGTCTGTGACATAACCTTGCTCCTTAAAGTCTACTGGTTTACACCATTCAATAGCAGCGATCAGTTGCAAAAGTGATACTTTCACCACGCCATACATTGAATCCTCTGCATTATCTTCTGGGTCACGGATAACAATTTCTACCCAGTAGTTAGGTGCTTCGCATTCAGGTGTCTCGAATGTTATCTTGCCTCTACCGAGTGCATCAGGTATAAAAAACTTTCCCATAATCTTGCTCCTTTACAATTCGGCGCGAAAAAGGGCCTTACATTTTCGAGAATGTATGATACTCTAGAGGATTCCATTATACCAGAAAGGAGCCAGATCTCCCCGAACCAGCTCCTTTCAATGCCAGTATGCAGTACCTGCCTAGCAATTATTGTACAGACAAGAGGACCCCCTTTCATTTTGTGTGGACTGATAAGCTATCCTAGTGATGCGCGCGTTTCCTAGGAAACACCGGGTTAGTTCCTGCTTTTCGCCTATCAATCCTCCAGCTCCATCATAACAAAAAACCTCCTACCAGTAAACTAGTAGGAGGGAACCGGACCGCCCGGTTATTGACGATGTGGCAAGCCACACACAAATTATCTTATGGGACGGCTTATAGCCAACCCCTTAATTTGTATAATAGCAGGGGTAGGACTCGAACCTACGATCTCAAGGTTATGAGCCTTGCGAGGACTCCACTCCTCTACCTTGCTAACATCGATTATACCAGAACTGTCAATCTCTCTCATGAAACTTAGACCGCATGTACTCGTCTGAGACCTCCGCTTCCTTGCGCGGCTTCCTGATCACCGTGACTATTCCGTCCCTAATAACCTCTCTGATCACAGGGACCTCTTTAACGATGATACGAGGAGGAGCATCCCGCCGCCGTCTCATCCTGAGGACAACGGAGAGTACGGCGGCATTGACGGCAAAGGCTAGGGCTATGATCAGCATGGTTAGAGTATGGATCATAATCCGGATTCCATGTCTCTCAAGACGCTTTGTATCTCTTCCCAACGCCTCTCAAGTATCCTAAATTGTTCGTGTACCACACCTATCGGCATCAATTCCGATTTGTCTGCAACAAGTGGATCCATGACCCACTGCATAGCTTGTAGGTGTATTTTGATTTTGTTTGCCATTGCCTTGGCATGCCTTGCTTGTGCCTTGTCCATGTATTTACACCTTTCTATTGAAATTGCAATTAAGCGTCATTTGTTGCAAGTCATATAGTGATAGGTGCCCGGCTCATACTGGTCTGCTTCGTTTTCCAGGGAGAACTTTACATCCTGATGAAACTGGACACCAAAATTCTTGTTTCCTGCAGCGTTCTCCATATTGGTAAACACAGCTAGATCAACAGTATCGCCCTGAACTCCTATCACCATAGCCGCTAGATGCCTCTGGTTGTATGCAACATAGTGGACTATCACGCCCTCCATTAACCTCTTCATTTTCAAGCTCACTTTCAACTAAGGTGAATTTCTGGAAACTTTCCGTTCTTTTCTCAACTCGCGGATCTTCTTTTTCCACTCCTTGGTAAGGATGGCATATGCCTTGAATGTCTTAGCATCTAAGCCAATCAAGCTAGGAGCAGCAAAACCTAGATCATACTGCACCGGATCATCTGTATCATCAAATTGCTCTATAAAATCACCATAGAGCTGGCCTATGATACAAGCCGTGCAGCTCTGCATGTTCAACTTGTCCAATTCGATCTGATAAGGCCAGACCGAAGGATCATTGTCCTCATCTATAAACCGGATCCCAGCGGTAATTTGTTCCTCAAACATTTTATTCTCCTAAGAAGCATTAGTTGAAGAAGCTCTCAGCCCATATAAAATCACAACCAGCCGCCGCCGCCGCTTCCTCATCCTCTGGTCTATCTCCTACAAAAAGCGTCTCATCTGTTTCAGCTTCAAAGTCTCTCATCGCTTCTAAGAGCATTCCCGGGCCGGGCTTTCTCCTATTGTCCTGATACGCATATTGACCAATAGTGGCTTTAGGATGAGAGTAGCAGATATATAAGCCGCCCGGGACGATGCCAGCCTCTTCTATCATTCTGGTGAGCTCTCGTAGGATATCGGCGGCTTGCATGTATCCAAAAGCAACGCCGCCCTGGTTGGTAGCTATAGCCAGACGGATACCTTGCTGTTTCAGCTCTCGCAACTTCTCTAAGCGGCCCGGTAGCCACTGCCAATCACTAGCCTCTTTGCGGAATGTTGCTCCACTCTTAGTGGTAACGAGCGTTCCATCCGTATCAAAAATGATTAATTTAGGTTCCAATTTATTCTCCTAACCGCAATTTCTTGCAATTACAACTGGTAACAGACCACTTTCCCCCGTCGAGGCTTTTCACGATTTGACTGAGGCATCACACGTGAACGGCCAGCCTTACCAGCCGCACTCATGCGTTTATAATGCCCAGTGGCTTTATCATATGCATACCTACATGCCCGATTACAGAAGTGTTTCTTCCATCGTAATTCGTATTGATGAAAAGGCCGCGTAAGTTCCTTCTCACAAAAATCGCAGATTATTTTAATCATGTTCAGCTCACTTTCAATTCATACGATGATAGCGGGGCCATCGTCCGTATTTCGTCGAGGAGACGGATTCATGATCTCGCACTCTTCTGCATTCCAGCAAGCGGGATCAATACTTTGAGCTATGATAGCCTGATCAGGAGTAAAGCCAGCCGCGTCACGTTCCGCCTCATCCCTATCAGCCACGTTGTATATAGCATTCAGTGTAACTGTACATGAACGGCATATAGGCGTAAGCAGCCATTCATTGTGTACTGGATTATAGTAAGCCAGCGCCACTTTTGCCGTATTCAAGCAGTCTAGCGTTGTACATGGCATCTCTACATGGATTGCAATGCTTTCTTCTACAGACTTTCCGAGAAATCGCTGTTTCTCTTTAGCGTTCCTAAATTTGTCCTTCATAGCTCTCCTTAATGCAACTCCAATTCTTCAATCCTTACCAAGCCAGACCGGATAGCAAAAATAGCCAGACTCACACGCTCTTGGATGTCGAGACACCAACGTATCTCTTTTAAGTACTTGTTGACCGTACTAAGCTCAATGTGCCGTGCTTTACCTATTTCATAGTTGGTATATCCATTCGCCACAAGCTTTAACACCTCTTGGTGTGGGCCTGACAATTTCAATGCCTTAGTCTGTTCTTGGTTCAAGGTCTCTCTCTCCTACAAAACTTTGATTTAATCAACTATACCATACAAGCACTAACTTGACAAGTACTAACCAGAATAGCTATAATTCTACTAGTCCTTAGAAAGGAGATAACAATGTTGGCCGAGTTGACTCAACTCAAAAAACTTCGTATGGAGATGGAACCTCGTATAAGTCAGGAAGATATAGCACGATTTGCTCATATAACGCTCGTCACTTACCGCAAAGTAGAACATGGAGGAAATACCACCTACTCTACTGCTAAAGCCATTTTGAAGGCACTGAACAGCTTTAGAGCGATGAGTAGACCTCGTTTAGAGGAAATTCCAGAAACGGAAATTCCGAAACTGTTTAACTTAATGTAGTGTCGAGGCTAGGTAGGACTAGCCTCTAGCAGTCCAAGAAAGGATCATTCTTTTATGGACAACCGACCACATCTTACAGCAAACCGTAAAGCCGTTGTAAACATCTGTAAGTTCTTCGGAGTAGTGATTCTTATCGGGGGTGTAGTCTATTCCGAAATTCTGTTTCTAGGAATAGTGTCCGCACTCTTTCCTAGTGGGCCAATGGCAATTGGCGCAATGCTTGGCGCGGTCACAACAGGCGCAAGCATCCTTGTGCTTGTCCTTGCCAAGTCCACATGGTTTAGACCAGGCACTCAGCTTGCGGTTGCTTGGATCTTTACGGGCGTTGAGGTGACAATCCTCATCCTGAATGACATTTTGGCTTATCAGATACACCAGGGAGGACACCTTGATCAGTACATGGCTGCATGGAGACTCTTCTGTGTAGCGGCTCCCGTGGTCTCTGTAATTGGCTGGATTTTATGCTTCTACTTCGATCCTGAAAGAGCCATCGAACACAAAAGAATGGAGATGGAAGATAATCAGGCCAAGTCTCAAATCGACTTTGAGACAAAGATGCATCACAAGGTCCTAGCCGCACGTTACAAGGCCGCCGATATGGTAGGAGTCAAACTCGAGGAAAAAATTGAGACTCAACTCAACTATCACCTTGAGAAAGCCGCTGCAAAGTTCGCTGCAAAGGTTGCCAGTGATTTTATCGGCGAGTCCGTTCCTCATACCGAACTTATGGGGAGCAAGCCACCTAAGCAGCTCTCAGGTGGCAAAGTAGTTGACGCCGATCCCGTTCAGGAAGCCGCTAGTCCAGATACCCGAGTCGATCCATATGGAGTGAAAAAGCAAGTGGACAACGAGAAGAAAAAGAAGCCTCTTGTAGATTTCAGCTTACCAAAGGGCGTCTCTTCAAAGATGACACAAAAAATTGACACTGCTGTGGCTGACCCTGAAGAGGACCCTATCGAAGAGGAGGAAATTGAGGAACCGGACTATGGAGAACCGGCAAAGAAGGACCTCACTTCCATGAGCATGGACGAAGCTTGGCAAGAAATTGATAGCAAGAATGCAGAAGCACCTGTTGAAGCACCAACTAAGAAGGGCAAGGGTGGCAGGAAACCAAAAAACGTCACTCGGCGCGAAGTCCTCGGACTGGAAAACCGGGACGATTAAGTACCGAGTTAGTCCACGCGATTAAGTGGGTCAAATGGATTGACACAGGGGAACCTAAAGACCAGTGTCCTTGGAAAAACCCATATCAGTTCCGTAAGCACCGCCCAAAGCCAGAAATTGAGGCTAGGGCACGTGAGATTGTGAAAGGAGAATAAATTGAGAAAAATTGAGATTTGAGCACAAGTTCGATCTCAATTTTTTCCTTTTTGGAATGGTTTTAGATTAGTTTTGAAGCCAGTGAATAGCCTGTCAAAACTTACTCACTGGCTTGTCCTTTTGGAGGGACATATGCATACTATCACACTGCCTAAAACAGTGCTTTTAGGCTTGGTTTTAACTCTTTTATTAATCGCTTTTAGTGCCGACTCTTGCGATAGTTATAAGACCAGAACAGACTACCGAACTATGGCCTGGAATGACGCTTTGAACGCGGGAATACCGCCTCAATTGTTTGTCAACCAGATTCAATGGGAAAGCGGATTCAATCCTAATGCCAGAGGGGGAAGCGGAGAAATTGGAATAGCTCAATTTATGCCTCAGACGGCTAGGGGGCTTAGTATCAATGCTTATGATCCGGTCGATAGTTTGCGAGGCGCAGCTGGTCTCATGGGTCGTTACTATGCTAGGTATGGCTATACTTATGACAAGGCATTAGCCGCTTACAACGCTGGTAGTGGTACGGTTGATAATGCGGTGTTATACTGGAATTGGAAAGCTCATATACCCGCCTCAACAGTCCGCTATATCCATGCAATTATGGGCTATTAAAGACTGTAAACGAGGATCGGGGGGAAACCTTTCACTCTGATCCTCAATTCTCCAAACTGGTTACCTTGCGGATTCTCAATTAAAAGTTCCAACCAGTCTTCACGACCTTGTTCAAACCTCAACACTGATAGATCAGTAGTTCCATACCTTACAACAATTCCGATTTTTCGCTGCTTGATCAACTCGTTGAGAATATGATAGAGATCCGGAATCGTTGCGAATTTGACGATAGCCTCAAGAACAGGCGCGGTTTGCTCTTTATAAAAGCTCTCATCTATCACGGCTTGTCCTCCATATGAATATAAATTTCTTCCCCTATCATTGTAATAAATATCTTCTTTGCCCTTAATGCATTATAGACACTTTGAATTATACCATTCAACTTGACATTCTCTTTTTCCATATCATCTAATCGTCGTCTAAGCGATTCCGACTCCTCTTTCATAGCGGCTATAACGTTGCTTTGCGTCTGCTTCAAGGCTTCCTCATATTGTGACTTGCCTCTTTTCAAGAAATACCAACCACCTACGAGCATAGCCAAAATCATAAAGAGAAGATCAGGCCAGCCACCCATAGAAGGAAGAGGCAAAATATCCATAAGATCAACTCCCTATCGGCGGGGGACTCGGATTTTTCGATGGAAGCATAAAGACCACTGACTCTATAGCCGCATCAATAATATCCTCAGCAGGAAGCGGAACATGGAACACTTTGAAGAATCGAATGGTTAAAGCCATAGCCAGTTGCTTTTTCGCCGCATTGCTTGAATTGAGACTGACTTGCTCAACTTGATGAACAGCGATTGTCGCGAACTCCTTTAGGACCTCATGCTGCTTACTAGGTAGCTTGTTCGCTAGCATTTGACCAATAGGATAGGCCAAGTGCCAAAGAACAGGCCAAGCAATAAGGACTACCATGCTTATCCATTGCGCCACTGTCAAACCCATGGTAAACTTCTCCTTATGATTATTTCCCTTCTTATCCTACTTTTCATTATCTCTCTCTTCCTTCCGATCAGAACACCTGATCAGGAAGAAGGATCAACAGACTAGATCCCTATAAAGATAGCTACACCTGTGTGCGCTCCTGCTATATTGGCGTCTAGTATCCGATTGAATACTGCTGTGATAACACCCGCTGCAAAGGCTTGTAGCGTTGCACCACCTGCTGACGATCCCGCCGACGATCCCGTTCCCCACGTTATTTGATTTGCGCTCAAAGACGCTCCTCCATTTTGATTGACGAACAGGGGGCCACATCCCATATTGAGCCAACCCGCTCCAAAGTTGAAGCCAGTCTTTAAACTCAAAGATTTGCTTCCACCTGAATTATTATAATTATTATGCTGAACAACCACTACCTTATATATACCATAGTGAAATTCATTTGTTGCCATCACACCACTTGTGCCACCTGCTATCGTTTGTTGTACTCCTACACAGTTTTGCATCAGATTAGCATCAAATGATGACTGCAAAGTACCATCACTCTTTAGAAACTGTATAACATCTTTACTTGTTATACCTTGCAAATTGGTATTATTTGACGCATCAACACCTAATACATTTCTTGCAGTTCCACCACTATCTTTCCATTCTAACGATTTAGCGTTATTATAAATACTATTTCCAGTTGCGTCTATTGTTACTAATGAATTGCCATTTTTATCATAAATAACCGTTTGATTATTCTTCGGATGGTGCTGAATGAATGTGTTTCCACTGCCATCTACACCGAAGATGTTTCCTTGTGTAGCATCCGATGACTTACCAGTAACCAGGCTCGAGTTGCCAAGTCCGAGCGTACCTGCAATAGTAGCTGCTTGGTCTACCTGCAATGCGCCTAGGATTTCCGCAATGAAACCCGCAGCACCAAGTTGTAGAGGAATAGTTGCATGGGGACGTGAAAGGAATATCTGAGTGAGGACACTAGACAGCCACTGTAGCGCCTGAATGGTTCCATCATTTTTGACAATGATGTTGCTCCCGGGGCTCCCTGAGAGTGTTGCCTCGATAATAGTTGCTAAAGTATTATTATCGTTTTGAAGTGTATTGGCTGATCCCGTACCGCTTGTATTGACCGTGTTTCCGATGTTCATCGACAACGGAAGCGGTCCCTCCGTAAATGTTCTTTGACTAGCCTCCGACGGTTCGTAGACTTCTCCCGTAACCAATGAAACGGGCGTACCTGATGTTGCAAGCTGAAAAGATTTAGTCCACTGGATGTTACCGGGTAAAGGCAAATAATAATAGCGAAAATACCAAGGAGGAAGATTTGCCGTGTCACCCCCTGGCAGTTCTAACTTGAGCCCATTCAAGCTATGATTAAAAAGGACAACTACAGAGCAAGGATTGACCGTCTGGGTCACAATCTGACCACTCGCCGCGGCACTCGGGTCAAATGATTGAATCGTCCTCATGCAGCAACCGCCGCCGTTGCACCTGCTTGACCAGCCACCTGCACTAGACCAGAGCCGGACGCCGCATTCCACAAGAGGCCAGCCACCAGAATGAGACCAATCGAAATAATTGTGCCACGAAAAAACAATGGCATAAGATTGTCGATTACTGTTGTGGCAATACTCCTGACAGCCGTTCCAGGCGCGTTCAAGATGTTATTGCCATCGTCATACCAGATAAGTCCCGGGAAGGTCTCCAACTCGTCCAGGGCCAGTGCAATGCCAGCGAAACCCGGGAAATCAGTAAGGAAGAGACGCGCGATTGCTACCGGGTCCTTTGGATCACTGGGAACCCCTGATGTATCCGTAGGAGACGCGCCACCTTCTCCTATACCAGTAATGTTGGCCGCTTTTGCTTCCGCAATGAGAGGCGATGGGTCAGGCCCATAGGGAATCTCTCCTATAGGGGATTGAGTATAGTTCGTAAATTCTCCAAAATGCGCATGCGGTCCGGTAGACCAGCGTGGGTTAGTAGGATGGTGTCCGCCGCTGGTTTGTCCGCCCGTTAGTCCAATTTCTTGACCAGCTAGCACGTGTTCACCTGGTTGCACTTCTATCATGTCCAAGTGGTAGACATACTCTTGCGGACGATTCGGCTTATCAGGCTTTAGAAAGACTTCTCCACCCCAATCCTGATAGTCGGCTTTCTGAATTGTTCCACTCTCTAGGAAGAAAAAAGGCGTGTCTAGAGGTGTGCCGATATCCTCAGCATAGTGCGGCGTGTCAGTACCGGGTCCCTGGTAGCCCGTGATATAGCCATGCGTGAGAGGAAAGTTGTACCACGCGTTTCCAGTGCCCTTAGAGCCCCCTGAGAGAGTCAAATAGCGGCGATAAGCACCTGATGTGTAAGTAGACCAGGGCGTAAACGATGTACCTCTGTTGCTAATTCTGTAGCCTTGCTGAAACGAGCATAGCGGATCATAAGCGCAACTGTCGGTTACCTCTGCATGCCAGCGCGAGTTGATCTGCAGGATGCCACGGTCAATAGACCCGTCTGTATTGTGGCCCTGCGCTAGCGTATTAAGCGATGATTCAGCTTGCGCAATGGCTACGATCGTGTCGAGACCAGATCCGGTGAATCCAGCCGACGCCGCGTATTGTCTCGCTCGTGCTACAGAAATGATCAACTACTTATTCCTTATGCCGCTTTTTCTTCTCTATTGCAGGTACGTGAATAGTTTCATCTACGGGAATATCATCAGAGAGATTTTCAAGAGAGATCTTCAAGAGAGATCTCATCTGTTGTCGGCTCCTCCGGCGCAGGTTCGTCCTCTGGCTCTGGTTCCAAAAAGACTTGATCTCCAACTCTCAAGCTCTCTAAGCTCACAATATGCGGATTGAGCTTTGCGAGATGCTTTTTCTTTTCGATATGTTCATCAGGCGAAAGCTCCCCATATTCAGATCTGATGATATTGTCTATGTTGTGTTCGCCAGTTGTGTGAATCGATTTCCTTGCAGTCATAAAATGACCTTTCTTTCTAAGCATGATGGGGAGAATTTGTTACTGGTCCCCCCTGACCAGATGTGAGCAGATAGACAAGTTGTGAACCGGGCGTCTGGTACCACATGCGCCCACTTACCCCTGATATGTATTTAGTCCCAGACGGCAATGGGATAGGTGTCACCTTCCCAGTCAGACGGTCCTTATAGCTTGCAGGCGGTACAAATTGAATAGCAGGTCCTAGCAGACCATCCGTGGGAATAGCCGCCGTTGGTTGCGGTTCAATTGGATGCTCAATGGGAGCAGAATGATTGTCTATTGTCGTGGTAGTCGATGTAGTTGTAGGACTGTTCACGGCTGTCCCTACGCTCTGTGTGGCATCCTGCGCAGCGCTATTGTAGCTTCCAGACACATTCTCAGTGATAAAGGTATCACTGACCGCCCTATACACGATTGGATGACCACTAGCATCCATTGCCAGTCCAGACAGATCCGCCCCCGCCGTTGTAGGAGTTGCTGTTTGTGGCGGCGTCTTCTTTAGGAAAAGAATGCCAACTAGGAGGCCTCCGACCAGGAGCAGGACAAGCGTACTATGCTCTTGTATCCATTCCCACGTATTCATTTATTTGCGCACCCCCTTCCTAGGTTCGGCGCGGGCGCTCTACTCGCTTTTGGATAATTCGGCTGGTCATTATTCTGGTAACTTTGTACAACTGTATACCCCGGTACGCTTTGCAGACGCGGCGGAGCAGACGCGGGTAACATCTGATAACTACCTTGCGCAAGGACAAGCCGATAGCTATCATCGGCCATGATCAGGCGCGGGTCAGCCACGATACGAGCACGCGGCGCTTCAGGGATATATTCCCATTGTCTGATCGGTACCTGTTGTACCGCTGGTCTGTTTTTAATTTGAGCAGTAAGAGCAGATACCCCCGGATCCAAATTGGTCTTCTGTAGTGGCTGACCAACTACCGACAAATTTTGACCAGGTGACAGATACATCGGATCGTGGGGCGGCGGCGGGACCCCCTGCGATGGATTAATGACCCGATTAAACCACATATTCAGCCGATTGCGGACATATGTTTTGTGAGACATTAGAACACCCCAGTTGGTAGCGTAGCACCGCTTGGATAGTTCGTAGCGTTGCCTTGCGCATTGCGCCCCGTAGCAGCATAGCTTATCGTTTGGATCATATGCCCAAACGCAGCTACAAATGTACTCGCCCCGACAAAGTACAATACAACGATCAGAAGTGCACTAATCATGAAAAAGTATTTTAACGCCTGCGGTCCCATTATTTTGTAACCCCCGTTGGTACTGGAGTACCTAACGGCCCTAAAGCCGCTACTATATATTTGTACTGTGTAACAGCTAGAAATATGATCAATAGCCATAGCCAATAGTAGATGAACACATGGCCTAGGCGCGTCTTGTTAAGTCCAGCTAGTATGACAATCGCCACTAACCAACCTAAGAGCCATTTGTATGCATCAGTCCAAGCATTTCCGCTTGTATCTACCGCCATAGCTAATCCCCAAAATCAGGCACAAATGGCGTGGTCACTTCTACAGGAACAGAAACAGGCGTTGCTCCTCCTCCTCCAACATTCGGAAGTAGCCCCGGGATACCCGACTGTTGTGCTGCTTGTTGATAGAGATTGGTCTCCTGATCTTTAATCGATTGTGACCAGCCTACCTGACCAGTGAGGATACCCCACAAGAGTTGGAGTCTCGTCTGGTTGCTATCATTTACAGGTACCACAACCCAAATGAAAAAGAGCAGGATGAACACAAGGAGACCAATGCCGCCCGGTGTTTTTGCGGCTGATGCCCAATCTGTCACACGCCTGGCACCATTACCCATCTGACCCGCGGCGTCCGTCCAGAATGGCACATTTGGCTTCACAAGCGGCTGATCTTCATGTTGCTCAGGCTTCTCAGTTTCGTTTGCTTTGAGCAGATCATCTTGAAGTTGGACAAGATCCGCCTCCGTGATCTGATTATTATGTTTTTTGAGGTGATAAGCCACACCACCTCTCAACACTCCCTCGTCAATCTTCCCTACATGCTTTGATGCAATCTGATCAATACGCTTGTTTAGCTGTACATCAGAGAGATATGATCTCTTTTGCACAACAGACGTAGGAGTCGGACCATCAGCTTGACGTGCTTTCTCCTCTACCTTCTCCTCAGCATCCTTCTTGGCAGGTTGCTCAGGTTGCTCAGGTTTACGGTGCCGTGCCGTATATTCCTCTATCTGTCTCTCAGTTTCTTCCATGTCTCTCCTAAAACGAGCCGCTAGATCCACCGCCCGGGTACGTATTCGGCCCTAAGATAGCAGGCGCAAAGGCAACCGCAAAAACCTTGCCTACGCTTCCCTGAAACCCGATAATGATCAGGAAAAATCCTAGCAAGAGCAGCATGAACCAGGCCCCCGTCTGTTTCATTGGCCCCTAAAGAAGAAATACCAGATAGCCGCGCCTATTGCGATGAGCGTCAATGTTTTTTTACTAGGCATTGCTTGTCTCCTGTCATGAAAATGACAATTGTGAAAAACTGTTCAGAAAACTACGAACCTGAGATAATCCCCGCCGAGTTGACATATACGAGGAACGTCTCGACACGCGGCGTCACACCTGAAAGCGTAGCTCCAAGTGAGTTCACTTGGAGACCATAATGGATATCAGTCCATCCTTGCTTGTTGGGATCAGTGTTCAACACATGCGTGCCGTTCATATTCGCGGGATCGGCCTCGTTGTAGACAGGCGCGTACACCCACGGGACGACACCTTGCGGTAGGTCTTGCTCCATAATCGCATAGCGCAATTCTGAGAAGTATTCCTGGATACTCATGTTCGTACCCACGCCGTACTTCCAGAAGAGATTAAAGCCTGTTGAGTCGCGCCCGAACTCGATCACTTGGATATTGGATTCCAATGCGTAGTCAGAAGCTTGCTGACCATCTACCAGCACTGAGATTGCATAGTAGATCTGATCCAGAATGGTGATCTTCTGTCTGAGGATGTTCCCCGCTGTGATGGGATTCAACGGCACATCAACAAAGTATTGAACGGTCCCCATGCCACCAAGATTAATCGGAAGTGCATTCACTCCGCTATATGAGGTTCCGTCTCTGTATCTCGCAATGAGAGACACTACAGGCGCAACGCCACTAGTGAAGGTCACGGCATGGCCAGTACCAGACACGGCGTACCACGTGTTCAGGATTGGATCATTCCCTAGAAGTTGCGCAGCACACTGGATATTAATCTGACAAGTAGTAGAGGACCCATCAATCGGAAGAAGGCCGCGTACATCTTGGACATGAAGCGCATTCAAGGGGACATAAAATTCCAGTGTGACGAGCTGGTTTGTAGACGAGACCGGAAGTGCTCCCTGAGTTAAGTAAGAATCAGTAGGGGTATTGTGCGTACCAGCTAGAACCGAGTTAGGCCAACCAGGTTCGAGAGGTCCCGTCAATCTCTGTAGGATGTTGATGTGGTAAGGCCGTAGTTTCGCCTGTGTACCATTGTAGATAACGGTGATATTGTCTATCAGTGCAAGTTCACGCGTTTTTGTTGCTGCATAGACCGCCGATGTTCCCACAGCAAAATCAAAGTTCCCAGTGACTCGGACCCAAAAGCCCTCGAGGAAGGCATTTTCTGCGGTCGGAACATTGAACGGCAAGGTTTGACCGAGTGCGTAGTTTTGCTGCGTTCCACTACCACTAGCCGGAGGGCATACCGCCTTCTTGAAGATGGTCTTCTTCATGTAATTCCTGTTAATAGTCACCAGGGCATCCTGATACGCGGCTTGTGCGGCTTGCTGCTGAGCAGGTGGCAATTGCGCGAAATACTGCGCCCGGGCTTGTGGGGATAATGAAGCGAGTTGCGCTCCCGTCAAGGGAGTAGGCGCTTGTGCTACTGCCATTGCATGTCTCCTTTTCTCAAAGTTACATTTCGATCACATATTTGTTACCCATGTGATCAGTTATTTAATTGTCAGGAATTCGACCATCCGCTAGGCGTTGTCCTAGCAATTCCTTTTTGGACAAGTCCAGATACAGGACTCGGCGCAAATTGGATGATCAAATGTGATGCTCCATAGAGTGCAATGAGCATGAATGCAAGCACTCCTAGCGAAACAAGGAAGCCGACAACCGTCTTCTCCATACTCTCTCTCCTTATTCATAGTCCGGGTCAACTGTATCCCGCACAGCTATCGTCCATTGTCTTTTTTCCTCAGTACTAAGCTTTGTAGCAACAAATGTACTATCTTTGACATAAAGCAAAATACTAAAGATCTGAAAGACAAATGGCGAATTCAACACTATATCCTCATACATATCCCTCTCCTTATGCTGCAAAAAATTCTTGATGATTAGCGTAGTAGTGGCCCGGGCCGTCCTGATCGGTACGCCTATGGAAAAATCCGTACTTATGCGGCGGATCATTCCCCCATTCTTTCTCCGGTCTCCGTAGCAATTCGTCAACCTTCTTGGCATCGTGTCGGTTAAGAAGTCTAAACCGGACAACGTGCGTAGTCTGGCCTAATGTGACTCGCGGGATATAAGCCGCTTCCTGTGTACAGGAGATCAGACTTATCCCGTGCTTTCCTCCCTGTTTTGATAGCAGGAAGTACCCCCGTGGAAACGAGCGCCCACTCATCCCACCTAATGAGGACAACTCGTCTATGAGTACAATTGCGGGTTGTTCCGCTCTGAGTATTTTGGTTAACCATTCGTCGTATGCCTCCACGTCGTCTATTGGAGGTCTCCATACCTGAATTCCCCCGGGCCGATACATAGGGTCCGGTGCTTGCTCTGTTTCCAGATGTTGACCCGGGAAGTGACGGAAGTCCTTATCATTCGAGCTATCCAAAATGTACGTCCGCATAGCCGGGTATGACGCTCTAAGGTTGGCTATCAGCTCCCTCGACCAGGTTGACTTTCCAGATCGACGCACGCCCACTACCGCCCACTGATCTTCCAAGGAGGTCACGATCCGTCTCCCCAGATGAGTCAGATTCTCTTCCTCCCGGTACGGATTGATTATCGGCGCGTGTGGCTGGTAACGATTCGGAACGAACGATATTACTGGCGTGGGGAGATATCCCAACGACCTTGTAAGTAGCCCCTTGGCAAGATTCACACCGCTCAACAGAGACCTCCCATTCCATAAAAGCAACGGCATTTATTAAAATGTGAATCAAGTAGCGTGGTAGCCAATTCAAGATGTTCATCCTTGGCACTATCCTGACCTCACGGCCCCAACTCTTCTTGATGATCTCAGGAAGAACCGGACGGATAAGAGCTTTGAGAGCAGTCCGCATAGTCTGATTCTTCTTGGCTTCATCACTCTGCTCATCACGGATCATTGGAGGAACGCTATTCCAGGCAAGCAATTTGAGAGCAGAAACGGGCACCAGATACCGGGCCCCATCCACATACACCGTCAAATTGTCGGGCGCGTGTGTCTGGACATGCTCTAGGATGGTGTCAGTTGTCTCTTGCAACGACACTGAGCGGTCTACGCTGTTTCTCACGTTGCTTCCTCCTTTGAGCCGGGAACGGACTACGCATGCCATTGTCAACATAAAATCGGAACGTCTGGTAGAAACGAGGTGCCAGAATCAGCCCTATCTTGAGTTTGTAGTGGTTGTTGACTGCAGCAACCGCGTAACCAGCCATACGTTCATCAACACGCGCACGTGCCAGCCAAGCATCGATGAGAATGCCTATCTCCTCATCGTCAATGGTTGACCAGATTTGCGCCTGGACGCCGTTAGCAGAGGTACCGGACATCAGTTCGTCGGTGTACTTGAAATAGTCAATTATCGCGTCTATGAGCGGTTGACGGATTTCCTCTGCTTTCTTGGCACTGAGCGGTTTGCTCCTAATGGAGAATTGCTTTTCTTCCTTGCCGTTGGCTTTTCGGTTATTACCAGATCGTATCCAGGCAAAGAAACTTTGCGGCTGGCTGGCTTTGTCCTGTTCGGCGGTGCGCTTGGCTTGCTCGGTGGCTTCCTGCTCTTGCCTGATCTTGCGTTCTTTTGCGTTGGGTCTGGCATCAATTCCTGCTGGTTTTTCTTCCTTGGCATAGTCCTCCTTCTCTATCCGGTCTGATTCCCGCTGGTTGCGCTGAATCGTTCCGTTAGCTGATCCGTCACCACTGTCAAAGCCGCGACGGACTTGAGTAGGCGCTGGATCTGTACGTCCTTTTCGCTTATAACTTCCTCTAGCAACTCCAACGTCCCTTCGAGTCTTTCTAGCCCTTCTTCCATTCGCTTGATCACGTCCGCCAGGAGTGCCGCCTGGTTGTCTACCTTCTGGCTCACCAGATCGAATCCCGTCTTGTACAGTTCCTGGAGACGTTGTTGCTCCTTCAGAATTTGCTCCGTCAGTTCCATATTTCTCCCGTATTTCCTGCATTATCTCCATTTCGCTGTACCTCGGATTGTCGATCATAGAACATTTGCTCCCAAAGGTATATTCGTACAGCGATAAATAATTGTTGTTGGGTTGCCAGATGCTAGAAATAGTTGTGTTCCACTCGGAAAGTTCAGTTCCGTCCACCCTGTAGCAGGTGTGAAATTGACATTTCCAAGTTGTGGAATGTTAGCAGTGAGAGCTGTGGTCGAGCTGGGCACGAAAATAAGTCCGTAGCGGCGGCTCTTGCGGTGCACCGTCCAGAACCATGGTGCTACCTGGAGTTGAATAGCCTCATCGATAGGAGGAAGCCGTGTGTCTGTGATATGCTGTGTAATCGTCTTAAGCTCCATACGAAGTTCCGTGATTGCTTGATGAAGCTTGCTTAAAAGATGCTGGTCAGGGATATCCCCATGAATATCCTTATCGATTTTGCGTTGTGCCTCATTAGCTCCAACGCCACCTAAAATACCTCCAAGAATTGGTGGAAAGTCCATAAAGAGTTCTCCTTAGATTTCTCTGTATAGTTGCTACCCCCCCCATTTTGTTATGGTTATAAAAGAGAGTTTTCCCAGAAATAGATGAGTCTGCCTGCTAAAAAATACCTACTAATAAAGAAATAGGTATCAATTTATTATACATTAAAAAAAGTACCTTTTGTCCCTCTTTCTGACTTTTTCAGGACAACTGGTACTTTCTTACTATCTTTGTTATAACAATATTGTGTCAATGTATGCCAGAGTTTATAACAATGTTGCGAAATGTTACGATGGTGGTTATGAAACGGTAAAGGTCCCCTCGTAGTCCTCTATAGTCTCCTCCCCCAAGAAGTAAACAGCCATGACATCCCAACCATTTGGACGTGCTAAGAACTCGGCGGCATGCTCCTCTCCTGATGCATAGTCATAGAAGCGCAGACCATACTCATCTGCATGAATAGAGAAGCTTTGTGATTTCCACTTACGGCTAATTTTAACCTGACCTATAAAGCCTATCGTCATCCCATCAGGAGGATAGCGGTACTTAGGCGGTTTCGATGTATCCGGTGTAGGTTTCAAAGTACGCCCCAGTGCTTCATACTGCGCTTTCTCCTTCTTTGTCTTAGGAACATTGTGCAAACGTGATGGATCGAAACGGCGAGCAAGGTTCTTAGGCGTCATAGGGTTGCCAGACTTGCTAGTTGTGAAGGGGGAAAGATCGCTTTGCAGATGAGTGCGCCAGCTCTTCCCATAGTCCTGTTGATACCTCTGAACAATTTCCGCCTTTGTCTGCGGATAGATTGCAGGATAGAGTGGCGGACTGAGCCGCCGTACTCCATCAATTAACGTCTGATCATCACCAGCCATCAGTATCCCGCCTTCTCTGCTAGTGCATTCAATGCATGCAACCGCTTGCTCCCTGAGAGCGTTGAGAGAGCAGTACGCGCCTCATCTGTCATTTCCAGACAGAAGTCCATCTTATATCCACCCAAACTACCAGCATGATCCAGGATGCCCGGTAAGGCCAGATTTGGAAGTCTCTCATCACTGAGGTAGTAAATCGCGTCCAGTTGAACCATAATGGGGTAGTAGCCTAGCATACCGTATTTGTAGGTCTTCCTAAGTACATCAGCACGCGTGGCTGCAACTATCGTACTATTCCAATCTGGACGATACTTGAACGAGTCAGTACCAAACATTTTTGACCTGACCAGACCAAGGGGCTCGTTCATGATTTGCTTGTACGCCGCCCGCTCCGGTGTCCCCCGCTCGTAGTATTGCGAGTATTCCCACAAATTCGCACCCCACTTGCGGAAAACATACTCATGCTTAGGGAAGACCCAGGCCTCACTGATATGAATGCCACAACCAATCTTGATGAGAAATCGAACCATCGGCGTGGCTATCCACGAAAAGTCACCCCAGAGTGGGAAAGGTAGGAGTGCATCAAGCTCTGGTGAGAAGTCTACGTCCACCTTCCAGATGCCAGGTAGCATGTGGTCAAATCCGCGTCCATCCGTATGTACCGGATTGCCAACACCAAATCGCTCATCCACAGCGGCACGCGGATACGCCGAGTTCTTATCGAATTTGTAGAGGAAGCGGCGGGATAATTCCTCAGTAGTTGGCCGCCTCGACCAGATCAGCGGACGAGCTGCCTGATTGAACGGAATTATCGAGAGGTCGAGAGCCGGTTTCGCCAGCCACTGTGGATGTTTCTCATTGATTTTTTGGAGGTAGCGCAGGCCTACACCCGCTGGTGACCCGCCCACTGGAACATTCAATTCGTCCTCTATATCTTGGATCATGGTCAGGATCTGCGGTGGCGTGAGGTGTGACCAGTCGAAAGAGGCGTACTCGAGAAAGACCAGGTTAAAACGCGGCGATCGCCCCCGCTCATATCGCTGGTATCCATGCAGTGAGACCAAGAAGTTATCGACCTGCGCAGACGCGCCATTGAACTGCCAGTTTGAAACAACGTCATATCCAGCCGCACACAAGCGGACTACTGACTCATGATCAAACCGCACGTCTAGCGATGAATGTATCCATAAGTGAGTCAGGCCCTGGTTCAACGCAAATTGGCACAACGCCTCTAGATCCAAATTTACGCACACAACCTGACTATGATTTGTTGTCAGTTGGAGGCAGTACGCCCCTATCTCGTTCATGAAAAGAATTGCATGTTTCGTCATTTCGGTGTATCCTTTCGATATAGTAATTTGGTAGTACCGTACATCCCACTACCAGACTCGACATTCTTCGCTTTCGAGCGGCTTCAGAGATTTCAGAGAAATTCAATGAACCGCTCGACCACTTTCCCAATAATCCCTCAGATCCGGGTATCTACTTGGTTTCTGAGGCACATAGACCTCAAAGAAGCATGCGCATATCCAGGTCCCTCCTTCCGTACAACGCCATTTCACGGGATGCCCACGCCTACAGATGCCTACAATTTCAGGTGGCGTACTCAGGTACCACACAATTTCATCGCGATGAGCATTCATCAAAAATCGCTGCTCATCAGCAAGCTTGCTCTTACTCACTGCAAGCATTCCATCCGCCCTAATCGCCATACAGAGGTGAGGATTGTAGCTCATGATATTTGCAATGATGCCACGAGCATGGTCACGATCGTACATTCTTATTCCTCTTAACAGTCAAGTTCACGCGCCCACGCCGCTTCTGTAGACAATCAAAACAGAGTCTCAGACTAGCCTTCCTCGTCTCTCCTTTGATCGTGATATAGCTGATCTCGTAATCAAACAGGCCATAGGGGTCAGCATACTCACAATCGTCACACATCTCATATCTCTTATATCTATCTCGCATGTGAAACCCTCCATCCAGAATACAGCGGAATACCCATCTCATAGAGGAAATTGTAGGTGTGGAGCCAGCGTGCCGCCCGCTGGTAGATCTGCCCACGATGGACCATCGCAATACGATAGATGTCCAGGACAGGCCACACATGGATACGAATGCCATCGTCCTGGTAGATTGCACCACGGTCACTCTTGAGGATGTCAAAGAGCGCCATGCTTTCGGCTTGCCCTGCGCTTATAGATCTGCCCGTCAAGGCAGTTCCCGCATAGCCAGTACTCAAATTGGACTGCATAATGTTCTCCTTTATGTATTCCATCGAATAACGTGTAACTGACCCACTTGTACAGTTCATCAGCGTCAAATAGCCTAAAGCAGTATTGACACTGATGAATCGGGTCACGTTGGATGCGAAACATTTAGTCTATGGTCTCCTCTACACTCAATTATTTTTGCCCTACATTTGACAAAAATACAAGCTCAATATCACGTTTTTTTGTGTGACGGAAGTGTGACGGATATCAATTGTTGATAGTGATATCCAGAAAAAATTATTATTTATCCGCAAATTATGCCTAGGCATAATAATAATAATTATTCCGTCTCCTCCTCAGAAATAATTCCATCGGAAACATTATTTTCTTCGGAATTATTTTCACCTATCGTTTTCCACTCATTTTTAATTTGCGCACCACACTGAGTACAAATTATTTCCGTGTGGATTATTAACTCCTCACTCCCACAGTGCTCACAAGTTTTATTTTTCTTGCGGAGTCCTCCCCATTTCTTTTCTACAGAAAAATCAATAGCCCTAGGATTTTTTTGTGCAACTTCTCCTAGGGCTACTAAATTTAAAGTTGTGACCTTTTTTCCATCCGATTCCTTCTCAAGTTTTCGATCTATCACCCCTTTCTCATTGTGAATCTTCAAAGATTTTCCTACTGCATCCGAACTCAGACCATATTTTCCTGCTATGTCAGAACTAGAAATATGAGTCAAACCATCCTTACGCGGAGTCTTATTTTGAGACTCATATCTCATTGCGTAAAGCGTTAATTTTTCCCTTTCTGGCATAGAAATATTAGTCATCGTCTGATGTATCCATGCTCTCTCAAGCGCACACTCTTTAAATTTGCCCCTATAATGGTCCCGCTCTTTCTCAAGAGTTGCACATCTAGCCTCAAGCATCCTAACTCGAGCCTCCAATTCTTCCTCACGAGATAAAGCCATACTGTTGCCCCTCTTACACAAGACGGTTGATTTTTATTAACCATTCATGTATAATTGTTTAAGTAGAGGGAGAAACTTAACCCTCCACATAAAGAGTATAAACCCTCAGAGTTATCCTTGTCAAGGGAGCAAAATGGAAAAGATAACCTATAAACAAGCCGCCGAGTTATTAGGGTGCGAATACATGACCATACGATATGCTGTCATGGAAAACCGATTAACCCGATGTGTATCCAAAAACAGAGATGCCCTTCTCCTAAAAGATCAAGTACAGCTATTTGTAGATAAACCTAGAATATCCATAAAATACCTAGCATTAGAGGAGAAAACATTATTCGAGGAATACAAAAAAATTGCAGAAAGCCCTGAACTGGTAGCCAACACAGGAATGACACAAGAGCAAGTCATAGATGCTATGATAAGAAACGCAGTAGAAGAAGGCAGAAAGGCCGGCAGGGAGGAGGCTTTCGAAAGCCTCCTCAGATGGCTTAATGCCAAATTCAATGACAGTACCAAGGACCTAATGACAAACCCTCAGATGCCTCAAGTACCAAGCATCAACTCCTAGATGTACTTGAGGCTATCAAAAGAGGAAAAGATACCCTTACACAAGACGAGGCTCAAGAGCTAGACTTTGCTCTTGCACTTCTAGACAAATTGCTAACACATATGGAAGAAAACTCATAACCCTTTCATATGTGTTATACTTATCCCAGACCTTAGTATTCCAACCCGTGACACTGCAACTTGCAGGCTCACAAAAATAGTGCAATTCTTATAGAATAACCACTAGAATTACATGCGCAAGCCACAAAACCACCTCACAAGCCAACCTACCTGACACCGCAAGTTGCGGACTCACAAAAATAGTGCAATTACACAAGATACGTTTATGCCACCTGACTCCGTAGTTTGCGGACTCACATGATTCCGCAAACTACGGAGTAGAAATATCTTCTACCCAGCAACTTGCTCCAACTCTGTCTAGTTGTACATACAAATTTGTATGGTACAACATACTTAATATGACAAGCTTATTTTTTTATAATCATGTCCTGACAAGCACGGGCATTACTTGCACTTCACGCAAAGTCTACATAAGATACGCAACGCTCGCTACTCCACTTCAACATACACAAAACTCAAAAAGATACAGAAGCATCGAAGCGCAAGCGTAGAGGCCATTGGAGCGAGACGAGCAC